>ENA-ORBV01004917-ORBV01004917.1-microbial-mat-metagenome-genome-assembly--contig:-NODE-4917-length-25099-cov-15.771481_pt1 | contig 25099 bp, 23 predicted proteins | sample MGYA00237777_ERZ505514 | MGnify/ENA primary metagenome ERZ505514 (study PRJEB26160, sample SAMN06269048) | microbial mat metagenome | isolation source: Oligotrophic lake microbial mat | place... | reverse complement strand
GCCTTAGTCTCGTGGGCTCGGAGATGTGTATAAGAGACAGGCATTGGAACGCATCCCGTGTTGGAACGTGCTCCGCATTGGAACGCATCCATCATTGGATCCTACTCACTTCCTGGTTCTGCTCTGCATTTGCAGGCATTCCGTGTTGGAACGTGTCCTGCATTCTAACAGCTCCGAGCTCATAACCTATTGGGTTCATTTCGCATTGGAACTGATCCCGTGTTGGAACGCATCCCGCATTGGAACGCATCCTGCATTTGAATCGATCCCGCATTTCGACTGCTCCAAGGCTGATCCATCCCCTGTCGCTGCTGTGAGTGCGAAGCTGGACCCTGCACCTGATCTACCCGCTACACGAATGCCCATCTATGCCGAATCCCTGCCCAAATTTCGATTCCATCCCTCACTCATGCCCTTTTCGGTTTGTAGGTCTGCATTCGGAGCGACTCTTTTGTTTGGAACGATTCCTGGTCTGCTGATCCCTGTCGCTGCTGTGAGTGCGAAGCTGTACCCTTCACCTGATCTACCCGCTACACGAATGCCCATCTTTGCCGAATCCCTGCCCAAATTTCGATCCCATCCCTGACTCATGCCCTTTTTGGTTTGCAGGCCTGCATTTTGGAGTGACTCTTTTGTTTGGAACGATTCCTGGACTACTGATCCGTGTCGCTGCTGCGAGTGCGAATCTATGCCCTGCACCTGTTCTACCCGCTACACGAATGCCCATCTATGCCGAATCCATGCCCAGATTCCGATCTCATCCCTTGCCGACGCTTCCCCCCCCCACCTCGCATGCAGGACTGCATTGGAACCTACCCCGTATTGGAACTGATCCCGCATTGGAACTGATCCCGCATTGGAACTGATCCCGTATTGGAACGTATCCCGCATTTTCATCGATCCCGTATTTCGACTGCTCCAAGGCCGATCCATTCCCTGTCGCTGCTGTGAGTGCGAAGCTGGTCCCCGAATCTGATCTACCCGCTACACGAATGCCCATGTATGCCGAATCCATGCCCAAATTTCGATCTCATCCCTCACTCATGCCCTTTTCGGTTTGTAGGTCTGCATTTGGAGCGACTCTTTTGTTTGGAACGATCCCTGGACTACTGATCCGTGTCGCTGCTGTGAGTGCGAAGCTGGTCCCCGAATCTGTTCTACCCGCTACACGAATACCCATCTATGCCGAATCCATGCCCAAATTTTGATCCCATCCCTCACTCATGCCCGTTTTGGTTTGCAGGCCTGCATTTTGGAGCGACTCTTTTGTTTGGAACTATCCCGCATTGCAACAATCCTTGGTCTTTTGAATTGCTTCGATGGCGTCTCCAAAGAAGTCTACAGCTGAGTATGAAGCTGAGTGGTTGGCACTGAATTACAAGCCTCCAAGGAAACTATCCACAGCTGCAGCCCGCAAGCTTGGGGTTTGTTGGTCTTGCGAGAAGAATACCCACAAGACGCCCTACTCCAAGAAGAAATGTTCCAACAGCTATGATGCTCAAAGATTGTACTTCATGCAGTCACGACGCTGGAAAACACCTGGAGCCAAACCAGCAGGTTTTGTGGAAGGCCCCCCCTCTGGTCAACCATCTCAGTCCCAGGAAACAGTTGGTGGCACTGTAGACGAAGACAATTCGTCATCCGGCGAATTGGACCTTGGTGATGACTCTTCGAAGAACAACGATGATTCAGACGATGATCCCAACGCTGTTCATGTGGAAATTCCAGATTCCCAGGAAGTTGAGGAACCAATGTATGAGCAGTCACAAATTACGGGTTTCTTCAAGGAGGATCAACTTTCGCTTTCTCCCATTGTCCCTGTGGACATGCATCCTGCTCCCCCCCCTCCTCGCAGGTCCCCACGAAAAGGAACAGCTGCCCCAACTGCCAAGACTCCGCCTCCGGTAGCCAGCCCCTCCCGAGTATCTGAACGAACACCGAAGGAAAGAAACAAATGGGCGGATCAACAACTGTCTCCTAGTTATGATGGCACCGTTGCCTCCCAAGCCCAAGCCAGGAAGGAGCTCAACCAAGAACGCTCCCCTTCCCTCCACCAGGAATTGAATGTGGCGAACGGTAAGGCGTTTCGGCCAACCGCTGGCGAGGAATCTTCTTCGGGCAGTGACGATGACGACAAGAAGCCGGCGGCGCAACCTACGAAGAAACCCAGCACCAGGGTAAGCACTATCATGTATTTGAATTGATCCCGTATTTGAATTGATCCCGTATTTGAATTGATCCTGTATTTGAATTGATCCTGTATTTGAATTGATCCCGTATTGGAACGAATCCCGCATTTGAATCGATCCCGCATTTGAGTTGATCCTGCATTTGAATTGATTCTGTATTTGAATTGCTCATTGCATTGTCTATCAACCTGCAGGAAAAACAAACAGCTAAGAAGGGTCCCAGAGTGTGCAATCCGGATGACAGGTGTGCCAAATGTGGTGGTATCAACAACCCCAATGATCCCAGTGAAGCTCTTGTTTGGTGTTTTGCAGAGTTGTTCAACTATGATACCGTCTTGAAGCACGAAATTGGCTGCCGGCTGTGGTTCCACCCCGGTTGTGTTGGTCGCCTGTGTCCGCCGGAGAATCAGTGGCTGTGCAAGTCGTGTGCCAATGGTAACAACAGGGTTGATTTGGTAATTGGAACAGGCAATCACTCTGTTCAGGGTGTTGTAATTCCTAAAATGTACAAGGCCTTGCCCCTAGAGGAACTCGAGAACTGGCAAGTGGGCAACCTCGAGAAGTTCTTTCCCCCTGGTGTAAAGGAGTACGACAAATCCACTCGTGCATATCAATTGACGGTGGCGAAGGATTTCTTTGAAGATTTTGACTACGAGTGGAAATCCCAGTTTCTAAACCAGTTCCATAGCCTAAGTTCCCGGAAACATGTTGTGGCCAGAGTAAGGAAATTTGCCCAGTCCTTTGATCGTGACGATGATCGATACAAGCTGAAGGATGCCTTGGCCCACATCAGACAAGCTTGGCTGGATTGGCTTGCAGTCATTCCTGAGATGGTGGCAGAAACCCTTGCTAATCAAAAAAAGAAAGGAATGAGAAGACACACTCCTGAACAGATTGAAGAGTTGATCACTGCTTACAAGAGCCGGGTTCCTGTTAGCAAGTCCGGCACTGAGGATCATGATGATGGGTTCCCTGTTGCATTAAGCGGTGAAGCCTATGGTTCAGACAAGGATGGATCGAATGCACCTGATGACAATGAAGAATCGGAAGAGTCCGGATCCTCCAAGGAAGATTCCAAGGTAACGGGAGACAAGGCAGCAGCGGGTGACTCCGGATCGTCCAAGGATGGATCGTCCGACGAAAAGAAAGGCACTGGAGAGGAAGGATCGGAAAAGGCATCTTCTGAAGAGGAAGAGGGCGATCCGGATGCGACGGAGGAAGAAGAATCCGATAAGGCGGAATCCAATAAGACGGATGCGACGGAGGAAGAAGAAACCGATAAGGCGGAATCCAACAAGACGGAGGAACACCATAGCAAAGAGGATGATCCTTTATTGGCAGGTCCTGATGACGAAGCTATTGCCGCTCAAGTTGATGACCTAGTGGCAGATTCTGAATCAGGAAAGAGGGCGACCGGCACATCTGACGAAGTCATGGATGGATTAATGGAACGCTTGTTTCCGGGTAGGCTGACAATTCCGCTGCCTCCTGATTTTGTCCCAAAGCATCACCTGCCTGGACTGGACCCAAGTTCTTTGGAACAAATCATTGCCCAGGTGGCAACCCAAGGTACTGAGGTTACGAAGAAGAAGCAACAGAAGCCCACCGCCACAGACGCAGTTCCTAAGGAGAAGAAACGGAAGGCCCCCCCAGGTAACGGCAAGGACAAGCGTTCTAAGGTGATGGCTGGTAGTGGCCCCAGTGTTGCTAAGGTGATTGTGGGAACCAACCCCAGTGTAGCGTCGTTGCCTAAGAGCCACCTTGAGCAGGAGTTTGGCAGTGGTCATCATTTTGCTGACGGGGAGGAGGCCCAACAAGCTTCCAAAGATGAGTTGAGTGACAATGAATTTGCTGATCTTGTTGAAGGTGGTGAACCGGACTGGGACACGAAACCAGCTGCAACAGGCAAGGGACCGGACTTGGACAAGAAACCAGCTGCAAAGAAACCCCCAAAGGTCCCACCAAAGCGTGCCAAGAAGAAGAAAGTCGAAGAGAATAACCCCAAGAAGAAGCTGACTCCGAAACAACGCGGGGAAAGAAATGCAGCCCAGCAACTTGGCAAAACTAGGTTCCTTGCCATTTTCGATGACACTCCGTTCGCCAAGCAAGACATCACAATTCATCTTGACCGAGAAGGTGGGCCAGATCTGAAGAAATCTTCTTTGGACACACTCAATGTTCCATACGCATGTCATGCTTATGCAAAGTTGGCCCCCGACACCCAGAACGTTTGCTTGGGAGAGCTGTTCAATCTGGATTCCAAGATCGGTGTCAAGGAATACATGAAGTGGAGCAAACTGTGCAAGCGGCGGGAAGTTCTCTTTGACCCCCTCCTTTCCAAATTGGAACCCCAGTCAGAAGAAGAGGAGAAAGACATTGCGCAGCACAGAAAGCAAATCATCAACAGACTCTCGCTAATTCGCAGAGTGCACCATCTACCTCCACACAAAGACACTCCTGCAACAGCACCTCCTGAGGCATCACAAGTGTTGCACTGCTTCAATCAGCTCATTGTGCCGCATGTCTTGCAGGGAATCAAGGCCAGGGTGGAGTCCATAGCGGGACCCGGATCTGCTGACAATGCCGTTGTCCATTTCCTAAGTGTGTCCTGGCTCAAGAAAATGAAGAAGGTGGAGCTCGAGGAAGGAGCTAAGATGATATTCAAACATGTTCTCTTCGATTACGCCGACGTCCTTCTTCTGTGTCGACCAGACAACATGGCGATGAGAATGGAATGGTGGACGAATTTAGCACAGGTGGTTGTTGAAAAAGAAATCAACGTGTACCCACCCATGAAGAACCTCTTGAACTACATGAATCCTCATGCCGAGGATAGCTGGCACTTTCTCTTGCGCGAGCTTCCTAGGCCAGGGGTTGTCAGTGAGGACTGGTGCTGTTTGTTTCCTAATCAAAACCTAACGACAGAGACTTGGTTGAAAGCCACTTGGGAGCATGTGTTCAAGATGGCGATGAAACGCTTGATCAAAACACAGGAGGGCAAGGAAGACAATGTGAAGAATCATTATTGCACCGAGCACTACATCATGAAACATGGAATGGCGATCAAGATGATTGGAAAACCAGTTCCCATCCACCATGGGCGTGCTGTGTACTGCCTACACCCAGTGACTCTGCCAGGTGAAAAAGAACCCACAGTTCCTCTGCGAGCAGCGCTCTTCAATGTCAGGGAACCAGACAAGATTTTGACGGACCCCCCACATGTTTTCTTCCAAACTTACATGTATGGCGAAACGTACTCTAGAATGAAAGTGGAACCTTGGATGACCGACGATTACTACAAGGGGGAGCACCACAATTACGGGTGCATCAAGTCCAAAAAATATGCACCCATTGGTCATCTGAGGGCCCACAGGTACATGGGCAATTTGATCTACGTTGAACCACCTGCTGATGGTTTTTCAAGACAGCTAACTGACACAAAGGTGCTCATAGGCCTCAATCGCCCAGCTACTTTTCCGAAGATGTTGTACGAGGACTTTGAAAAGGCCAAGGTGGATCTGCCCCAGTTCTTGCCTCTGAGAGTGAACACTGTTCCCCTTCGACGTTTTGGCTTCAAAAAGGGAACGATCCATGCAGTGACTTCTTGGGGAATGTTTCCAACCATTGACGTTGAGCTGGTCCGCCACGCGTCCTGCTTCCTTATCAAAGACATGGCTGACACCATTGTCGAGTACATCATATTCCACATGCGGACAGGAGGATTGCCTAGGTAAGAGGAAGCTCAGTGGAAAAAGGATCACATTGCAATGCGGAGTTTGTTGGAATACGGAGTTTGTTGGAATACGGAGTTCATCGGAATACGGGATTTGTTGAAATACGGACTTTGCTGGAGTACGGGATTCATTGGAACACGGAGTATGTCCTAATGCGGGATTCATTGAAGTGCAGGATTGATTGATGGGACACAAGGTTGAATGACAAGTTATGTTTGCTATTCAGAGCACCTTTCCATTACTTTCCATTAGCACTTTATAAGTAAGACCTTCAGGTGCTATTTAATGATTGATTTACTAACGAATAACGGAGTTTGCAAGGCTGGTCTTTCTGCTTTTCTTTTTCAATGGCCTCTTCCCCTCACAAGAGCTTTTTATGCGGATGCAAGTGTTTCCTGTTAGGTAGCCAACGGACACCATTCCCACAGCTCCCTTCCGCTTTCCTTGAACCTTCTTCTTGGTTGGCGACGGCGTGACTGGGGCAGCGTGGTACGATCCACTGTCCACTTTTGCCATCAAAGTGCAGAACAAATTTTCCACCTGCTCCACCAGCACTGCGGTGGAAACTGGATCACCTTCATGCCGTTCCACCAATTGTTTCATCATCTGCCCTAACCTGGACTGCAAATCTACCCCTACCCCTTCCATCGGTTGGGTTGGTGTCTGCGAAGCTGGCCAAGCCTCCTCATCTTCCACTCCCTTTGGTTTCCTAAGCACCTCCACAAGGTCGCCCTGGTTGTAGGTGTCGTCACGGAGGTAGTGACGCTGGGCCTCTGCAGCTCTCATGTTGCTTAGATCCTCGCTGACGATGATTCCCCTTTTGTTCATCTGGACAGGAATGGACTTGGCGAAAGGAAAGACGGTGATGGGTGATGAATTTGCTCGGGCTGCCAAGATGATGGTTTGGTATTCGTCTGCTGTGATTATCAACTTGTGCTGCTGCAATCGGTGTCGGAAACCATCCATTCTGTCTTCAAAACCCTCTCTCCTCCAAAGCACATCCAAGGACTTGTGGTATCGAATGTGAACGTGACGTGGCAGAATGTCTAGGAACAAACTGAAATGATGGCAGGGCACTCCAACAACTGGTTGAAAGGGACAGTCGCACCTCACCTCGTACTCTGTGTTTGGGTCGTTCGGAAACAGGGGAATGAAGTACATGTGCCTCACCCTTTTGAACCTTGTGATGGGACTGTTTGGCGCACAAGCGGCGCAAACAATGTTGCCTCTGCATTCACGGCAATAGGACACAGTCTCGTCCGGCTTTCTCATCATCATCACAAACAAACCAAGTGTTTCGTCATGTTCCAGCCGACAAAGATACTTGTCCCTCTGTTCATTGTTTTGCTGGATCCAACTCTCGCAGCAACTCACCATCTGCAGCGGGAAAACACCATGGAAAGGTAAGTGGGCGAGTGACGTGGCAAGGTTGAAATGCAGATCTTTTGATGGAAACTCACCGTGTCTTTTGTCTTTGACTCAAGGGTGTGGTTGGGGAACGAGTTGTACATGCGAAATGCCTTCTTCTTTCGCATGTCCATCTTGGCTTGACGCTGCTGGTTCTGGACCATCATGGAGGTGCGGAGACTCATGTTGGGAGCAAGGCAAGGATTGCACTTCTTCTTCATTTTCTGAAATTGAGACTCAAGCGCAGAGGTGCAACGGTAGTCCATGTAGAGTCTGTTGTTGCGGAGACAAACAAGAAACCGGTGCTTGTGGGGAAGAATGTTGCGAAGAAGAAAATCTTGCAAAACCTGAGCATTGTGGCTCACGTCATAGTCCTCCTCTCCATCCTCATTGCTTTTCTGCCTGGTGAGCCATTCTTGCAAGAAAGACAATGAGTTTTGGAACTCAACCATGTTCTCCACACCATGCATCCGACACCAGGAGAATATGGTTTCCTTGAAAGTGTCAATGTGCCCCTTAACAATTTCACGGTCTGTGCCCAACAAGCGACAATTTAGCCTCTCGAGTCCCTTGTTGACAAGATGATACATGCACAAAACATGGACGGCGTTTGGGTAAAGATCTTTTTGGTTCACATCAAACGCTGAATACATTTGTCTTGCCCCATCAGTCAGCACAACATTGGTTCGCTTGATGTTCTCTCTCCCAAGGAGGTTAGGGATGCAAGACTTGAAAATCCAATCAAACACCCATCCCTGCTCAGAGGGCATGAAAACCCTCAAGGGAGTGAAAACTTCCATGTTGCTGTCAATCGCAGCCACAACTCCAAGGGGCCTTCCTTCCCTGTTGGTTTGAAAAGTCACATCAAACAACATCACAGAGGGAAACATCTCAAACAGTCTTCGCTCATCCTCACGGCACCAGGCCACTCCTAGCAGAACTTTGTCGCCAACCTTTAGCTGTTGTTCGATGGCATCAAGGGTTTCCCCCAGATCCAGAAGCTCGTGCATTTTCTTGAGAAGTTCTGACCGGACAAGGGGTTCATCTGCCTTCTCCCACTTCCCCGTCAAATACAAACTTATTTTGTTCTCCTTTGCGATGTCACCCACCAGCTCAGACATTTCTTCCTCAGTGAGATTCACGTCCTCAATGGTGAGAGTGGCTTCTGTGTCGAACACACACTTTTTGCGACCCTTTTTCCCCCTTCTCATTTGCTTCTTTTTGGCTTCCTTAAGTGCCTTGTCCTTCTTGGCTTGCGCTTCTCTCAACCTTTTCTTCAACATCTCCTTTCGCTTTTGGGCCTTCGTGATGAGCAACAAAGATGATTCTGAGACATCGTGATGCAAGGCCTGGTAACGAAGGTTTTCTTTGTCCACCTGTTCATCCAACCACTGAATTGCATGTTCCGCATCTGTCAACGTGGGGTCAAGAGCTTTTTTGGCAATGGAGGCAATGGTGTTCCTGGACAGAACCTCTCCTCCTGCAACAAACATTCAAAGAAGAGCATGTGAGTGCAAGTCCCGCGTTGAACCAAATCCAGCACTGAGCCAAATTCCGTGTTTGACTGAATCCCGCGTCACAACGAATCCCGTGATGGACTGAATCCCGCATTGAAAAAAAAACCCGTGTTCCAACGTTTCCGGCATCAGAATGAATCCCGCGTTGTAACGTATCCCGTGTCGGAGTGAATCCCACCCTGTGTTGGAGTCAATCCCGCGTTGAAACGTATCTCGTGTTGGAGTAAATCCTGCGTTGAAACATATCCCGTTATGGAGCAAATCCCGCATTGGAATGTGCTGCACATTGACAATGGGAAGGCATCCAGCTAAAAAACATTGAAACGACCTTTGTGCGTGGACCCACGACAAAACCCCCAATGACAGACTCACCTGTTTTGTGCTTGGACATGTTCTGCAAACCACAACCATTAGTAAGGTGCTCCGCCATGTCCGCTATTTCTTTCCTGATTTCTGGATCAAGTTGGTTGGCCTTGCCATCCAACTCACCGACATCCGCAGTGATGTGACCATGATGGAAGATGGAGTGGTAATCTTTCCAAGGCACATACCAATGAGTCCCCTCCACAAGATTAACACGAATTGTGAAGGGGCAACGATGACCTCCAGTAGCTGGCGTTCCACCGTTTCTTTTCTGTGACTGCATTCTCCTGGGCAAAGCTCTACCACCAGGGCGAGTGCTAGCAGCCTTGCCGATGATGGCATCCTTCTTGTACACGGTGTCGCTTTGGTACGTGGGAACACCAAATGCACTCTTGACAGGTGTTTTCTTGACAAACTCTGCAGCTGCATCATCACGTGCCTTGGAGTTCCCATTGAACTTGCAGGCAAGGATAAAATGCTTTCCCTCGCCCGCGGTCTTGTTTTTGCTTTGCAGATCTTGCACCGTTGTTTTGCAGCACATGTTCAATTTGGCTTTCTTAGCTGCTTGAATGATAGACATGCGAACTGAGTCCATGTGCTCCCATGAGGGGTTGCACACTGAGGGAGGCAGGACAACACCTCGCTTGTCATGATCGTGCTTGCAGCGGGAGGAGAACAACTTCTGGCGAAAGGCATCAACAATGTCAATGTCGGGCAAACCATCGACGTTCTTGATAAGAATGGGAGGACACTCGTAGTCAGGATGACTGGTAGGCAGATCACTTGGAGCATACAAGTAAGCCACATCGGATTTCTTAATTGGCGGGTCCATGTTCGTCTATCGCAAGCGGGATGTGACAAAACAAGAATTAGACATGAACAAAAGAAGGTAGAAATGAAGCTTCTGGGGGGGTTGTGAACAGGAGTGTTACGAGATGGCAAAACAGGAGAAGGGTTTGAAAAGCAAACACTTTGTGTCAAAGTCAAAATGCGGTTCAAGATGCAAATTTCCAATTTTATGAGCCAATGGATCATTTTCCAAGAGTGACACATTGGAACTGGTTGGAATACGGAGTTGGGTCGATCTCCGCACTGGAGCAGTTCCAACACGGAGTTCACATTCCGTCATTGGTTGTCATTGGCCTGCCCCGCTCTTCTTCCCGCCAAACCAAAACCAATGACAGAATTAAACTCCGTATCACAATGTGCTCCTCCGTATTGGAGCAAAACCAGACTCCGTATTTCAGTGTGCTCCTCCGTATTGGAGCGAAACCAGACTCCGTATTTCAGCGTGCTCCTCCGTATTGGAGCGAAACCACAGTCCGTATTTCAGTGTGCTCCTCCGTAGTCGAATGAGGCCCAACACTCAGCAACTGCGTATCGGAGCGTGCTACTCCGCATTAGAATGTACCCAAAACAGTATTAAACTATGTATTGGAGCGTTATACTCCGTATTGGAACTGTTCCAATACGGAGTACAGAGAGCGAGCCAAGCATCAACGATGATCAATTTTTTGCACGCCTTCACTATTTCTTAGTTCGACATTCATGAGGGCAGCATCTGGCGGCAAATACAGCTGAGCAGATTTAACAGATCGACAATACGGGATGGAACCTAAATGCAGCGCTAAAATGCCCACCCATCTTGCAAACTTAAATCAGGCTCACCACAACTTTTCAATGGCAACATTATCAAAAATCCAAGAACTGGTGTAAATAAAAGAGGCATTTTCTAATAAAATGGCGTTAGCAACTATTCTAAACCATCTTCCACCTGTGGTGCTCAGGGAAGCAAAAATTTTGATTGCAAGTACTCGTCGGCAGAGCCTACTTATGGTTCTTATGGGGGCTCTGATGGTAATAACTACCACCCTCACTTATTTGCCGTTGATCGGCCTGAATGTTTTCGAAACCCAAAGCCCGCCACCCTTGTCGATGCGAAAACTTGCCGAGGTCCCGAAAGAGGAGAAGCAGAAAGCAGAAATAGAAGAAGAAACACCATTGGACGACGAGGGCATCACGCGAGGGACACTTTCTCATAAGCCAGAGAGTTTTTTTCAGGACATTCAACAAAAGATTGATCGTGAAGATCTTAGAGAACGATGTCAACGATACGGTTTTCGCATGGACCATCCCCAGAACAACTCGTTGCTGCCTCAACTTCCTCGCCGAATCTTCTATGGTAGTCTTATTGCCGATGAACCTTTCGAATTGTTGGACATTGTTGCCAAAGAGACCTATGGAATTTTTAGTGGAATGGTACTCGTTGAAAGTAACCGAACCCAAACGTTCGCGCCGCGTTCTCTTTTGTGGGCCAACCAAAACAATGATTCGAAACAGTTGAAGAAGCTACAGTCCATGTTTGGTGTCTCAGAGATACAAGTTCGGCGTTTCGACAACGAAGACTCAACTCTCCGAGATTTAGACCGAGAGAACGAACAGCGGAAAGAGATTTTACTTGGGTGGAAGCAGATGGGTATGCGAGCCGGTGACGTGGCCTACCTTTCCGATTTAGACGAGACTTTCACACGAGACCTGCTCCGCGCCGTGCAGCAGTGCCCGTACATTGGAGCCTTGGACTATCACAAACATCATTGCAACATCAGCGATGCCAAGATTGTCGGGTCTACCCAAGTTTTTGAGGGATCGCCAGAGTGTGTAACAAAAGACAGGGCGTGGTATCACCCCGACATTATTACAGCCGAATGCGTCGAAGGCATTGGGAACGAAGCCCTCAATCCAATTGCACCTAGAAACGGGTATTTGAGAGCTCAAGGGTATGGCAACGATTGCCGCACAGAAAGATACAACCAAAGCTTTGAAAAGATTGAAGGAAATCATTTTGCTCTTTGGAATGCAGCAGACTTTCGTACGCAGTGTGGTGGTCGCTGCTATGAAGCCCGTGCGCCCAACCGAAGCAAATATTCCGCATTCCACTTTCACAACTTTTTCTCCGACTTCAATGCTACCCGAAGAAAATACAAAACTTATGGACATCCGATGCACAACACGATAACGGGTCGACTGGAAGATATTGAAGATGATTTGAAGCTGACCTATCGTTGTGCATTGAATTTGACGGATGCTCCGAACACTGATTCGTTCCCACAGAAACAACGATACAAACGTGAAGTTGGTGGATTGCAAGCCGGTTTACCTCCATGGCCCATCTACTTCATGGATGAGGAGTATCGAGAGCGAAAGCACAAACTTATACAGCAGAGAGTAGTGGAAGATGAACAGATACGGCTACAGCGGCTATCAAAGCATGAACGTGCTATTGAACTGCTGTGGCAGGAGGCGCAGGAGGCACATCGGCTAGCATATGACCGGGAAGAGAAAATCAAATACCTGAGGGAAAAACTCCCATTGGAGTAATTGGTACAGTTAAATTATTGATGTTGACTCACTGATTAGTAAATATAAAGTAAGAAATACAATGCATGTATCGTTTTATCTCAGAGATGAAGGTTTGTTGCAGAAGAAGGGCCTTTGCCCTGCATAATATCCTAGTGACGTACAGTGTAGTTTTCGAATGTCCTTACTAGTATGGCGTGGTAGGTCTGCTCTAGCTTCTGCTCTATGCTTTTTTCGGTGGTTCAACCTAAACGTGACCTTGCGAGTACTTGTACAACGGTACTACTAGCAGTAGGATTCTCCGTGTGTGTGATTTAGTACGGTGCATGTGGAGAAGCTACGCATACTATTATTTTCTGCCTGTCTTACCACAGTCTAACCACCTACTAGCTAGTTAGTAGTATGTATCAGTAGCTACAACTTCCCGCGCTATCATACAATTCAACAATGAGCAGAGCATTTGATCCATTGCTAGCTCTACCTACTAGATACTAGGGTTCGCGATTTTTGGACTGGCAGCATTGAGTCATGAATGACAATCGAACCTCAAACCCGTGCATGGTGTGATGAGAAGGCAAAGAAGTGAAGGCTACTACAAGCTAGTATCGTAGCTTGTAGAGAGAAAGGCGACAAAATTATTGGGCATTCAATGAATCGAAGAAGAGGATCGATCGAAGGATGAAGCCTCAATTGAATGAATGGAAGGGGTGGTCAACAACAAGAAACGAAATACCAGCAACCAAACACGAAGTACAAACGAGTTAGTAGAGGAGAAGATGGCTTCGCAGGGACAGAGCAAGGAAGAGGAAAACCAAAGCTTAGTAAAAGCCAAAGATGAGGCTCCATCGCAGTCAGCATCTCAATCCCAGTCGCAACGTTCCGAAAATTCCCTGAAAGGCGGTGGTATTGTTGGCGAGTTTCATATCTTACACGAGTTGGTGCTACTGCTGCACATCGCCCTGCCGTCAGTTTGTGTCCAATTCAATATGTATTTTCTATATCCCCAAGGAGCTTCTGCTGTCGGATTGAATCTAGGCACGGATGCCTTGGCTGGCTTTTCTTTGGGGAGCTTAGTTGGCAACTTAACGTGTCAGAGCATCATGATCGGAGCTCTTTCCGCTGCCGATACACTCATGCCACGTGCCTTTGCCTCTCAACGGTACGCTGAATTGGGACGCTTAGCTCTGCGAGCTGTGGCAGTGTCGAGTGTTTTACTGCTACCACCTGTGGTGATTCTTTATACGTCTACCGATTGGATCTTGGTGAAATTAGGGCAAGATGAAGTGGCAGCTGCTTTTGCTGCCTCGTGGATTCGGGTCTATTTGCTGGGTCTTCCGGCCAATTTAGTCTTTCGCATTTCCCAGCGATTTCTAATTAGTCAACATCGGCCGTGGCCTCCTGTCTATGCAAGTATCGTCCCCAGTTTTGTCCTCCAGCCCATTCTCCTGAGAGTATTACTTCCAATAATGGGCTTTGAAGGATCTGCTTTGGCCATTGTGATCTCGCAGTGGGCCATGTTATTGTGTCTCTTTTTCTACTTACACTGCCGACCTGAACATCATCCACAAAGTTGGCCTGGTATGTCTTGGTCGTTTGTGAAGGCGGCTTTTCTTCCACAACAATTTTGTCGCTTTTTTAGCCTAAGTCTTGGAGGCGTGGTGTCATTGGTAAGTCCAGGGGACCTTGGATTTGAATACTGGTATGGATGGCTTGTGGTGTTCTCACTTTTCTGCACGAAAATTTCCTGGATCTTCCAGTCGGAATGGTGGTTTTGGTACGTTACGGAGCTATCGTCGAATGTCCAAGAAGCAACTTCTGTGTTCACACAACGCAATAATTTACAAATGTTAAGCTAACGTCGCAACTCAATTATTGTCAAAAAGGGAAACCATGTGCTTTGTGGCCGGGACATTTGGTGTCGTTCCGCTTTGCGTTCACACGATTGCCTACAACTTGATTCCGCTACTCTTTATGATTCCATTGGGCACAGGTTTGGGTTTGGCTGTCCGCATGGGCAATGTACTGGCGACTGATCCTGGTCGAGCAAAATTGCTAGCCACGTGGTGTGTCGTGTTTATTTCCCTTATCGCTCTGGTTGTGGCTCTCTTGCTGTTTGCATTGCGCAATGCCATAATTTCTCTCTTTTCCAAAGACGTTGATGTTATTCAAGGATGTCTGGATATTTGGATGAAAGTCAGCTTTTACATTTTCGTCATCTTCATCTTTGGTATCAACAGCGCCATTATGAGGGCTCTGGGAATGCAATGGACCATGGCAGTGATCATGTTTTTGTGTCTTTGGTGTGGGACATTGCCCTCCGTGGTATATTTTGCCATGAAGAGAGGTGGGGGGTTGAGTGCAGAGTGGCTCATCCTGCCTTTCGGATACACCATTATGCAGGTTATTTTGATGACAAGCTATGCCACTGTGAATTGGGATGCAATTAGTCACGATGCCAGACAAAGTCTGAACCGCGCAATGGGGGATAGCATACGGCACTATGTACAACAGCTTGATGCCTCTGCACCAACAGAAGCAACGCCACTATTAACGTGAGACCTCAGCTTCTTTTGGCAGGCAGACACGTCTCATATCTTGCTGTCTTGAAATTATCACTGCAAAGTATCTTCTTTTCGGCTTGCAATTTTTTTTAAACCAGAAGAAGGATGATTGAACAACTTAACATAACAAGTGGATGCTGATTTGGATTTGGATTTATTGTTCTGTTTGCTTTGGCACTTCAGTGTGTATCGCTTCAGGAGTCCCACAAGCAGGTCATCTAATAGTTCTATTTGGATGGCATCAGAGCACGGCTAATGTCAATGACAAGACTACAAAGTGATAGGAAGGAAGAATCGAAGTATAGCCAAACCAAACAACCCACACCTGTGACCCACCCCTTTGCGGTTTCACACACACAGAGGGGTGTTCTTGTTGAAAGTAGAAAGTGGGAACATGCTTTGATTTCCAGTTAGAGAACTACGGCATATAAATAAATAAAGTAAACTCACAGGCGAAGCAAGGCAAATCTGCATGGCTTAGCAAATGTTGCCCGTTGCTGGGAGAGGTGATTACCTTTCAAACTGGCTCTCAAGTGTTACCTCCTTATTAAGACATCTACGACTAGCACTACTGGTAGCTAGCTATAACTGGAATTATGTTAGGAGCCGCCCTCCACTGCAGGTGAGTTTGTGCAAGTTTTATTTGTAAGTCTTCCGGCATCATGCCACTTCAGACTCTCATTTATTTCTAAACCACTGTCAAATGGTGAATGGGCAGAAAAACCAGAACTGTGACAAATGGGTTAAGTGTGCATCTAAAAGGCATAGCTCGTATTATCTTTCATTTAGATAGAATGACGATCTTTCTTTTATTTCCTTCAAGAAGGAAACGGAAGACTGCTAACATCATGAGTGGAGGACTGGAGGTCACATTCGTTTGGAAACCTGTACACAAATTCTTTCGTAAAATAATGTACTGGTTGCCGGCGCGCATTTACTTAGGCATTATTTTAACGGTCCGACATAACACACGTCACACATGAACCGTTTCGAAACTCCGACAACATGTTGTATGGATTTACGGAAAACGCGAAACTTTCTAAGGCTACTACCTTGGGCCGACTTTTCGGTGTACCATTTACCAGGGTTGTCAACTAAAGCTAACAACAGGCCACTTCACGGGGGTGGGTTTAACATCACTTTGTACGACCAAAATACCAATTTTGGAATTAGGAAAAGTGAGTAGTCGCATCAGTTGAGTGTCTGCATGCAGTGTATTAAGCAGTATCTAGCTAGTATCTTCGCTAGATACTGAACGTTCGATCGTATCTATGGATAGATTCGAGTGGTGTTAGCGTGTAAGATGCCTAGTGCTACTACTAATTGATAAACGAATATTGATTTGACAATGTTGTTACACGGACTATTCATCTGCGACCATGACGGCCATGACCCTACGTTTCTTGTTGTTCATCGGCATCGGAATCATTGTTAACGATACCGTTGTCGTCGGTCAAGCCCAGCTCCTTCTTTCTGTCATTAATCATCAAGTCTTCGAGGCTTGGAAACTCATCAGAAATCTCCTCCATTGAGAGCAACAACAACAACTGGTCATGACGATTGTTATCGTCTTCCTCCAACGCGGCAGCCGTCCTCTTCTTTGATCGGCTCTCCTTCACTGTCCTTTGTACCACTTGCATGGATGGTTTGGCAGCGGTGTATTGGTGCCGAAGGGACGATTCAATCTTCTTATCAATGTCATTGACTGCCCTAAACAACAAGTCAATCTTTCTACCTGTCTGGTGTGCCTTTTCGATTTTACTTTCCGAGTGATGCTTCAGTCCACGGAAGCGTTCAAGGTCTTGTAGGAGATGCCACCACGCATGTGCTTTTGGTGGTACGGTTTGGAACAGCTTGCGCCATAGCCGATCCAATATACCAACAAGCTTGTTAACATCGATCATGTCTTGGTCCGATAGAGTTCCAAATGGTTGGTTGCAATAATGGACCAAGGCATCAAAGTATTAAAAGAGTCGCTTGTATGCTCGGCAGTACTTTCGAATCTCCTCGTCGTCCGCAGCTCGATTGTCCGCCGGAACTTCCAACAAGATTGCTTCTATTGAATCCATCACATTGTTTGCCTTGCGAATAAACTTCCTACAATGGTTGCCCTCAAAATCACCGCCATGGTACGCCGATCTCAATATGTTGTAAACAAGTTGTAGCATCTCCTTGATTTTTTGTCGGATCTGTTGAGCGAGTGCGCCATGCTCTTTCTGGCTTGATATTGCCTTTACATCTGCCTTGGCTTGTTTCAAATCTCGCGCAACAGAGGCTAACACAGTCTTACACTCGTTTACTCTCTCTTTTGCATCTTCCCAGACGACTAGGCTGTTGTTAAAGTCGACTTCGTGTTGTGGATCGCTGAATCGAAACGTACCATTTCGTTTGGGAGGCTTGAGAGATTGGTTCTCAGCTTTCAGAAACGCCGCGTCGCTCTTGGCATCTGCTAGAGCTTCTATGGCCCTCTCTTTTTCTATTTCCAAGTCGACATATTCAAGCCTTGCATCAATTATTTCAAGTGGCAACTGCTCAATCCGCCGATGAATCCACCGCATTAAGCCTTTGTTGATAGGGTGGTTAACGAACAGTTCGTTGTTGTGTAAAGAAGGTACGATTATGTTGGTTGGAGGAATACACCAAAACGCTGCGTCCTTCGCACCTCTCACTTGATCCGATTTGCCTTTATCCAACTCTCCACTGTTCAACTTAGCAAGATGAGTCGTCATGCTTTCTAAAGTCCAATCCTCGGCAACACGAGAAGCTCCGGTCTCATAGTCTGTCCATTCAGACTTTGACATAGGGCAACGCAAACACCAATGGCCTGCCATACTTTCTTTGCCAAGCACTAGCGAGTAAAATGCGAGATCGCCAACCATGAACAGCTCGACAGGAGCCGAAGCAAGTTCAACTCCTTGTGTTGTGTGGATGTTTCCAAAACACAAGTTGACAGATTCGTCTGGTGCTTTATAGATGGTGACACGTCCTCTGTTCCTGATACTCAACAAATCAGCAGCGATGGGTGCCGCGATTGTGTTTTTGATTACTTCGTAAGTGTCTTTTTGGCATTGTACATAAGCGCAATGTCCATCTGTCTCCAATGCTAACTCCGCACCAATGTATTTGTTGACAGTCGATCTCCTTGTGCGCCGTTGTTGCCGCGTGATCAAAAGGAGTGTTGCCATCATTCTGAATGCCCCCTGACCATGGTTGCCGACAAGAATTACATGCGCAAACTTCAGGTTTCGATAGTCAAAAGACTTGGCCTTAAGAGCAGTGCCTGCATTGTAAGACAGTAAGTCAATGATTGGTACTGTCCATGCCACACGTCTTCTATTTCCTTTACCCTCACGGAATTCGATTGGTATTGGCTTAACAAAGTCTTTGACTTGAAGCTCTTTCATCACAGATTCTGGTTGTAATACATCAAGGTTCGAATAGCACAAATACTTCTTGATGACTCGCACCTGCAAGAGTGTAAGACTGGCTTCGTAGAACATACTTTGCTGCAACTGCGGATCAAGTTTCAGTTTCCATCGAGGCGAGCCTGTGGTGGATAAGTCATCGGCCGCGTCTTCTACAGCAATCGCATCAATGGTATGTAGCACACGAACGAATGTTTTGATGATCGTGTGTGTATCCAACGATGATGTTTCATCATCAGCCGACTCCACAACTGACGCAGATATGATCTTCTCCATCCATTGTTTGGTATTGTAATAAAGTCTTTTCTTATCCGTGGACGGTACGACAGCAACAAGTCTCTTGCTACAACCTTTCGAACCACTTTGCTTTGGCAAATGCAACACTTCCGGAACAAATTCGGAAAGGTTATATATTGCTGTGGCTACTTCCGTGATCGCAGGTACGGACATTGGGATGTTGTATTTTCTCAAGCATGGACAATGCTCTAACTTTGTTATATCCTCCACCGCATACGTCTCAGGAACGGAACTATCATAAAAGAAATCATAATGCTTGACAAGGCATTCCGCGTCTAGGGTCTTGCCAAAAGATTTGAGCCTATCTTTCAGAGCCGCGGCATTGACCCCCGGACGGAATAGGTCGTCTTTCGACAAGTACTTGTCGGCCAACATACCTCGGAACAATTCGTGTAAGTCGGAATCGTCTTTGAATACTTGCGGACTATCATGAGTTGGTGACACGGTTGTTCGTATTGGAGTGTCTTGTGGTGGCCTTGGCTCTTGGCTGCGGTGGGCTCACTGTCGGCTGTACCGCAGCTTGAGATTGTTCTTCGTGTTCCGTCTCTGTAGCTAACAAACCTTCTTCGTTGTCGTCTAGTACTGCGGACGTGTATCGATTCCAAGACGCAAGCAACACTTTGCCAAATAAGTCTGGTGAAAGCTTAGTTGAGTACACGTCAGGCTTCTGCTCAGACGATGCACAAACGAACCACCGCTTGCCGACCTTATCAATGTTTCGTTTGTTGATATCAATGTACAAGAATCCGTGAGTTTTATCTATGATCTTGACCTTGTAAATTCCGCACATCTCCAGAGCCTTATTCAGCCTTTTGTTATCTAACTTCTCTATGTTCATCTTTTCGATCCAGCATTGTGTTGGTATCCACGTCCCAAGTATGCCTGGTCTCCGCTTGATCCATCCGAGAAATGCGTCGCATATTTCTTGGTGGGACGTCATGTTGGGCTATTCACCTTGTTTGCTGGCCAAATTCCGGCTTAATGTTTGTTGACAATATGCCAACAACTACGACGAATTTGGCAAGCAAAACTTGTGATTTGAATGAGCAATGCAGTTTATGCCAGGTGTGTTCCGGCCCGTCGACGATGATATAGGCGTGTTTCTGTGGTTGATTTTGCTATGGCTAACTATCTTTCTTGCTTGCCAAATTCTGGTGTATTGTTCTTTGACTATAGACCCACGGAGGCGTCGAATATGGCAGGCAAAGGCAGTGTGTAAAGCTATCAACAACTACGAATGACCATCTATCTATCGGTAAGCTACTTGTTGTCGCTTGTTATCTGCTTCGTTGATCGCGCTTTGTACATGGTTATTCAATGCTAACTCCATCCTTATTTTTCGCTTTCCAAATGAAAATGTCAATAGTCACAATGATGACATCATGTATAGCTCCACACTGTACGGCACTACCACACACGTGGCATTGAACGAGAACCACACGTCAAACGAATGTGGGTGTTACGGTACTCCAGCTACTACCAAGCATCTAACAACTCTTCGCTCGCGTCTTCCACCATTACATTAAATTCTTTTATAGAAATAAATAATGGCAAGCATCATCAAGACACTGGGTTTGCGATCTACCCGGACTACTGCCCTTGCGGCAATCCTCGTGACGGTCCTTTCACTCGCTCGTCATGCTTCAGCATGGTTAACCGTTCCTCCAAATAGCAGAGTCGTCACTGGAAACAGGAGACTGTCACCGACTACTACGATGGACCATGTCTCAGTCCTCCATATGAATTTGTTGTCTGGCATTGGTGATATGTTGAGTGGTGGAAAATTGACGCCCCAAACAGAATTGCCCTACGGAGAACCGCTGGGGCCAATCAACCGAGATGACGTTCAAACATTGGCCATCCAGGAGCGAGCCATCAGCTTTACGGGCGAAGACTTTTCCGTGGCAGATGCCTCGACAGGCCGGCCATTTTGTCGGGTAACGGGGGCCATGCTCCACCTACCTGGAAAAGATAAAATGACACTCTCTCTGAATTCGGGGGGGAAAGCAGCCACGCTGGATCGAAAGTTAGTGGCAATGACTCCTACATACGACATTCTGCGTTCGAATGGCCAAAAGTTAGGCTTGATTGAAAAGAAGATCGTAGCGTTGACAGATACGTTTGAAGTGCATCTGGAGGGTGGTGAAGGCTTTGGTCCTTTCAAGGCACCGTCAGCGTATAAGATTGAAGGGGATTTTATTGACAGAAGATTTGTTGTGAAAAATAGCAACAACAAACTACCGGTATCCGAAACAAATCATGAAGGCCCTCGGCTCCAGCCACTTTTCATGGGAAAAGAAACCAAGAATTTTGCTTCTTCAATGTATCTAGCTTCCATTTTGAGCATCTCGTCCGCCATGATGATCCTGCCCAATCCCGTGGCAGCAGCAGCACCAACCCCTGTAGTAGAAACACAAGGCTTGGAGGTCGTGACACAATCGGCGTTGGGACAATCGGTACGACGAGGCATTGTGGGGGGTGCCCAACTCGCCGACAAGTTGGATTTGCAATGGGAACGATTCAGTGATTCTTTGCGCGATGAGGCCAAATGCGATCCCGTTACCAATCGGCGCATGTTTGACAATGGCTTTCGTCGGGATGGAACGCGCATTGGAAATCCAGTGCTGGGGGCCTTGTGTACTCCGGAACCTTTGAAGGAATTGGACACTGCAGTGGCACAATCCGTACTGTCCTTGGCACAAGAGGCTGCCATGAATAGTTTTAGCACCAAAGATCAAGCATCCGAATTGCAAAGGAATGAAGCAAGAATCAAAGAATTAGTCGCTCCTGCCTTTACAAGAGCTACTACCCTAACCGCGACAGCAGATTCGAAGGATGAACAACCCCTCAAACGACAAGAATTCAATCGAGATTTGTACACCAAAATGCGAGCTTACGGGGACATGATGACTTCCAGCACTAGCAGTAGTACGCCAAAAGCATTGACTGCTACAAGCCGAACCTTTGAACGAAGGTGGGGGGATAATATTTTGGCAGCCTTTGCACCCAACGCCAATCGAAAGGACTTTGCGTCACCTTTCCCAAAACCCGATCCAACGGATGAACAACCCTATGATGAAGGATCGCTTCTAGACGCGTTGGGGGGAGTCAGTGTGGTATTGCAAAAAATGCAACAAGGAGGATTGATTGGACATTGGGAAATTAGTATACCCGAAGATGATGATTGGAATGTGGTCACCATCGCCGTCGATGATGACATTACCATTGGTGGACAAATTTAGGGTCGGGAACGAAATCAACCTCTGAGTGGGTCTGCCGTCATCGCCCTGGTTCGTGCTGCCATGGAAGACAGGGCAAAAGTGTCCTACAAACTGGATGCCTTTTTTATTGATCCGACTACCACAAAGCAAGAGCTGTACAATCCCAGTCAACTTTTAATCAGCTTGAGCGATTTGGGCCAGTAAATAGGCTACTTGCTAGTACATAGATGACAATATCAATCACAGTTATGATCTCAAGCTGCCTTGACTTCTATGAACTGCATGCCAATCCAGCAGCAACCGACGCTGTGCTACAGGGTACTAGTCCGCATCATGCGGAAGTGCCCAAGGACGCTGGCTTGTGCACTGTAGCAGACAAATTCTGTCATAGGGCAGACATCCTTCTTACAGTCGCCACAATCAAGTGATGGCATTCAGCCACTTTTGTCCGAGCATCCTCGTAGTTTCTTTCGACATCGATAAAAGAATCATGCCATTTTTTACATCTCGCGCTAGGTCATTGTCGTGGGAACTACAACAGCTTTGAAGACGCGCTGGCAATTCGGAATTTCGTTTTGCCCCACTTCAAATCTACTGGATCTCGGTGCTCCTACGGTTTGCCATCCCAACGATTTGGATCAAAACATGGGGTGCTTCGTGCCACATTGGGGGAAACAGACAGTGTGTGGGGCTGGAATGTCCAAAAGAGGGAATGCTTTCAATTGTCAACACGTCAAGTTGAGAGCTTTCTCTGACAGTGTGTCGCAGGTTGACCAGATCGACTTGATGGAGAAAGGACGGTGCTTGTCGTGACCTAGTTACCATCAAACAAATCAAAATCATCATCAACATGTTCTGACTGCTCATTGCTGTGACCCCCCGCACAATGATGGACCTTGCTGGCCTCTTCTCCTCGTGCTCGATTGAAAAACTCCTGGGCACCCCGGCTAGTTGCGTTCAGCGTTGCCACCAGCACAGGAAATTCTGGTCCTGAAGGCCACACGAGAGCTTCTTGGTAAAACCAAAAATTTGATGATTTGAGTTGGGACCAGCAAGATTTTGCCTCCTCTTCCATCACCAAACACCAGGAGGCCGTCTCGGGGTCAACTTCTTGGCGATGTTGACACACTCCAAGGATGGCTTGGATTGTCACAAATGCAACTTCCATGTGTGCCACTGCTCCCGTCAAAGCACGATGGTGTTGATCGCTGAGCACGACATTGCTTTGATGAAAATCTGCGCACATGTGTTGCCCTGAGGGGTTCTCCTAAGTGAATGGTGCTTCAGGGGAATCAAATCGCCACAGATTGAACTGAATTGTGGCCTGCTTGTAGGGCTGGTCAGAACACTGAGTTTGCCAGCAGTGACAGCGTTCGTTCAAGTGACCGTTTGTGGAATCAATGATTCCACAGCAAGAACATTCCAGGGCATCAAAAATTGGCGAGCACTTCTGCATGAGAATGCTGTTCCATTTGCTCAAAATGCTTTTGAAGAACGGCTTGTCAGCGCAGTGATCAGGCAGTGCATTCAGTGGGCAGGAACTTGAACATTGCTCCTTTGTGGGGTTTGATGCCAATTCCAATGAAGCTTTCTCGGCCAGAATGCGGCCCATCCTCCGTTTTGCCCTTCCCACAAAGCTGGACAACATTTGCTTCCACACACGGAAACTCCTCGCGCGTCTTTGTTGCTCAACCTTTGCTTCCATGCACGGCAGCAACGCAATGCAGCAGTTGCAGCCTTTCTTTCATCCGACTTTCGACTCACAGCTGAAACATCTTTCGCACCCACACTTTCTTGTTTGGATTCCAGAGGTGCCAGTGCAAGGAACTGCTGACATTTGGGTCTGCGATGAGTCAAGAACACATTGTGGTTCGCGTCAAACACAACATTTCTCAAAACCTGATCAATGCGACTTGTGTTGTCTGCTGTCTCCACTCGGACTTTCTCTTTGCAATCTTGGTGCAAACGGCAGAGAACGAAATGATCAAGCCACTCAGACTTCTCAAGCAGTTCATTTGTTGCTCGCATCAGATCCAAGATCAACGACTTTTGGGAAACATTGGCAAATGCCTCATTTGATTGCAAGGAACAGTTGCAGTTCAGCACAGCAGCTTTCAATTCTTTGACAAGTGCACACACTTTGCCAGAAAGGGGAATGGACAGGAGTGCATCAAGATCATTGTCTGCCTCTCAGGGTCTCATGTCTTTCCCGGCAAGCAAGAAAACCACTGTGTTGTAGCAAACAAAGAAGCTCAAGCAGCGGGCACTTTCAAATCTTCCCAGATTGTCAACCTTGTCCCGCTTCGGAAAGCGCAGCAGTCCATTCCTTGCAATTGTGTCTGCAATGAACTCTGTGTGTTGAACACAGGCTGCAAAGCAATCAAAATGACGCTCGTGGCACGCTTTGGATAGCACATCTTTGAGAGGGATGCCAAAGTCGTTCGACCGGCTCGATCCCTCTCCAGTGATGCAACACTTGAGGTAGCGTTTCTCAGGGATGACCCAGAAACAGTGTTGCGGGGTCTGGTCTTTTCCGAAGGGCAGCAGCTTCATCATGCTGCTTGGTTTCTGTGAGGCTTTGCTGCAGCGAAGAGAAAGAGCGCTGAAAATGTCCACCGCATTCACCTCCAAGAGCATGGTTTGTTCCAGTCTGCTGAGCGTCCATGTTCCTTCCAGGTCAGCAGTGTGCTGAACGATCTCCTCAACTGTTGAGAGCCCGATCACGGTGTGACCTACCGTGAATCTAAAGGGACCAACTGTCATGGCTGTGAAATGACTGTTGCAACTGTGTGTATGTGTCAATGAAGATGGTGGTGTGCCAAGTGTCGACACAAGAGAGCTAACAGCTGTTTGAAAGCATCAGATTGAGACAAGATGGAGTTTCGAGTCGAGTGTGGGTGCTGTGTGGACACGAGTTCCAACGTGGTTTGTGTGGAGTTCCTACTGACAAGGTCTGTCATCCATCCGTTTTGTACCTCTCTTTCCTGCACAAGACAATGAGTGCCAATTAACTTGAATGACTGTCGCC
>ENA-ORBV01004915-ORBV01004915.1-microbial-mat-metagenome-genome-assembly--contig:-NODE-4915-length-25107-cov-5.452058_pt1 | contig 25107 bp, 18 predicted proteins | sample MGYA00237777_ERZ505514 | MGnify/ENA primary metagenome ERZ505514 (study PRJEB26160, sample SAMN06269048) | microbial mat metagenome | isolation source: Oligotrophic lake microbial mat | place... | reverse complement strand
CAACTGCACAAAGCTAACACTAGTTGCAAAAAAAGAAACCAATAAACAGAATCGCGAGGTTGGCCATCTCCTCGCGATTCTGTTTATTGGTTTCTTTTTTTGCAACTAGTGTTAGCTTTGTGCAGTTGTAACCTGTGCGGGGGCTGATGACACTGATGAATTTTCAAGCCACCGTCGTATGCATGTATTACGCATTTTTGCATCGCGAATGAATCCACTCGATGTGCTTTTTCCCCCTAATGTATCACTGTGTGGAAGCAAATCAAATAGAAAGCTCCATATTTATTTCTTCTTCTTTTTATCTTTTCCAGGAGTGTTAAAAGGGAGGATGGCACCCGAGTTTTTCCAGCGGGTGGAACCAGCATTGGACTCTCTTATTAGCACTCCCAAATCCATGTCAATGGAGTTCTTTGTAAAGTCTTCGTTATCGAGTGGATCCAAGAACACCTTGGCAACTGCAAAATGAAACAATCCAGAGACAGCAATGGGATGAAAAAAGGTTAGTGAGACACCATGCACCAGGAGAAACCACAAAATTCACATGACGGTACACCATGAACAAAACGTACGATCCAAAAGTCCTGTATAGAACAGCGTCAAGACGCCGACGCCGAAAATGGAAAACACCCCCAAATCCGCATACAAGGCAAAGGGGGACAAGAAAATGAATCCATCCACGAGAATTTGCACAAAATGGGTATAGGGTAACGGCATGCGACAACTGAGCTTGTCTCCAATGGTGGCATACGTAGCACGTAGGGTACACATTTGGTCCAAAAGGCGTTGACTAAAGGATGCATCATCTCTCAAAGTTCCATCATCAATGCCTTGCCAGGCACGAATCATCATCCATTCCAGGCAGGCATTGTGTTTTTGATTGTCGGGGACATCCAATTGTTGCAAGACCCTGAGCTGCCGAGAGGTCATCAGCCCCCGTGTTGCCATGCGCTCCATTCCTTTGGGAGTCCGCAAGACGGAAAATCGACGAGCACACGAGGCCCAAAACAAGGCATGAAACAAGCGGCTGGTGGCTCCCACGTCGTCCATGAGCTGTTCCGATTCCCGTGTCAAGGAACCGTCAGGATTTCTTCGGCACGACGTGGCAATCAGCAAATGAAAATCATTGAGTCGTCCTTGAATGCGCCGAGCAATCCCAAGAACCTCTTGCCAAAAGGCATAGGCTTGATTGAGAAAAAAGGTCAAAATGAAGGTGGTCAAGGACATTTGGTAACTCCATAGGCGACGAATAATTTCCAATCGAGCAATATATGGATGCGACTTGTCGGGAGCAAATCCTATACTCCAAGTGGGATCCGTGATTCTTCGGGTAATGAGAATAAAGATCAGAGACACCGTCATGGTAAGAGCCACTGTCTTGCAATTGTGCTGCAATATGGTTCCCTCCCAACGTCCCCACAACCAAAGTCGTGGCGACTTGAAGGTGCTAATAATATCTCCTCCATACAAGGATTTAGTGCCGGATACCTGATTGATGGCTTGATCAATTTTGTCCATTAATTGGGGATCGTCTTCAAACGACAAGGTTAATTGATTGAGAACGGATTTGAAGGTATCCCCATTGACGCGAAAGAGTGCCACACTGTCGGATTTGGATTGCACCGTGGCGGCTCGGGTTTGATTGTACAAGACGCCCATTTCACCAAAAATAGCTCTGGCCTTGAGTGTCCCATAGGGTTCGGGTACGACCTTGCCATCGACAAAGACGGTACATTCCCCACGCGCTACCATATAGACGTAATCGCCTTCAACCGAATCGCCTTGAGTTACAATCGCTTGATCGCGAGTGACGAACGTTTTTTCAAAGGCTCGAATCAGCATTTCCAAGGTTTCCTTGGGTAAATTGGTAAACATGACATTGTCCAAGAGTGCTTCGCGAATAAATTGAATATCTTTAGCAGTTTTGGGGAAAAACTTGGTGCTTTCGCTACTGGAATAAAAAGCACCGCCTCCCTCAAGGGAATCCGAGGCAACCAGTTGAACCAATCGACTTTGGCTACTTCTTGGCGGCTGTGGGTGTGTCTGTTTGGATCGAGAAATAGGAGCAAATCTCTTACTACTGGTGGATGTGGTAGGTGCCGAATGCGTGCCAAAGGCAGAGGATATACCCACAAAGAGAGCAAATAATAACAAGTAGCGACTGTTGGTCATGATGATGTTGGCTTTGAAGGATTGTAACTCTTGATTTGTTCTCACACCGCTGATATTCACAAAGGATTCCTAGTGCTATCCACAACTCCGATAAGGAGAGTTGGCACAACAATTTGTTTGAGGCAAGATGATGAGTTTATAATGAAGACTGCAATACTGCACATGTAGCTCTCTCTTGTTTACAAGTTGTTGGCAGCTAGTTAGCTACTACTACTACTAGCCACTATTTGTGATGGTTGGATGGCCAAGCGGACATCCATTGGATGGAAAATGAAGGATCGTAATGATTGCGAAAGATCCTTGACATTCAACGTGTCACCAAAAAAGCGCCTGGTATCGCACATTTGCTCTTCTTCATGAGGTCTTTTTGTCCATAAAAGACATATAAGAAGTCGTCAGCTGTGCAATAATGACCTAAAAATTCAAAATTCCACAGATCTTTCTCATACAAGCCTATGCTAATTATAGAACAATTCATTCATTCGTTGACGGACCACGATGATGATGATGAAAGCATCAGTTCTTTCCAAAGTCTTGTTGGCTTTGACTGTGCTCTTGACCACCCATTCAAACAACAAGAACGAGAACAGCAAATCTATTCTTTTGGTCCACGCCCGCTTGGCTCAGAATGAGAATGATGATTCGTTGGTGGGGGATGAAACCGATAGTAAGATGGACGATGACGATGCCAATCTGCCACCACCACTCATGGGCACTTGCGACGACTATACTTTAGATTTGTGCCAACTCGATTTTCAGGCGGATGGAGAATGCGAACTTGAAGTATATGGCGATGAAGCCCTTTGTGGAACCGGCACGGATTGTTTTGGTACGTATGTTTCTTGGTTTTGTTGTTGCTTTATTTATCTCCTATATTCCTTGTGTGATTGTGGGCCAATCGTTCCGTAATATTTTGCCGCATGATACTGACTACAGAATAAACAATTTCTTTTTTCAATAATTATATATTCGTTGTTCGGCTCTCGTTCAACTCACTCAAACCAAATCATCAAAAGATTTTGATCCCTGTCAGCAATATTCCTATGATTGTACGGGATGCCTGGGCGCTACGGATTTGACTTGCTATTGGTGTCCAGGAGATGCCAAGTGTTTGTCCATCCCCCTCGACAGTTCCTTTTTTGATCCCCTGCAGAAAGTGTCGTCTTGTCCCAACCTAGGGGATTGGAAATCTGCCGCGGCCGGAGATACCTGCTCTACTGAAAATAGCAACAATTTCTTTTCCGACCCCCTCTATGAAAGTATGGAATGGATGTTTGATTTGATTCATGTCCGACCGGTGTGGGAACAAGGTTATACAGGTGCCGGCATTCATGTTCGCATCAATGATGATGGTGTCGATCCTGACCACCCCGAATTTGAGGCTCGGTATGATGTCGAGAACTCGTGTGCCGACTATTTGCCCATTAATGGCACCGAAAGTCATGGGACGGCCTGTGCCTCGATTATTTTGGGAGAAGCCAATAATGATGTCTGTGCCGTGGGCATTGCACCCGGTGCTACCGTGTCGTCCTGTTCCTTTGCCGAAAACTTGGACATTACCGATGCCGAGTCAGAAAGCCTCGAGGCCACCATGTTGGGTACCAAGTTGGAGGCCGTCGACATTTCGAGCAATAGTTGGGGGCCTGTTCCAGTAAGTTAGCCCCTTCAGTAGTACCAATACTGCATGGGGCATACTGTGCTTTTATATCCATTGCTGGCGTTTTCTCTCCAATGAAGAATGACTCGCCACTTTCCTTTCTTGCTTCTCACCTTTTCTTGCCTTGTTTGTCCACCTGCACGCAGTGCTCGGTAAAAGAGGAGTTTGATTTTCGAAAACGGCGGTTTCTTCAAATGGAGGACTGCATTTTTGATCCCAACCACTTGGAATCGCCTTGCGAAACCTGCGCCGATAATATGATGAGCGTCAATTGTGAAAAGTCCATTGTGTATTATTGTGCCAATTACTATGGTAAGTCTGTACGAACGCCCTCGGGTCTAAAGTTTGCTGCCTGCATTCTAGCACCAGAAACTCGCTCGTAGAATTCCACAAGTTTCTCACGTTCTTCAGAGAATGATCCTGTCGCCTGCGTGGATTATCTGGATTTATATGTCGACTGTGAGTATCATGTTCTGCCAACGGTATCAGACAACGTCTTTAAACTGGCCGCCATGGAAGGACGAAATGGATTAGGTACCATATTTGGTAAGTCACTGCTGCTTCACTATAGCCTTTTGAAAGTACTATGGTCATGTTTGGTAATAGAAGTCGAATTGAGGCTAACACATGGCGGTTGCGGTTGTAATTGTGACTGTCAGTATTTTCTGGTGGCAATGATTATGCGACTGGAAATGATGTCAACATGGATGGATTCGTCAACAGCAGGTATACAATCTCAGTGGGTAAGTATGCATCCAGTTTTCTCTCTATCTAGTAGAGAGAACGTCACAAATCAGAATTGAAACTCATCTCTCACACTCCTTTTTTGGATCGCTCGCACATGAAAACAAGGTGCTGTCGGAAAGGACGGCTTGCACACGTCCTACAGCACGCCCGGGGCAGCCCTGTTGGTTAGTGCACCTGGAGGTGACGCCGAGTCTGTTTCGAGTAATATAGTTGCAAACCCCACTGGAGCGGGTGGTGGATGCGTAAGATTCTTGTGCAATATTGGAGTTCTTGGTTGCCCTGCTGCTCTCCTTTTTTTCCTCATGTCCCAGCTTTTTCTTAATCCGCACTTTCTCCCTCACCTTTCATTATGATGGATGTGACAGCATGACATTGGTGATGGGACGAGTTTTTCCAGCCCCGTCGTTGTTGGCGTCGTTGCTTTGATGTTGGAAGCATCCAACAACACCTTGGGTTGGAGGGATGTCCAAGCCATTCTTGTGGCCACATCTCGAAGGACAGACGATGATGGTGATGACTCATGGGTGATCAATGGCGCTGGATATAGCCACAGCTACAAGTATGGCTTCGGGATCATTGATGCTGCCGCTGCTGTCAATGCCTCTCGTACATGGACAAACTTTGGCCCAGAGGAACAAATCCTATTGGACTCGGGCACACTTTCTTTGGAAATTCAAAACAACGAGGTCTCTACGACAACTTCGTCCTTGTCTCTTGCGGAACACCGAGACGATTTCCTTGTAGAGTCTGTGGTTGTCTACATCGACGTTGTTCATGCATCGAGAGGTGATTTATTGGTGGAACTCGAGTCTCCAGCGGGCATTGTATCTATTTTGCATCCCAGTAAGAGGTCCGAATATTCTCTGGTCGAGGATGATGAACGTTGGAAGCTCATGACGGTACGGAATTTTTACGAGAATCCAAGTGGAACCTGGACTCTGAGGATCACAGATGAACACGAGCAAAAAGTCACTGGATGCATTGATCTCCCATATGATACTGAGGTTGAAGAACACGACTATACTTATGTCTACGATTGCTTTGAGATTGAATATTTAGAAGATTGTGTGGATGGTGCCGTCAACACCACATTCGACTGGGCCAACACACTTGACACAGTCAACAATCGTACAGGAGTCGAGGCCTGTTGTGCTTGTGGAGGCGGTGTGGAAGCGCCGGTGGTCGACATTCTGCGTGGTTGGAGAATGATAATTTACGGGCATAACGCCACCGTACCACCCACGGATGATGGAACGGGAAGCGCCTCAGCCGTGTCGAAGACTCCCTAAGCTCCTGCTACAGATCAAATAGATAGTGAAGTATCCCACATTCATAGGCGAGTTACTCCTTGGTACGGAATGCATAATTATCGAGTTTCTATGTACAGTATGTACTATTTGGTGGATACAGCGAATGGTACTTCCATAATTATGGAATATGAATGGAAGACACAACTGCAGACAATCCACACCAAGATATCTGCTACAAAAATGGAAGCTTTGGAAGAACCATTGTAATGAAGTAGAATCGACTTTTAAAAAGTCTCTTCCATGCAACTTTTACACCTAGCTAGTAGAGCCATTTTGACACCGGTAGCGAGCGAAAGCAGGCTGTCCAGTGTGTAGCAATAGTAATATGGTGCAATGATACAATGTACCTAAGGTGTCCAATGGAGAAACACTGGACACCTGGATACAATACATTCTAGCTAGACACTCATTTTCTCTATTATTTATTTGTAAAAAATCAGAATCCGACCGTCCGTCTTGGTCGCCATGCGTGGTTTTTGACCCAACAGTTTATGGAGTCGATCGGTCAATTCATTTCGAAATTTTTCCTTTCCATCTTCTTGCCCCGCCAGCGGCACTACCTTTCCATCGGCATCGCAAAATTGATGATTGGTAATAAAGGTTCCAAAATCTTGTCGAAAATTGAGCAATATATCTTGAAACAATTTGTCGGTATTCCCTTTGATCACGACGGCTCCCGTTCCTTTGGTACCATACTGAAAGTTTTCCGTCACCAGGGCCAAATGATTCAATCCAAATTCGATCCGTTGCATTTTACTGGCCCGTTCCGTGGCCGCCAACAATTCTTCCGTAACACTTTGCAAAGCGTCCAATTTGGTTTCCAGCGAGGCGCATTTTTCTTCCACGGTCGTTTTGGTAGATGCTCCTTCTTCGGTCACGGCCGTTTTCATATTGTCGACGCCCGTCTTGATATCTTCCAAATGCCGATTGGCCGTGTTTTGCAAGGCAAGACCTGACGCCTTGTCCCCGGCCGTGACGGCCAAGACCAAATTCATGGCAGCATCGGCCACTTCTTTGGTCGTGTCGGCGTCCATGATTTCTTTGCTTGCTTGCTTGCGTGCTTTATAGATTTTCAAGATAGTTCAGCCTGGATACGGTTGGTACATGATCCCACGCTGCCTTTTTTTTTCTTCGTTTCGGTCAAGTGAAAGCTCCCAACTTATTTTAATGTGGTCGTTCCTACTGCACAACGACACCGCTTTCTCTCAAGCCTTCTCGTGAATGAGGGATAACACACCAATGAATCAATTATTAGAATACACTGTGCAGTAGTGATCCTTTGAGCAGGTGCATCACATCAATGAATGAATGCAGTTTAGAGTCATGATCCTGAATTGAGAGCAGAAGGAAAATAAATATTCTCAATAATAATGAATGAATCAGCATGCATGGGCGCGCGCAGGTGATCGGACTATCTTTTTGACTGGCTACGATATTATGTGCGTCGTTTCGAGAAATATTTTATGCGCTCATTTGTCCCACAAAAATCTTTGGTTCCACGTCAATAGTGAATGACATCATTGATCATCGTTATCCTCCTCATCAAAACAGAATGATCGATAATTTACACGCCAATCGGAACAGATCTGTTCGACGATGGTATCTTACATCGTACTCTACTCGACGACCGTTAGGGCAGCTACCTCAGGCTCCATTCATTGATGATATTCCGTCTTATGAGGCAAAGATTTGAAGACTAAACAGTTTCGTTTTCGTTTGTCTAGCTAGATCTCCGCCACAAACATAATGATCAAATATCAGGGTAGTCCTGGGAATCTACGGTCGTTATTGTTATTTCATACCTTGCTGCTACTGATATGGACCACTAGGTTTGCCAGTGGTTTTAGCAGCACCAAGTCAGCACCGCCAACGACAGCCGCTTCTTCGGATACTACAGACACAACCACTTCCAACGATCACCACAACAAGCATGGCAAAACCATTGTCATTGTAGGAGGTGGTGTCGGTGGTTTGGCCGTGGCAGCCCGCCTCGCCTCCAAATTTCCATCCCACAACATCCAAATGGTCGAAAAGAATGATCGCATAGGAGGTCGATGCGGTTCCTTTACGACGACTTCCACAGAAGGCACCTTTCGGCATGAACGAGGTCCCAGTTTGTTGTTGCTGCCACAAGTTTATCGCGACGTCTTTACCTACTGTAGCCATGGAAAAACGGCAGAGGATTATGGACTGGTCATGGAGCAGTGCATTCCTGCCTACCAAGTCGTCTTTGACGATGGAGATTGCATTGATTTGGGATTTCCCAAAACAACGACAACTGCAACAACTACCACAAGTCAAGAGGCAGAATCCAGATCGCGAGACAAAATGAACGCGTACGAAGAGCATGGTGCCGAAAAATGGGATGCCTACCTCAAGACAACATCTGCCTATTTGGATTGTGGATTGCCCAATTTTATTGAAGAAAAACTGGATCTCCCATCCTTTCCCGCCTTTTTAATCGAATCCCTTCAAGATTTTGCCAAGGTATGTACAAAGTAAGCGGCGCTTGGGAAGCATCTCTCTGTTTGGTGGAATCCATTTCTGTAGCAACAGGATGGCCAACCCATTTTCTCCTTTTTGTATTTTTGAAGGCTTGGCCCTTGAAACCCCATTCCGATGTACTGGACGCCTTCTTTGACTCCGACAAAATGAAAGCCTTGGCGTCCTTTCAAGATTTGTATGTGGGTCTCGAGCCATATCGCAATTCTGCCTTGCTAGGGGGAGGGGTCTTGCAGTCCACAGCACCGGCCGTCTTTGGATTATTGGCGGCGATTGAATTGCATCCGACCAATCCCCAATCCGGTGGTACGTATTCGCCAGACAATATCTTGGATGGTTGGACCGGTCAGTGGTGTTGCAGTTCAATGGACACCCAAGCCTCACGATCTATCAAAAAAAAATCGTGCTGTGTATAGTGTTTGCACCCAAAGGAGGATTTCAATCCGTGACCAATGCTTTGGAACGGCTAGCATTGGATCTTGGAGTTACCATTGAGCGTGGAAAGACGGTTACCCACGTGGAAGAAAAGGGTGTTCACATTGCCGACGCGGGATTTCTACCTGCCGATATGGTGATTGTCAATGCCGACCTACCCTATGCCAAAACGAGCCTGCTCCAACACAAAGACAACAAAAACGAGGAAATCTTTGACTGGGATGATCGTTTTTCTTTTTCGAGTGGAGTCATTTCCTTCCACTGGGCCATTGACAAGTCCCTCGATGATCTCAATACACACAATGTATTTCTAAAAGCTGGTTCCCGAACAGAGGCCGAGGCAAGTTGGCAAGTGCTGCGAAACAACGAGGATGATCCAAAAGGTGCTTTTAATTTTTATGTGCACCGAGCTGGAAAGACGGATCCATCCGCCTGTCCTGCTGGATGTGATTCCATCATGGTCTTGGTACCTTGCAAAACATTATTGCGCGAAACCGACTGTGCCAATCTCTCACGAGAGGAAGTCATGAAACGGTACAAGGAACAGTTTTCAGACGATACGATTGATGCGGCGAGACGAGCTGTGCTGAAACGACTCAGTGTGTTGGACAGTTTGAAAGACTTGGAGCAACATATCGTGAATGAAGTGGTCGACACTCCAGCAACGTGGGCGGATCAATATCATTTAGCAGCTGGGACACCGTTTGCGCTTTCTCATGGCTTTGCTCAATTGAGCTTGACACGGCCTGGGCCTGAATCATCAGGACTGTCGAATGTATTGTACTGTGGGGCAAGCACTCGACCTGGAAACGGAGTGCCATTAGTACTTCTAGGTGCGAAGCAAGTTGCAGAAAAAGCGGAGAGTAAACTTGCTGATAATGACGATGCACAGGCAGCACTTTCAAGACGAAGAATGCTTCAAACAACGTCATCAGCATCTCTGGCGGCACTGGCAGGTCTATTTGGAACTCCCTTGGATAACAAATACAGCAGGGCAAATGCAGCTGCGCCCATCACAGCAAAAGAAGCGGATAACTTTTCGGCCAAGGCTCAACGGCTTGCAAGACCAAAACCACCAAAAGCATTGAGGCCTCAAATCAATAAGGACTTTGCTGTGCTTCTCATGAGATCTTCCTATAATGCTCTTGATGAAATCGATTGTGTCGGAATGGTATGTGCTAGTAGAGTATAGAGGGTTCCTTTTTGGTGTCTTTTCCGTCATATTTACTCATCACCGTCTGATGCCCGCAGGAACAATTCCAACGAGATTTCTTTTTCATCCGACAAGCCGAATACGAGTTTTATGTCAACCAATTGGGTCCCGGTATTGTGAAACAGGGAGAATTGACGGATCCCTACTATTTTGATTTCATTTCCTTTGCCCAATATGCTACGATTAACCGCGATATTTTCAAAGATCCCGCAGTAGTTTTTAACGAAAAAATACCAGTGGAAGTGGGAGAAGATCAGCCTCAGCAATTTGTCACCGTGGTCACAAAGCGAGACCCATCGCTGTCGAACGATATATTGGCACCAACCCATGAACAAAAGGTGGGGAGTGCCATTCTGCAGCGGTTGGATGAAACCTTTGGTAATACGGACGCTAGCATCACCAGATTTGAACCCAACAGCCGACCGGATGCAGGTAAATTTGCTCTTGGAGTACCCAATCTGAATTTGTTTGCATGTTTGGACTGAATCGTCACTCACAAAATCATGTCCTTGTCACTGTGGAACACTGACGGTACCGCCAACACTAATGACAATAGACAAGGTCCTGGCCTCCATATCTCAACTGGTCAAACTCTTTCTGATTAATGGCTATGCATGGGAGGGATCCGCTTCCATTACCAAAACTGGCGGCAACCCAGCCAGTGCTGCTGGAAGTCAGTTTTCCATGTCGTTGACAGCCCCCGCCAACCTTTGGTCCGGGCAAGCCCTTCAAGTTCGCAGCCGAACGCCGGGTGGAGGAAATTTGAACAATTGCTTCCTTCTCAAGACCGCCATGGAATTAGTCCGACGCATGGGTTACAAGATTGCATCCAGCTCTGTATCCTACGAAGGCACCAAAGAAATTAGTTCCTTTACGCTACAATAATAACAATAGTAATATCTGATTAGCGGCTAGAGAATATGTCAGTGCCAAAAGAAACTTGCGCGAAAGAAGAATTCTCCTGTACAACCCACAAAACAGTACGTTTAAAAGGGTCGGGGAGAAGCCATGTGGTAGGCTCATCTTCGATAGAAGTAACGTAAAGGGAAACAATGCTAGCAATAAATAGTCTTGTGGTATATTTTTAGTATTGATTATATCTTCTATTCGGCATCTATAGGAGTTTGCTCTTTACTATTAGCAGGATTGTGTGATACATGAATAAATAAATGGAGATGGAAGGAAAGCAAAGTCAGCTCAGCTTTAGCAGGCATTGAGTGCGGTACTGAACCACTCGTTTTCACCCTGCTGGAGTCCCTTGCGGTTGATGGCCGATCCAGCCTTCACAATGGCAGGAATAGTCTGTGAAAACCATTCCGTGGCTTCGTCCACCTTGAGAAAGGCAGTAGTTACCGGTTGAAAGTCGGGTTCGAGATGATAATTCTGGAGGGAAGCCAAAGCGGGAGCTGCGGGAGGAATGGAAGGAAGAATGCCATGAAAGTTGTTTCTCTGCAAGGCAGAAACGTCATTTCCCTTGATCTGGAGTCGCTGGTCCACAGTAGTAGCTCCTTGTTTGAGAGCAAAGTTGAACCAATCGTTATCATCAGCGCGAGAAGACGATTCAATTACCGAAGAAGGATGAACAAGATGAAACTGTTCCGCCAACCACTCATCATCCATTTGACTTTTGGTATCCTGTGCTTGTTTGTCCACGGTCGACTTGACGATCAACTGTTGCCTGCTAGTCTGTTGATGGACGGGTGCAAACGCACTTGTCATCGCAAAGAGGGAGAGGAGTGTAATAAACTTCATCTTTGTTGAGAGTCGAAAAGGATAGATTTCTTTTTTGAGTGATGTTTGTGTGTTCGTTACACTTGTCAATTTTTGTTATTTGTGTGATCAATGATATGTTTTCTGTGATGAATGAAATCAAATTGTGTGGGCGTGAATCTGTCATTCGAAGAAAAACATCACTATTTTCTCATTGTTATGAGGCTTCCGAGCTCTTGCGAATCGTCATGACACCTGGCCATTTCTCATATTTATGGTGCACATCTACTTGGGGCAATTGGAAAAAGGCTCTTTTCAAACAGATGGTGTCAATGCCAACCCGGGTAGATCTTCGTGGAACTCAAAACATTTGATGGCAAGTTCCGGTGCATGTATGCATGGTGGCTACTACCAGGTACCTAGCTACTAGCTACTAGCTAGTAGCTAGGTATCGAATGAATCTCCGCATGTAGATTATTTTTATCTCCTTCCACGTGCGCACACTATTTTCTGTTCAGCCCGACCCGTGGAACCAAGGTTGCCAGTACTAGCTACTAGTAGGCTGAAGGACTGGAGGCACGGAGTAGCTGATGCACTTTCATATGGAGCTTTGCAATTGCGCCGTTCTTGATTCTTCAAGCCTCATGGACAAGCACAGCACAGCACCTTGCAGCATAGTGAAGTCGGTGGAAAGAGATTTTCATCCCAACCATGTGGAAAGAGATTTCCATCCCAACCATGCTTCGTGTTGGTGTCAAATGGTTCCGAAGTTTCTAGAAGAAACAGGTTGTTCTTTGAATACACTACGAGTACAACGTGCGTCGCACTAGTACGTCGCGGTTCCGAATTTCTGACATGCATTGAGGTAGGTTTCTCCTACTAGTACTAGTACGTCGTAGCTAGCTAGCGCTAGCTAGCCAGTAGAATCATCCAGTCACTCCAATTAGAATAGGCAAAGTTCTGACAAATTTTCGATAGAAACCATCGTCGATTTGAGAACAAGCATTTCGTTGATTCAGTTGAATCATGGGCTAGCAATTAGCAGCAGCTACGTACCTGACTTTATCTACGGTGCTACCTGACTTTATCTACGGTGATAGCTAGCTAGCTAGCCGAACTGCATTGCTGCATGAGGAAGGCGCATGCAGAAAGCTGCATGCTGCACCGCCTAGATCCCTGGTAGTTCAGTTACAATTCGCAGGGACCACCTTCTAGAACACAAGTGAAGCAGACTCGGATCATAAGCCGCATCTCACTAGCTAGATAGTGAGACAACTTATCCCAGCACAGCATTGGTGCCAACGGAGGGAGTGACTGAGAAGCGAGCCTTCAGTTTAGGCTCTACTGCGATGCTTGTGGTGCTACTACCATACTACTGGCTAGCTACTAGCTACTGGTAGCTACCATGATTCGCTAGAAGATAGCCGGATTTGTCACCCAGGACATGCGTGTCGGTACAACTAGTACTCACTACTAGCTAGCTACAATTGTAGCTAGCTACTAGCTACGAGTACCATGAATTGTAGCGGTTACACTTTGTTTTGGCAAGTGTGCGTTTTTTTATTTGCGGGGGGAAGGACAGAGATTTGGCGTTCCCACTGGTCGAGATTTTTGTGGATCTTTGAATTGCGCAGTGATGGTTTGTGAATGAGTCAGTGCGACCCATTTTCCTCCTTTGGAAATTGCTGTCTTCAAGAAGAAGATGCTGCCCTTTCATTTTGGCATTGGTGGCATCCGTGGCAACCATAACAAGAAAAGGCAACCGAAAAATCAGGACCTGCATGACCATAATCACATCACGGAAGGAGGCAAAATCCGTCCTTGTCTCAACCACACCTACAACAATAGCAGCAGCAGTAGGTCGCGTGCTCCTGCTCCTGCTTTGCGTGCCAATGTTGTGATTGGTCCGTGCAGTAGTGCAGGAAGCATTGCTTCCAGCAGTATTAGCCAAAGTTCTCCTGCAATTGGTAACAGCAGTAGCAGTAGTAGCCGGAGCAGCAACGACACTAACATCAGTTCAGGCACCAGTAGAAATGACACACTTGGAATTGCTACTACTGCTCCCGCTACAGCTGCAGCTGGAGCTACAGCTGTTGGAAGTAGCCGAGGAGGAGGAATCGCATCAATGTCTGCAGCAACCTCCATGCGGTCAAGTGTACGTAGCATTGCCTCAAGTGTCACCTTTACAGAACGGACCGAAGAAGGAGAGAAGTTCATGGGAGAGAAGTTCATGGTGCCGTCGCCCCGTACCAAAAGCAGAACCAAAAGCAAAAGCAAACGAAGCATCCTGGATCGAATAACGAATCTGGATTTGAAACCCTTTCGACCAACACGGCAAGCCAGTATTCAACAGTTGGTTTGTCAGGAAGAAGGTAGCACCAATCATCAATTTACAGAGGAGGAGGAAATGCAGGTCATGGTAGATGGCCATGAGGCAGATGATAAAACTAAAAGGTCCGCTCCCAACAACTCTGTCCTGGACAATCCTCCTACCCAACCAAGACGGAGTTGTAGGTTTGACAGCTCCACCAACAAAATGATCGAGCCCAAAACAAAGGCGTGGTCTCGCCGTAGAAAGAAGACGGAATGGTTTGTTAATAAATCGGAGGAACTGAAACCACCCCCCAAAATGACATGATGGTCGAGAGGTGACCATCCTTCTTGTTTCCCGGGCTTGTTGTCGTTGTTCCCTGCCACCCCACACCTCGAATGAGTACAATTGTAACACAACCATCACCACTAGGAAATTTCATCGCGAATGGCCAATCGTTCTCGTTTGAAGAAATACCCGATATGTTTGACGTCGGAAGCCTCGAATGCCAAGCGGGACAACGAATCCTTCGCCATGTGTTCCGCCAGGACCCTGGTACGAGTTTCTTGGTCGTCAAAATCCCAAGCTAGGATCAAGACGAGCAAATCCTTCTCGTTGCCTGTTACAGAGGGTAAGACAATGGCAACGAGAGCTAGCTACTTCTCCGGCAGATGTGAGCAATGCAGAGAATGAAGGGGCATTGAAAACTTATTGAACAACTTTTTAAAACGTATGAACAAAACAGCCCCAGCTAAATTAGAATGTGCAACTCTTGTCAACCAGCATTCAGATACATACCATTGATTGGTAAGGAATGCACCATACTTCTCGATCAAACGCCAAGTGTTTGTGTTTGTGAATGATCTTCCCCTGGATACTTGAAGCATTTATGTGCAATCGTGGCACGACCTTCTTCGCTTTATTATTGGCGTGGATATAGCCATCATGATGCGCTGCGTGCACTGCACTGCGTTGAAGTGCATTTGCGACAAAGTTTTTCTGTTTCTGGCTGTTCTGTTACCATTCTTCCGAAACCAATGTATGTCGCCGTACAAAATTCTTCCAATTTTCTGCCGCCGCTTGCTGTCGCAATGCTGCATCGTGGACGTAGGGACACTTTGCGTCAAAGTCCTCGCCATCCAAACAATAATGATATCCTTCTTCTTGAACATCGATGGGTGAAGTCTTGCGTTCCAATATGGGTATGGCACCACACATTATGGCTTCTAAAAACCGATAGGTCCACGTAAAATCACCATCCGGACACAATGCAAATTCGGACGATCTTAGCTTGGCGTAGTAGCCATACCAATCGTAATGGCCAGTTTGTTTTCGAACATTGCGGCCAGCCGTGTTGAACACAACTTGTGCTCTTGGTTGACTAGAATAGCGTTGAACCCAAGTTCGTTTTTCCGGATGCTGATCCCCGGAATGTCCAGAAAAATAATACGACATGGTTTTGTTGTAGTGGTCAAACAATCCACATTGGCAATATCCGATCAATTGCCGTGGAAAGATTACTCCAGTGGTACAATCCAATAATTCGTCTCGGGCGTTAGCGTGATCAAAGGAATACAAAAATTGTGGATTGCTGGCGTCTTGGCTAGAGAACCAACATTCATCTTGGAGGGATTGTTGTAAATGCAATTCCTGTAAGGTAACTCGAGAAGGCGTCTTGGAGGAAATTGCTTTGATGGCAAACTCATTGCATTGTTCTTTTAAGGCATGTAGTAAAGCCTTGTCATCCCCATTGCGCTGGACGTCCAAATTGGTCGAGGTATACGTCGAAACTGCGAGAGGTTTGCCACACGATGGCTTTTGGAAAAACCACTTGGAAGCAAGAGGTTTGTCTTGGCACTTCTCAACAAGAGGTCGTGGATTCTGATTGTCGGGAATTTTGTTGTCGTCGGACACCAAAGAGTGAATGGTTTTGGTGAGTAGTAGACTGCTAGTGGTAGCATTGTGAGGTGCTTGCAGTAGTGGAGGAGTTGGTCGAATCACCATTGTACGGTTGGAGTCGTCTTGTAAATGCCCCCGAAGGGCGTGGGCTTGGTCCGCCATTTCTTCCAAAAATCGAGGGACACTGGCGTTGGTGTACCAAATGCCCACAATTCCCAATATGAGAAGGAACACCGTGCATCGCACAAACTTGCTGCTGTTGTTGGAAGTTGCAACGGTATTGTGGTTGTTCCTGCTACTATTTCCCACAGGACTCCCCAAGCTGCCATTGCCTGTCATGAGGGATTTCTTCACCATGATCGTTGATTCTTCCGAAATATGATGGGAATGTCTGTGTTTCATATAATCTTGTCGGACAGAAAGAGAACCAATTGTCAATTTCTTGTATATCGGTTCTACTCGGAGTCGTTGTGAATGATTATCAATCAATGATCCACGATTAGTCGTCTACTGGAGTAGCTGCTACTACTAGCTAGTCACCACAACACCATGTGATACGATACAGTATGTTAGCTGTAGAGGATCTGGTCGATCTTCGACAAGTTTTGGTTGCTTTCTTCTTGGCTTCTCTTTGTTATCCGACTTCCGGGAGTTTGCTGCTATTTCAATTACTATAGCTAGCTACTAGCTAGATAGCTACCGGTACAGAAATCCTGATTGAGCTGCTGGACCATGACGACAAAGTGTTGTTTAACACCAGGTCCAACTTGTTGGCCAGTGTCTCTCAGTTGGTTTAACACCGGGTCAAGCTTGCTGACCAGTGTAGTGCGCGAAGGTGCGCGTCTCTGAGAAAATTTTGACCGTTGGGCGTTGCACGTAAAAACACACGTTAAATCTAGCTAGAGTGTGTGTCAGTTAAAGCCACTAATAGCTACTCTCACACCGATCTTTAGTGATGTAAGCTCCATCTCATTACATAGACATTAGCATCAAAAACACTCGGCGTGAAAGTGGCTTTTAGTCACATAGCTAGCGTCGCTCTTGGTGTGCAGTTTTGAGCTTTGGAACATGTGATTCGGTTGGGAAAGTGTGAGTCAATCCTAAAAAACGGATCAAAAATCCATGTTTTCACCGGGTGGACGCCTAAATTTTGGCCGTTTCTGTCGAAAAAGAGAGTTCTCATCGGTCAAAGACAGACACTTTTAGTACATTTGCTACGACAAAAACACGCATGCTATGTTTACTCGATAAAATCGTGTTTTTGGAACAACAACAACAAGAAGATCGTTCCAACCGACAGTTGTTGCCTATCTAAAGCTATCCACATAGGGGATTAGCTTGGTTGCTCTTGCTTGAACGGTTGTGGATTGCTCTGTGGCAGCGTCGCGTGTCAGTCGCACTGCGTGTCAGTGTCTGTCGGCATTCGCATGCAAAGTGACAATCAAAATGATGGATCAAGTCGTCGATCCCGTCGTCTATCCAATGACGGCAATGACATATCGTTCGTGAACATCACTCCGGCGGCACCAAAGAAACTAAGGTTCAGTCCTCGAGCTTTGCCTGACACTTGCTGTGACATTCTTGGCTTGCCGCATGAGCACCATTGTGATGCTTGTCAACGTTGGAAATCTACTGCTGTCAAGAAGAAAGCAAGGAGCGAATGCGCATCAAAGGAATTACAATGCTACAAAGCGTGGAATAGGAAAGAGAAGGATTGCCCGAAAGGAAAGAAGGCCCATTGGTTTGCAGTCACAACCTATCTCAACAACAAATGCCACATCGATTGCGCCATTCTCGCACAACAAGAATCGGAAAGAATAAATTTGGCTGCCGCAATTTCCGAATCCACGACAACAACAACAACAACAGAAGAAGAAGCATTAACTGACAATGTTACTCCATCGCCTCCCAAACGGAACATCAATTGGGTCAAAAAGACTGCAGCAAGTCAGAAACAATCCTTTACAATTGAGTGCCCGGCGTCCCATGAACTACACCATGTTTCGGACATTCGTCGTTGGCAAAACGACAGCCAGATCGTGAAACGAATCCGTGAAAAGATGCAAGCAAACCAACATCACACAAACGGGATGTTCACTCAAACCCTTTGGAGTGTCGCGTTGTCATCAACCCCTTCGCTTGCATCATCCGCCGCTGCTTTTTTAATTCCGTGCTTAGTCATGGCATGCCTTTGGGACACGGGAATGTTTAAGGGCATGTGTCTTGAAGACTACACGAAATCGTTCCCGTCCGATAACACGTTGCGGCAACACAACATGAACCAAGCGGCTCGCGACACTGTGTCTCTAGGGGCACAAATTAGCAACAAGAAGATTTGCTTGGCCTGTGATAAGGGCAACAAGAAGGGCATTGGTCACTTCGTGAAAGCCTTGTCATGGTGGGACGAGGATCATCCATCCGTTGATTTGCGTCTTGTCGACATGGACGCATCTGAAGGATCATCTCAAGCCTGCGCTCTTGCTATACAAGCATCAATTAACAAACTGAAAAGCAACGACAATGATCGCACTCATTTGCTACACGGTCAGACAACTGACAGCGGAGGTGGCGGTGCATTGGAACATCTTTACGAGAAAATGCAGCCACTCGGTCTCTGTGTGCCCAACAACGTGCACCTTACGGAGCATTTGATCGCCAACTGTTGTCTACATGCATTACAGATTCAACTGTCAAATGCTTTGAGAAATGCTTTTGGAGACGGTGCCCTTGACAGGGTTAATGCAACGCAGATGCTTCATGCAGCATACCGGCTACAAGAATCAATAGACGCGGACGAATGGAGGCACATCTTAGCACAGTCCAGCAAATTCGTACACGAGTACAATCCATCCATCGTTCTTGAATTGCCACGCCATCCAACCGTTGAAGAACAACAAGCTGAAGCCGCAGGTCCAGGATCAACTAACAACAAGAAGAAGAAGAAGAAGACACGAACACGAGCTCAAGTGCAAGCGGACAACAAGACTGCATTCATGATCGCATTCGCGGAACTGCATATGTTTCATGCGGAATTCAAAAAAGAGTTAGTGAATATCGACAACGCTTGGATAGGCACAGTTCTAGCTAAGATGCAAGCTCCTATTTTAACTCGTTGGTGGACAGTTGGTTGTGCCAGTGAGTGTGCATTTGACTATTACTTGGTGTTGTTCCATGCATGCCAAACCGTGATCAACACATATGAATCTGGAAGCAAGCCGAACGACATAGCTTCCGACCTCTATTCAATGATGAGAAACCAAGAAACGTTTGTGGATATTGCTCTCATCAAAGACTTCCATCACCACTATCTTAACAAGCACTTTAATTGGTTTCAATCTTGCATTGATCTCACGTCCGCAACAGGCTTTCAAGCTCACAATGTTGCCGTGCGACATTACATCATGGCCTGTGAATTGAAGTCCCTTCCTATGAGCATGAAGGATTGCTCGCATGCAGTGGGACAATGGAATGAATCAACACAAGAAGGTTCCTTGCCACACCTAGACAAGCTGTCAGTGTTCATGAAGAACGCAGGCGATGCGTTACACAAGCACTTTCGGCGATGGGTGAGTGTTGCTTTGCTTCCGTGTGGATTGATGAGCGAAGCTCCTCTTGCTATAGCTGTTAGCGCTATTATGCTTGACAGCGATACCCCAGTCTATGAAGAAGGAAACGGTGTTGTGTACGAAGTCTCAAGTCATCGATGTGTGTTCTCTTCAGTGGCTCACAAAGAAGGAATTGATTTAATTCGCTTTTATCGGTTCTTGAAGGACGTGGTTGTTGATACAGACGCCGTGTGCGCTTCGAATGCAATGGAATGTGCACAGCTGGTTAGTGACGACATTGATCTTCGGTGATTCAATTGTAATGACGAGAATGGTGCCATCCGTCTATGCATGCATTCCAAACATTTGCCTCTGGCTTGTCACACCCATTTTGTGGAACGTTTTGTCAAAGAGGCCAAGTGTGTGTCCGCAACAGACCGATCCGAAGAGCACCGAACTGCTGTTGCTATCGTTCGAGCCTCAACCCCGCTTGGCAAGAGCACAAAAGAAGAAGAACTTAGTTACAATTCCAGCAAGATCAAAGCCATAGTAGAGTCAGCGTCTGCAAGGGCGTCACAGCACACTCTTTGGCAAGTGACACAAGAGGATGCGGAATGCGATGCGAGGATGGCTCAAATGTCGCACTCCCTCAAGCGAGGTCACTTTAAACAAGAACGTGTCGACGCCAAGAAAGGTAAAGTAGAGGCAAAGGGTTCCAAATGCAAGGCACAGAATAAAGCACAGATGACAAAAGAGCAAGATAAGACAGCAGCAGCAACTGGTCTCGTCCCATATGGAAAGCTTGTCAAGAAGAGAAACTTGGAGGACCTTCGTGTAGAGCTAGAATTCAGAGGACTCGAGCCAAATGGTGTTCCGGCATTGACATCAGAGCGAGTGAAAGCATTGAAAGAGTTGGAGACGCAGCGTTTGATCGATCAAGAAAACCTTTCTAGATTGGATGCCAACAAACACAAGGCTTTCCGAATCCAGTCAACTGCGCTTTTCAAGTTGATTGATTGACATTTGGATGGATTCGGAATGCCTTGCGCCTGTTGACGTCCAGTGACAAAGAAGCACATTGTTGTTGTTGTTTGACGCTGTTTGCATAAGGTTGGAATACGTCCGCGGCATGCCAATGTGGTCTTTTGATTGATTGATACACTGGGATGATTGCAACGTCCGGAACCATCCATTCGGATAGCAATAAGCTCAAATTCCGACAAACCAAGGGACCATGGTACGTGTGCCGGCGTTTGCTTCCATTTTGTTCGCTACAGGAGCTCACATTTTCGAAAATCTACCTCTCCGCAGCACAGCCTCACTGTTAGGCTATCCACAATGGCTGACAGTGCGGCACTTGGCAGTGCTAGCTGGTATAACTACATAGAAGATGGATGTGAACAAAAAAATTCTCTTGTTATTTACGCTTGTTATTAGTTTTTTTGTTCATTAGGGACTCCTTTTTGGGTCAGTCACGAGAATTTTCTCATGCGTATATATGTGGATTTCGCGTACTAAACTGATAGTTCACCATGCCACCGAACCGTAACAACAAAATAATGACACTGTAGATCAATACTAGCTAGCTAGCTAGCTAGTAGATCAATTACTGTAACTCTTTTCCTCATTATTTTTGCTACTACGCAGGATAGACAGCTCACTGACTGGATAGCAAGGGTGAGTTCTGCAGCACAGTATGGACACATTGCTTCCAATGAATAGAGCCATCCACAATTGAATAGAGTTTGCCATTGCATTTATATTCCACAGTCAGTGACTTCCTTCAAACACCGCATTCTTGAACTTTGAAAATCCGTGTTTGTCGACGATCATATCATAATTCCATAAAAAGGCCGCAAGGTACAACTGCATAGCAGAAACAAAAGGAAAGAAAGCAATCCATCGTCGATCTTGCTATACAACCACTTTGATTTCCAAAATGCCGACGGAAGAAATGAACAAACGCATGACGTCCATCTTGATGGTCCCCGGCAATGATGTCTGCGTCGATTGTCCGTCCAAACGACCCTTGTGGGCCTCCTTTTTGGTGTCGCCCGTGGAAGAGGAACGGCGGATTGCAGTCTTGTGTTGCAGCAATTGTGCCCAACACCATCATTTTGAATTGGGAGAAAAACGGACCACCATTAAATATCTCAAGATGGCCCATGAATGTAAGGAACACAGATTATTGTATACTCTGCGATGGATACTCCATGTTGTTTTGCCTGGACGAAATTCTCACATGCAACCCTGTGTCATCTTCTTTTTAATTATTATTGATAGGGACCATGGAAGACATTGAATTGTTCGAGAATGGAGGGAATGCCTTTGTCAATAAAATCTTTGAAGCCACACTGGACAAGGAAGAATTCGACAAGAATATTGTGCTCCCGGATGACGAGGACGAAGATGAGAATCGCGGCAAATTCATCAAGAAAAAGTACAAGAAACAAAAATGGTTTGATGAAGTCGTCTATCACAAGGAATTATTGGAAGTCTTTAAACGCAAACATGAAGAACGAAAAAAACAAGAAGATTTAGACAAGAGCGACCGAGAAAAAGACTCGGAAAGACGGCAGTCCAGCAAGTCCTCGTTGGATGGGAAGGGGAGCAAACACGACAAGAAAAAGTTGGATGAAAGCAGTGGAAGAAAGGAACGAAAACGAGGAGACGACGACCACAGTGGACGCCACAGCAGCAGTCATAGAAAGGATCGCAAAGGGAGAATGGAGGATCATAGTGATAGCCGCCGACATGGTCGCCGAGCGTCCAGATCGCCCGTTCCGAGAGGAGATAGCAAAGACAAGCGCAAAGACTTACAAAAGGTCACGTCCTACAAGGCCGTCTTGCCGGATATCAAATCGGAAGCTCCCTCTCGTCGGGACATGATGAAATCTTCCAATTCCATGCGGGCCTTGGGCGGTGGCCATAGTTCCTGGAAATCGTCCGAGGCGGATACGGGTCACCATTCTTGGACGGGAAGTTCGGAAAAGCGAAAATCATCGAGTCACAGCCGCTCATCTCTCTCTCGCCGTGAGAAGAGCGGGCGGGGTGAGCGATCCAGTTCTTGGCGCAGCAAACGATCGGGTACTAAAGAATCTTCGTCCGACGAAAAACGCGGTAGCAGCAAGCGAGAGGGATCACAGAGAGGAGACAGAGACGGATCCCCAAAAGACAGAGATGCCGACAGCAACCACAAGAAGGATAATACTGCAGACAACATTGATTCCAGCAACAAATCAGCAGACAAACAGACTTCTACTTCTGCGAAAACAACGACCACCCCCACACCACAACCAGCTCCGCCAGTGCCAGTGGTCGTCGAGTTGGAATACGACTCGGACACCAATTCCGAGTGGAGAAAAAAACGGCCGCTCCGTCCCAATCCCTGGGCTGTCCCTGGAAGTCCCTTTGCCCCCAAAGCGGCCACCGGAAAAGCATGAGCACACATACACAATTAATTGAGAAAAGCCTTACCTGGGAATGGTTATTTACGTCAAAATCGTTGGGATTTCTTGGATACTTTCACTCTCGAAACACACATTGTTATTGGAATACTACTGCCCTTGTGATCTTCTGTAAATGCACAAAACTATTTTAATTTGAGTACTCTGTTGTAAGGAATGTTTCGATAGAGTGGGCATGTTCATAATTATGTTACAGCTGAACATTGCTCGGCTGATGGTGCTGCCCACAAAGTGGCAGTGATTCGATCGTGTGGAAAACACCCCATGGTATGGAGAATAAAAAGCAGCAAGCTTTTATTGCCAACCTCACTACCTACACAAACACGTGCAGTGTAATAGACAGCAGCCTTGACGGGCGAAGGATGATAGACCAAGTGAAATTTTGCAAACAAGCCATACTGGGATCAGACCCTTGCACTAAAACCCCTCAAAAGAAACAAGAAAAACCAATTGATATCTAAGAATGATTTCACTACTTGTCCTAAATAATTGGTGGCTAATGTAAAATAGATTGTTAGTAGATTTTAGGTGGTGGGTTTGTGCATGTACTTTGATATCTATATGTCCATAAATTTTGGAAGCATGCCTCCTGAGAATGGCCACGTCTCGAGTGATATCCCGTCTATGAAGGGAACGTATAAGTGGTATCCTTGCCAGGGACACTTGTTTCGCACGCATCCCGCCGTACTGTTGCTCGTCATAGGAATGAGGGCATGGTTCAATTTAACTCCTTCAGAGTTGTCATATCAATGACGGCACGAACAGCACCGGCGGAACCATCTTCCATGGCCTTGAATTGTGCCGTGGTGTCTTTGGCATGAATGATTTTAATTTCCGGCATGACATTATGCTTGCTACAAAAATCCAACATTTCTTGTGTTTCAGGAATACCACCCACCAGCGATCCTTCAAGACTGTATCGATTCATAATGAGGGAAGTGGCAGTCACGGGAATGGCTTGGGGAATGACTCCAATGCAAACATAGGCACCACCCACTTTGAGGGTGGACATGATGGCGGCGACATCGTGATGAGAGCTTACGGTATCAAGGACCAAATCAAACGTAAAAGCAGCGGCAGCCATGGCATCCTTATCAGAATGCGCAATAAGTTTGGCACCAAGTTTGGCGGCTTCCGCTTCTTTGCTTGTAGATCGAGACAATACCGTCACATCACAACCCAAGGCTTTGGCCAATTTGATTCCCATTTGTCCCAATCCACCAAATCCAACAATGGCGACCGATTTGGCCTTCATTCCATGAATAACGTGTTTGTTCAAGGGAGACCACATGGTAATACCCGCACACAAGAGTGGACCGACATATTCTAGCGCCACATTATCGGGAACCTTGTACACAAAATCACGTTTAACCGTCATTTGACTGGAATATCCTCCATTGGTATAATGGCCGGCACACTCATCATGTCCCTTATCTTTGGGGTATGGTTTTCCATAGGTATTGATTTTGGAACGACAATAACTGTGCAATCCCGCCTTGCACAACTCACACGTCAAACAACATTCAATATAACAACCCACACCGACACGATCGCCGACAGCAATATCTTGGACTTCGTCGCCCACGCTGGTCACAATCCCCGCCACTTCATGACCTGGTGTCAAGGGATACGCATTTAAATTCCAGTCGCCATTGCAGGCATGAACATCGGAATGGCACATGCCACAATACTTGATATCCAAACAAACGTCACGGGGGCCGACGGGGGGACGACCAAATTCGTGCTTCACAAATTGACATTGGTTGTCAAAGGTTGCGAGGCACACGGTGCCTTTGCCGTTAGGGATGGTTGCCATTTTGAATATCGTCTGGTGAATTGTTTACCCAAAAGTGCTACAAACTTACTGGTTTTATGAAGAATTATGCCTCTCGAGTTTGTATGTAGCTCTCGATAACCTTTCGGAATACTGAATTCAGGTTTACTCCTGCTGCTGAGAGGTCTCGGCAGTCAAGTCAGTACCTTGTAGTGATCATTGGTCCAGCATTGTCGAAAAGATCAGCAAGGAAGATTCTGGGATTGATTCTTTCGAGGTCCAGCTTTCTTTCTGGAAGCTTGTCTAAGTGTTGGTAAAACCATACCTAGACGCTTTTGTCTCCTGAGACGTTTTGTACTTAGGCGAGA
>ENA-ORBV01004914-ORBV01004914.1-microbial-mat-metagenome-genome-assembly--contig:-NODE-4914-length-25112-cov-6.751428_pt1 | contig 25112 bp, 19 predicted proteins | sample MGYA00237777_ERZ505514 | MGnify/ENA primary metagenome ERZ505514 (study PRJEB26160, sample SAMN06269048) | microbial mat metagenome | isolation source: Oligotrophic lake microbial mat | place... | reverse complement strand
ATTTTTATATCTTGTTCATTATTAATGAACACTGTAGTATGAAGAACATGACAGCGCCCGCCCGGCCGCCCATCCTTAAGCCATACCACCCCTATCTTCAGAGGTGGATGCCGAAGGCTACGATCCGTACGCCAGCGAGACCCCATGATCGCTTTGACGCCGTGCTCACATGGAAGACGGCCGGTCGGCTCGTTCGCTACCTTGTTGAAGAGAAACGGCATCTCCGTCACCAAGACGTCGGCGTCGTCGTCGATCAGTTGAACCGCCGTATGGCAGCTCTGCCTCCCAACCACATTGGCGACCGGCTCCTGCTCCTTGCGCCGCACGTCCGTCCCCAACAAGCTGCGGCCTTGGAACGCGCCCAGATCGACTACCTCGATCTCGCAGGCAATGCTCATCTGCAAGTTCCGGGATTGTTCGTTCACGTGGAAGGCCGGCAACCACCCAAGGAGCCGGACCCAGCCCCAGGTCGCCCGCAGAAGGGTTGGATCAAGGCCGTCATGGCCGTTCTTATTCGTCCCGAACTCATCAACGCGCCTTACCGCGTCCTCGCCGAGCAGGCGGATGTTGCCCTTGGTACGGTCGGCGGTTGCATGAACGACCTCACTGCTCGCGGGATTCTGCTGGACGGCAAGGACGGTCGAAGAGTCGGTGACCGGCAGGCACTCGTTGCGCTCTGGGTGCAGGCCTACGTCGAAGGACTTCGCCCCAAACTGAAAGAGCGCCGGCTTCAGGTTCGCGCTGACGGAAAACAGGAAATCTGGCGGCGTCTGCAGACGGTGATGGCCGAACATGCGCAACCTTGGGCGCTCACTGGGGCTGACGCCGCCGAGCGACGCACTCACTTCTTTCGCACGGAGGAGACAGAGATCTACGCACCCCTTCATGTTTTCGAGGACCGCGATACCCAGAAGGCTCTTGTCGCCCAACCTGCCGCCCGTGACGGCAATCTCTTGGTCATCGAACCGCCCGGCCCACTTGCGATGCCGGGTGAGCCCGATCACGATTTTCCCGTTGCTCCTGATCTGCTGGCCTACGCTGAACTGCGCTATCGCGGTAACGAACAGGCGCTAGAGGCCGCCGAACTGCTCTTGCCCAAAGTCTTGGACCATGCCACGAATTGATCCGAGCCTGGTTCCCGTCGTGACCGATCTGGAACGCGGCCTGCGCGAACTCGGAATTCCGTTCGGCATCGTGGGTGCCCTGGTGCCCGAGCTCCTTCTGGACGCGCGACCGCGCCGGATGACCAATGACGCTGATGTGACCGTTACCGTCGACAGCCTTGCAGACTTCAACGCTCTCAAGGACCGGCTTGCCGCGTATGGGTTTACGCGCACACGCGTGCCGCATCGGATGCAGCATCGAGACGGAGGGTTGATGGACCTTCTTCCGTTCAGTGCGACGATCGCTCCTGATGGGCGTCTCCAGCTCGACGACGGTGTCGTTTTCAACATGGCCGGTTTCGGCCACGTCATTCCCAACGCAGTGTCCACTCCAATCGACGGAGGGCCGAATCTCCCGCTGGCGCCGTTGCCACTCTACGCGCTACTCAAACTTGTCGCCTTCATCGTCGGAATTGCGGCTGGCGAGAGAAGACGCGGCTTCATCGAAGACCGACATCGAACCCAAATCTTCGAACTCTTCCGTTGGTATCGTCTCGGGACCGGCTTGTAGTCTGTCCACCTTTCAGAAGGGACGTCACCGGCGGAAACCAAACGTTTTGATTGATCAACAGTTGGAGCGTGTTGCCATACCAGTCGCCCAGCCGGATGAGCTCGATCTCGATTGTCCCGTTGCTCCCGATCTATTGGCCTACGCGGAGTTGCGCTATCGCGGTGCTGTTGTTGGTCGCTTTGAGCGAAACAGGCGCCTCGAATTTCCTAGGAAACTCGTAATTCCAAGAGTTTCCAAAAACTGTGTCGATTTCAACTCCCGCCGCCTCCACTAACTGCGAACTCCCGTGCGCGCCACGCGCTCTGCGCGGGACACGATAAGCGTGGCGTAGTTGTCTAGAGCGCTGGCGTCCAGCCCGCTGAGAGCTGGGCCCGTGGCGACACCCCGGGCCTGCGCGATCACTAACTCGGCGAGCTCAACGACCCTTCGTCGAACGAACGGCGTTCCAAGGCCGACGTCGGTGGCAAATTCCGGCCACGTCGCGGGCCCGATTTCCTCGAGCGTCGCCCGCTTCGCAATCTTCATCGCGAGCTTCGCCGACAGGTCCGGATAGGCGACCGTCGCCAGCAGGTCGTAGAACGGGGCGAGGGTCACGCCGCCAGCCTGGTAGAGCAGACTGAAGTTCTTCCCGTGCGCGTCGGCATTGCCGACGATCAGGTTGAAGATCGCGGCGTCGAGCAACGCCAGCACCGCCACCGCCGGAACCGTGGTCGCGCGTCGGACCAGATCGAAGCTGGTCTTGAACGTCGGACCGTCTTCGGCCGCGTACTTCCGCTCGGGCGCAATGCCAAGTGCCTGGCAGAAGTCCTCCTGGTGCAGCCGATGGGCGCGTCCGCCCTTATCGAAGTAACGGTCATAGCGCGTAATGACCAGGTAGGGGCGGCCGGCGACGGTTCGCGCAGCCACCGGTGCGGCCGGCAAGCCGATGGCGGCCGCGAGCGTCATCACGAGAGCTTCGTTCTCGGTGGTGTGTGGGAAGCGCGCAATCGGCGGCTTCAAGATATGCGTGGTGGGCTGGCCCGGCGCCGGCAGGGCCACGCGACCGTCGACCAGCACAACCGGCAGTTTGGCCTGCGCGCCAGCCAGCGAGAGCCGCAGCCCGTCACGCCCGGCGAGCAGCGGGCGCGTCGGCAGCGTGTCCAGTATGCCGACGAGTTCAGCGTCACCGAGCGCCCGCGCCTCTCCAGCCGGATCGAAGACCGGTGGCGTCTCGCCTTCGGGCCACAGCGACAGCGCGCCGGCGACGTCGCCACCGAGCGCTTCCAGGAAGGCGAAGTCGTTTCGCTTCGAGATACCAAGTACACCTGCGACCGCGACGCGCTGCGACTCCTCGGGCAGCAGGCCAGCGAAAAATGGCCGGCACTGCCGTTGTTTGAATGGCTCGGGTCGCTTCGGCAGCGAGAACGAAATCGCCCGACGAGTCACACTGGCGAGAAAATTCGATTGATATTCCCGATCGGGAATAAAACAGGAAGGCGCTTGCTTAAACCGACGAATCTTCCCGAACGGGAATAAGCACTAAGGGCGGCTGACCGTGAGCCGTGAGATGCGCCCACCGGATCCGCTGGCCCAGCCAACGGTCGTCCCGGGAGCCACGCTGAACGTGTCAAAGCCCGCTGCGGGACTCATCACCACCGGCTCCCACGACTGGCCATCGTCCATGGACCGGTCCGCGCCGGCGGGTCCGATGGCGATCAACGACCGTGTGCCGGGCACCCAGGCCGCGACCGAGCGGAAGCCGGAGAGGCCCTTGCCCAGCGTCCACGTGACGCCACCGTCGGCGGTGAACGCGGCGTTGTCGCCAGCCTGCGATTCCTTGGTGTAGTCGCCGCCCACCACGACGCCGTGGTTCGCGTCCTTGAAGGCGATGGAGAAAATGCCCGTCGCATTGCCGGTTGCGATCGGTGTCGTGGCGATCGTCCAGGAGCGACCACCATCGGTCGAGCGCAACACGCGCGACGCCGTCGTGCCTATCCAAACGTGATTGCCGCCGAACACCGCGACGTTGGTGCCACTGGCGGCAAACGCGCCTTCGCCCGGAAGTGCCGGCGGCAGCCGATCGGCCGGGATGCGCTCCCACGAAGAGCCACCGTTCGTCGTCGAGAGAATCACGAACTGGCCGTCGACAGAATCGCTGAAGGCAAAGCCGTGGTTGGCGTCGCTGAACGCCATGGCATCGAGGAACACCTTGGGGTCGGTGTTCGCGAACTGCAGCGTCCACGTCGTGCCAGCGTCCACGGTCTTGTAGATGCGAGAGGTCTCGCCCGGGCCGATCGACAGGGCATGGGCGATGCGGTTGTTGATGGCGTCGATGTCACGGAAGTCGAGCTGTTCGGCGCCTGGTGGCGTCGGCAATTTCGTCCACAGCTCGCCGCCATTCACCGTTCGAAGCAACGTGCCGTTGGCGCCGCTGGCCCATGCCACTTGTGGAGAAATGGCGCTGATACCACGCAGTCGAACCGTGACGTCGCTGGCCTGCGCTTCCCACGTCGTTGCCGGCGCCTGGGCTGAGGCAACGACCGCGAGTGTGGCCAGCAACCCCGTCAAGAGTTGAACCCCCGTCGGGTAGTGCCGCCCCGTCAAGCCGTGCCGCCCCGTCTCTGTCGGTACATCTCGATCGCAATCGGCAGCACCGATACGAACACGATGCCGATGGTAACCAATGAGAAGTTGTCCTTGACCACCGGCACGTTGCCGAAGGCGTAGCCGGCACCCATGCACACGCCCACCCAGATGAACGCGCCGAGGATGTTCCAGAACACGAACGTCGACGCCGTCATCGACGCCGCGCCCGCCACGAACGGCACGAACGTGCGGACGATTGGCACGAAGCGCCCCGAGGCCACTGCCATGCCACCGTGCTTCTCGAAGAAGGCATGCGCCTTGTCGAGGTGATCGCGATTGAGCAGCTTGTGCAGGAAGCCCTGGTAGTCGTGGGCGGAGAACACCTTCGGCCCGGCGTAGCGGCCGACCGAGTAATTGACGGCATCGCCCATGATGGCCGCCGCGATCAGCAGGAAAGCGGTCAGCCACAGGTCGAGCGCGCCGGTCGCCGCCATGGCGCCGGCGGCAAACAGCAGCGAATCGCCCGGAAGAAACGGCCAGATGATCAAGCCGGTTTCGATGAAGATAATGGCAAACAGCATGGCGTAGACCCACACGCCGTATTGCGCGACGAACTCCGCGAGATGCACATCAAGGTGCAGAAACAAGTCGATGACGTATTCCATGGGTTTATATACAGTAGTGCCAAAAGTGCCAGGGGTGCCAGAGTGCCAGGGTGCGGAGTAGAAGCCATCCATGAAGCTCAAATTGATTGCGCTGTGCCTCTGCGCCTCTGTGGCCGTCCTTTCCGGTCAGGATGGACCGCCCAAAGATCCCAAGGCGACCCGCGCGGCCGATCTCGTCGAGCTGGTGAAGCTCGACGCCACGATCAAGCTCGATATCCGCTACGCCGGGTCGAACAACTTTCTCGGCAAGCCGGTCTACAAGGAAGCGCGCGCGTTTCTGCAGCGGCCGGCGGCCGAGGCGCTGCTGGCCGCGCACCAGGGCCTGGCCCGCAGCGGCTACGGCCTGATGATCCACGACGGCTATCGTCCGTGGGCCATCACCAAGTTGTTCTGGGACATGACCACCGGCTTCCAGCGCGAGTTCGTCGCGGATCCGAAGACCGGCTCCAAGCACAACCGCGGTTGCGCCGTGGACCTGACGATCTACGACTTGGCGACGGGGAAGGTAGTGGAGATGCCGGGCGGCTACGACGAGATGACGCCGCGCTCGTATCCCGACTATCCCGGTGGTCCGCCAGAGGCGCGCGCCAAGCGCGACCTCCTGCGGAAGGCGATGGAGAGCCACGGCTTCACCGTGGAGCCGAACGAGTGGTGGCACTTCAACTACAAGGATTGGACGCTCTATCCAATCCTCGACATCGCCTTCAGCGAGATTCGCTAGCACCCCACACATACTTCGAGAACCAATCGAGGTTCTGCTGCATGGCGCCGCGATTGGCCTTCGGCTTGGTCAGGCCGTGGCCAAAGCCCTTGAAGATCGACAACTGCACCGGCACGTTCTGGTCCCGCAGCCCCTGATACAACTGGAACGCATTCGGAATCGGCACCCGCGCATCGTCCTCACCGTGTTGAATCAGCGTCGGCGCCTTCGCCTGCTTGATGTAGGTCATCGGTGAGGTGTCAGCGTAGATCTTGGGGTCGTCCCACGGCGTCGCCTTGAGGTACTGGCGCGTGAAGGGGTGGATGTCGGTGTTGACGTAGTAGGTCATCCAGTCGGAGATGCCGGCCCCGACCGAAAGTGCCTTGAAGCGATCGGCGTGGCGCGTGGTGAGAAAGGCGGAGATATAACCGCCCTGGCTCCATCCCATGCTGCCGACGCGATCCTTGTCAACCAGGCCTTGCTGTACCAGCGCGTCGATGCCTGACAGCACGTCCCACGCGTCGCCAATGCCCAGGTTACGCACGTTCAGCGATCGGAACTTCTCGCCGTAGCCGGCGCTGCCGCGATAGTTCGGCTCGAGCACCAGAGCGCCCTTGGCGAGAAACGCATCGATCGGGTAGTAGCCGACGCTGCCGTACGGCACCGGCCGCGAGATCCCCGTCGGTCCGCCGTGAATGACGACCAGCAGGGGATAGCGGCGTCCAGCCTGGAAGTCGGCCGGCTTGTGCAGCACGCCTTCGATCTCGGCGCCGTCCTGGCTCTTCCAGCGCATGGTCTCGCGTACGTGCTTCGGCCACGATGCGATCTGTGAACCAGTGTCGCTGATCTTCCTGGCTGCCATGGTCGGCACCGGCGCGACGTAGACGTCTGGATACTCCGTGGCGCTGGAGCCGATGAAGGCGACGGTCGTGCCGTCTGGCGTCAGCGAGAATGAACCGCCAATCCACTGCTCGCGAACCGCGTGCCTGGTGACCTGCTTCGTCGCTGGATTGAGGCCATACAGGTAGGCCCACGTGCGCTGCGACGCCGAGAAGAAGATGCCGGCGCGCGTCCACGCCACCAGACCCGGGTCTTCATCAAACGCCTCGGTCAGGCTCTGGATGTTGCCCTGGCCTGGCGTGACGGTTGCGATCACGCTGTTGGCGTAGAAGTAGAAGGGCTTGCTCATCGACGACACGAACGCGAGCTGCGAGCCGTCTGGCGACCACTGCGGATTCGAGTCCGGTCCGGCCTGCGTGACGATTGCTTCTCGCGCGGCGGTCGCCACCGTGACCACCGAGATGTCGGCGGAGCCGCCCTCGCCCGCATCGCTGCTGATGCGATGGTCGAACGCGATCTTCGTCGCATCCGGCGACCAGTTGAAACTGCCGACGACAAAGGCGCCTTTGGTCAGTGGCGTGATCGCCTTCGATGCGAGATCCAGCACGTAGAGATGCGTGTAGCGCTGGTCCTCGTCTTCGATGCGGATCTCTCCCCACTGCTGGTCGCGTTCCTTCATGGCCTCGGTGACCGCGTCGGTCATCGTGAACGCGAGCTGGCTGCCCTTCGGCGACCAGGCGAAGTTGCTGATGCCCTCGTCTCCGCTCGTCAGCTTCTCGGCTTCGCCGCCGGCAATGGCAATGCGGTACAGCTGGCGCTTACCATCGCGATCAGAGACGAACGCGAGCCACGCGCCGTCGGGCGACCAGGCCGGCTGCATGCTCGACTTCCTGGCGTTGGTCAGTTGGCGCGGGGAACCTGACGCGGCGTCGGCAAGCCAGACTTCGGTCTCGTATGCGTTCTCGTCCCAGTTGGTCTCGCGGATGGTGAACGCCACCTGGCGGCCATCTGGCGAAATAGCTGGTGCACCCGCGCGTTTGAGGTTGATCAGGTCGTCGATCGACGGGGACTGGGCAGCTGCCAGGCCGGCCGAGCCACAAACAAACAGGCCTAACAGGCCTGTCACCGCTTGGAATGTGCGCATATGTGCTCCCTGCTGCCGGATGAGCTCCGGCCCCGTCGGGAAGTATACTTTTCCAGTTCAGTCTCGTGCTTGAACCGGCTTGGGTGAACCAGCTGATGAGGGAGTTCCACATGCATAACGTGATTTCATTGGTGGCGGGCGCGGCGTTGGTGGTGGCCCTGGCGCTGCCGGCGTTGGCCGCCGACATGACCATCAAGGGCGACATTGTCGACGTCGCCTGCGCCACCGGCACCAAGCACGCTGGCAAGGGCGACGACCACATCGCGTGCGCGGTGGCCGGCGCCAAGAGAGGCGATGCCATCGGCGTGAAGACCGCCGACGCGCTTTACACCATCACCGGTGATTACACCGCGAACAAGAACGCCAAGCTGCTCGACTTCGTCGCCAGAAAAGTGATTGCCACCGGCGAGGTGACTGAGAAAGACGGCGTCAAGTCGATCAACGTCAAGTCGATCAAGCTGGCGAGCTGACTTTCAGCGTCCAGCTGCTCAACTTTCAACTGACGGGCTCACCCCTTGGGTGGGCCCGTTTACTGTACCGGCAGATATACTCCGTTCCGCTCGGCGCGCTTGCGGTATCGACTACGCCGAAGCCGTGTGCGATGCCGAGACCATCATGTTCGAAGGTGTGCCGATTCCAGTGGCGAGTCCGAAGGCATAGCCTCGCAGGCGGCGATCGCCTCCGCCAGTGTGACCTTGGGAGTCTCAGAGACAGACATGATCTGACTGGGGCCCTTCGAACTTCTAAGTTTTGACTTCGAACTTTCTTACAGCGCCTTCAGCAGCGCCGCGACCTTGTTCGTGGCTTCCCACGTCAGGTCCTTGTCGCTCTTGCCGAAGTGACCGTAGTTGGTGGTCTTTGAGTAGATCGGGCGCCGCAGGTTGAGCTGATCGATGATCTCGGCGGGCTGGAAGTTGAAGACGCGGTTGATGGCGCGGATGATCTTCGCATCCGGCACCGTCGCCGTGCCGAACGTCTCGACGTGCACGCTGACCGGATCGGGATGGCCGATGGCGTAGGCAAACTGCACTTCGCAACGTGCCGCCAGCTTCGCGGCCACCACGTTCTTGGCCACCCAGCGCGCCATGTAGGCCGCGCTGCGATCGACCTTGGTCGCGTCCTTGCCCGAGAACGCGCCGCCGCCGTGACGGCCCATGCCGCCGTAGCTATCGACGATGATCTTGCGGCCGGTCAGGCCAGTGTCGCCCTGCGGTCCGCCGATGACGAAGCGGCCAGTCGGGTTGATCAGGAACTCGGTCCTGTCGGTCAGCAGGCGCTTGGGCAGCACCTTCCTGATCACTTCCTCGATGCAGAACTTCTCGATTTCATGATGCTGGGCATCGGCGGCGTGCTGGGTGGAAATGACGACGTTCGAAATCGCCACCGGCTTGTCGTTCTCGTAGACCACCGAGACCTGCGACTTGGCGTCGGGACGCAGCCACGGGCACTTGCCAGCCTTGCGGATCTTGGTGAGCTCGCGGCCCAGGCGGTGCGCGAACATGATCGGCGCCGGCATCAGCTCGGGCGTCTCGTCGCTGGCATAGCCGAACATCAGGCCCTGGTCGCCGGCGCCCTGCTGCGCGGTCCTCTTGCCCTTGGCCTTGCGGGCGTCAACGCCCTGCGCGATGTCGGGCGACTGCTGCGTCACGAGCACGTTCACAAACACCTTGTCGGCGTGGAACACATCGTCATCGTTGACGTAGCCGATCTCGCGGATCGCATCGCGCGCAATCTTGACGAAGTCGAGCTTGGCCTTGGTGGTGATCTCACCACCAACAATCACGACGTTCGATTTGACGTAGGTCTCGCAGGCGACGCGGCTGAACTTGTCCTGCGCGAGGCACGCGTCGAGGACGGCGTCAGAAATCGTATCAGCGACCTTGTCGGGATGGCCTTCGCCCACCGACTCCGAAGAAAAGATGTACCGGTTACTCATCAATGCTCCAAAAAAAAAGCCCGCGTATCGCGGGCCTGGCTCGCGACTTAGATGGTTGTCGTGCTCAGTCAACGCTGAACACGATTGCGGCCCTCAAGTCGGGGAAATCGCCGCACAAACGACCCTCTAGTATCGCTTTCGGGGCGTCGGCCTGTCAAACGAGCCGCGCCGAAGGGACTTGGGGACTTGGGGACTCGGGGACCTGGTTTCCAAGCCCCCAGGACCTCAAGCCCCCAAGCCCTCTCAATTACTTCTTGTGGCTCTCGATGTAGCTGAGCGCAAACTTCTCAAGCGGCTCGCTGCGCAGCCCAATCAGCTTGGCTTCTTCGGTTGCCTTGTCGATGGCCCAGCCGTCCTGCAGCACGCGCTTCACCAGCCACACGGCGCCGACCCGGCTGGCAGAGCCGCAGTGGATGTAGACCGGTTGATTGGCCTTGTTGGCGATGGTGGCCAGGAACTGATCGACGGCCTTCGGATCGGGCTGCTGGCCGTTGAACGGAATGTGGACGTAGTTGAGGCCGAGCGACTTGGCGTGCGCGGCATTCTGTTCGATGTTGGCATTGGCTTCGCTGGCCAGGCGCAAGTTAATCACGGCCTTGAAGCCGTCCTTTGCGAGACCATCGAGCGCCGCCGTTTCGGTGGCGCCGCCACAGGCGACGACCGCATCGACCTTGGTGAAGTTGACGATGCCGGCGCGTTCCTGCTTGGTCTGAGCCAACGCAGATGCCGACAGGACCAGGGCCACCGATGACACGGATAAAGCAGATTTCAGGAACCAGTAACGCATGAACAACCTCCGGGGCTGATCATACGCCGGGAGCCGGGAGCCGGCTATTCCTTCTGCACCGTCACGGTGACCGGCGCCTGCATGCGCACCGTCACGGTGGTGCCGGCCGCCAGCGTCGCCGGGTTGCGATCGTTCGACATGGCGGCGGCCGTGCCGGCACCTGCCCCGACCGCGCCGCCAATCGCGGCGCCCTTGCCGCCGCCCAGAATGGCGCCGAGAATGGCGCCGCCGATGGCTGCGCCGCCCACCTTGGCCGCGCTCTCGCCGCCAACCGACTGGCCTTCGCGAACAACCGGATCGGTCTTGAGGGCCAGCTGTGAGCCGTCGGCGAGGACGATGGTGTGGAAGCGGATGGCGAGACGTGCTTTCCCCTTCATGCGCCCGCCCTTGTCGACTTCGGTCACCGATCCGCGAACGGTGGAACCGGCGGGAATCGCCACGCGATTATCCACGCGCACGTCGCGCGTCACGCGCGCATCGACCTTGTCTTCGACACGGGCGAGCTCACTCGACACCGTGCGTTCCAGCTGCAAGCCCAGAACCGCGTCCGACGGCACCGTGACTTCCAGGAACTCCGGCGCGGGTGGCGGCGCCGGAGCCGCCCCATTCGACTCGCGTGACCGCTCGCTCAGGGCCGGCGGCTCGGGCTCGCGATACTCGGGTACCGAGGGCTGCACGGCAGGGCGCGACTCCCACATCGTCCCGCCAGACGTGGCGGGCGCTGAGGGCGCGGGAGTGTTGGCGGCCACTGGCGGCAATTCCACCGCCGCCGGAGTTCGAGGTGCGGGCGTCTGCGACGCCGGTCGCGCAGACGAGGCGCGGCTCGACGTGGCCGGGGCTTGCGACGCCATTGGCATGCGCCGCGCCGGGGCACCGAGGGCCGGCTTGCCCGGAGCGTTGCCGACGGACTGGCTCGTGTTCGCATCTGGAGCGATGACACCCTCAGACTCGGTCACGGCTCTTGCGGGTGCATCAGGAGCGTCAAGTGCAGCAGGTGCGAAAGCGGCCTCTGGTGCACCTGACGTACGTGATGCACCCGGGACGGCTTCCTGATTCTGCCGGACCGCCAGGTACGACCCGCCGGCGGCCGCCGCCAGGCAACCAATCGCCAACCCCGCAAAGACCAGCTTGTTAAACTCCATGACCCTTACTCCTGCTTCTCACGTCTCGCCCTTGACTTCTGACTCTCATTCAGCAAGGGCCGTGCCGTGTAAAAGCGCTCGACAACTCGAATTCTACGCCTGTTTTCACGACTTTACGTTCGTCACGGTGTCCTGATCCGATGAACTGTCCCCTCGGGCCGCTCTGATCGGCGAGGGTCAGTATCGGCCGGCCGCGCTGCTCGATCCGGTTCTTTCAGGTGCGACGGCGAAGTCGAGTGGCGCCCGGTATTCGAGGCCGAGGACTTCGGCGGCGCGCGCTACAGTAAGATTCGCAGGTTGATGATCAACCTGACGCGTGCGGCTCTTCTGGCGACCCTGGGCTTCATGGTCGCCGCCGGTCCCTCCGCGGCGCAGACCCGGGCCCTCGTCGTCGGCTCGAGCGCGACGTACCCGCCGTTCGCCTACGAAACGCCCGCCAAGGAGATCGCCGGCTTCGATGTCGACATCATCAAGGCCATCGCCCAGAAGACTGGCCTGACGCTGAAGATCGTCAACACGCCCTTCACCGGCGTCTTCGCCTCGCTCAACAACGGCGACCTCGACCTGATCATCTCCGGCGTGACCATCAACGATCGCCGCCGGCAGTCGTACGACTTCACGGCGCCGTACTTCGAGGCGCGCCAGCTGATTGCCGTGCACCGCAACAGCACGGTCAAAGGCCTGCAGGATCTGACCGGCAAGAAAATCGGCGTCGTCACCGGCAGCACGGGAGACGATGTCGCGTCGCGGGCGTTCGGGAAGACCAGCGCGAACATTCGCCGTTTCGATACGACGCCGCTCGTCATCGCCGAGCTGGCCGGCTATGGCGTCGACGCCGCGATTGGCGACAACGGCGTGATTGCCTATCGAGTCGCCGAGCAGAAGGACTTGAAGACAGTCGACGATCTCACCTTCCCGAAGGAATACTTCGGCATCGTCGTCAAGCAGGGCAACGCGGCGTTGCGCAAGACGCTAAACACCGGGTTGGCCGCGATTCAGGCTGACGGCAGCTACGCCACGATCTACCGGAAGTGGTTCAAGACCGAACCCCCCGTGTTGCCGAAGCAGTAGCCATTCCGGACCGCGTTCATGGAGCCCGTCCTCTGGTTCGGATGGTTTCGCGCCGACATCATCGCGGAGTACTCCGAGCTGTTCTGGCGCGGGCTGTGGATGACGATTGGCGTCACCATCGTCTGCATTCTCCAGGGCTCGCTGCTCGGCCTGCTGGTCGGGATGGCGCGTCTCGCTGAGGCCCGCCACCCGCCGGCGCGGCAGTTGTGCCGCTTCCTGATTCGCTGGCCCGCCACGGTTTACGTCAGCTTCTTTCGCGGCACGCCGCTGTTCGTCCAGATCCTGCTGATGCACTTCGCGGTCCTGCCGCTGCTGATCAATCCGGTTGACGGCTGGCTGATCGCGGGCGACACCGCGCGCGAGATCAAGCAGGACTACGGCGCGCTGGTCTCGGGCGTGCTGGCGCTCACCCTGAACGCCGGCGCCTACATTTCCGAAATTTTCAGGGCCGGCATCCAGTCGATTGATCGCGGTCAGACCGAGGCGGCGCGGTCGCTGGGGCTGTCCTATCGCCAGGCGATGTACCACGTGGTGCTGCCGCAGGCATTCCGGCGGATGCTGCCGCCGCTTGGCAACAACGCGATCGCGCTCCTCAAGGATTCCTCGCTGGTGTCGGCCGTTGGTCTCGCGGAGCTGGCGTATGCAGCGAGGACGGTGGCGGGTGCGTACTCCCGCTACTGGGAGCCGTACCTCACGATCGCATTCATGTACTGGACCTTAACCCTGGCCCTCGCCTACATGGTGCGGCGCCTCGAGCACAGGTATGGACGCGGCGATACACGTTGAAGCGCTGAGCAAGCGCTTTGGTGCGCTGGAGGTGCTGCGCGGCATCGACTGTGCCGTTGCCGAGTCGGAAGTGGTGTGCGTGATTGGTCCCTCGGGCTCGGGCAAGAGCACCTTGCTCCGCTGTCTCAATGGGCTTGAAGAGGCGACCAGCGGCCGCGTCCTCGTGCATGGTGTGCCGGTGCACGATCGCGCCACCGATCTGGACGCGGTGCGCACCGAGATCGGCATGGTGTTCCAGCGCTTCAACCTCTTTCCCCACAAGACCGTGCTGCAGAACATCACGCTCGCGCCGGCCGCGCTGCGCAACCTCGCCCCGGCCGAGGCGCGCGCCCGCGCGGAGGCGCTACTGCACAAGGTCGGTGTCTTTGACAAGCGCGACGCCTATCCGAACCAGTTATCGGGCGGGCAGCAACAGCGCGTGGCCATTGCCCGCGCGCTCGCGATGCAGCCGCGCATCATGCTGTTCGACGAACCGACCTCCTCGCTCGATCCCGAAATGGTCGACGAGGTGTTGACCGTGATGCAGGCCCTCGCCGATGAGGGCATGACGATGGTCGTGGTGACGCATGAAATGGGGTTTGCGCGGCGCGTCGCCGATCGGGTCCTGTTCATGGATGACGGCCGCATCGTGGAAGAGGGCCCTCCCGAGGAGCTGTTCGAGCATCCATCGGCCGAGCGCACGCAGCGGTTCCTGGCCAAGGTGCTGCGCGCCTGACCGGTCGGATGTATTCTCGAAGCAACCTGTCGCACCGTGCCCAATCCCGTATTCCCCATCGTCTCCGCGTCGGCTGCTACCCGGCTTGATGCCGTCCGGGCCCGACTGAAAGACGTGGCCCCGCCGCTGCTCATTGTCGGCCACAGTCGCGCGGCCGCCGACGAGTTCGCCCTGACACTCGCGGCCGATCGCGGCGCCACCTTCGGTGTCACACGCGCGGGCCTGACCGAGCTGGTCGCGAAGCTGGCCGTGCCGGCACTTGCGAAGCGGGGGTTGACGCCGAGTGCCCCCCTGAGCGACGAGGCGGTTGCCGCGCGCGTCGCCGACGATCTTCTGGCCCGCGATCAGCTGGAGTACTTCACGCCGGTTGGGCTGATGCCGGGCTTCCCGCGGGCGCTAAGTCGCACGCTCAGCGAGTTGCGTATGGCGGGCATCGATCCAGATCAGCTGACCGGTCATCCGGGCAACGAGGATCTCTCCGAGTTGCTGGCGAGCGCCATCGAGGAGCGCGAGAAGGCCGGCGCCGTCGACTACGCCACCATGCTCGGGACGGCGACCGCCGAGCTGACGGCGCACCCGGAGTTGCTGGCCGACAAGAACGTCCTGCTGCTGGACGTGGCCATCAACTCGAAAGCGGAAGCGCTGTTCGTCAGGGCGGTGCTAGCCACCGCGATGACGGCGATCGTGACCGTCCCCACCGGCGACCGCAGGACGCTCGACGAACTCGGCCTCGACCCGACCGGTCCTGCGCCAGATGGCGACGACGCGCTGCACCGGTTGCAGCGGTACCTGTTTACCGATCAAGCGCCGACCGCCGGCACGAGCGACCCGTCGGTGGTCCTGTTCTCCGCGCCCGGCGAAGGCCGCGAGGCCATCGAGATTGCGCGCCGTCTTCTTCAGGAGGCTGCGCAGGGTACGCCGTTCGACCAGATGGCGGTGCTGCTGCGCGCGCCGCAAACCTACCTGAGCGTTCTTGAACACGCGCTCGATCGCGCCGGCATTCCTGCCTGGTTTCATCGCGGCACCCGGCGTCCCGACCCGGCGGGCCGCGCGTTGCTGGCGTTGTTGGCCTGTGCCGACGAAGGGCTGTCGGCGCGACGCTTTGCCGAGTACGTCTCGCTTGGCCAGGTGCCACTCACTGACGCCGGCAACGCCGACCTCTGGTCAGCGCCGGCGGACGAGGTGGTTGAGGCGCTGCTACCACTGGATGACCGCGCGGAGGACACTCAACCCGAGGATGAAGCGCGGGCACAGATCCAGCGCGGGGAATCTGCCAACGATCTGGCCGGCACGCTTCGCGCACCGTGGCGGTGGGAAGACTTGATCGTTGAAGCGGCGGTGATCGGCAAGCTCGAACGCTGGCAGCGCCGGCTGCAGGGCCTTCAGCACGAATACGACCGCCGCGTCCGCGAAGCCAGTTCCGAAGACCCCGACGCCTCGCGCGTGCGCGGGCTCATGCGCGACCGCGAACAGCTGCGCGCCCTCCGATCTTTCGCGGAGCCGATTCTGGCCGAGATGGCTGATTGGCCTTCGCTGCAGTCGTGGGGCGACTGGCTCGTGGCGCTCGAACGGTTGGCCCCGCGCGCGATCGCCAAACCCGAACGCGTCGTCCGCATGCTGCGCGAGCTTGCGCCACTGTCGGCGATCGGGCCGGTCAGCCTGCGCGAAGTACGCGACGTGCTGACGCCACGGTTGTCGACGTTAACGCACGAACCGCCGCGTCGCCGCCATGGCCGCGTCTTTATCGGCACCCCTGGCGCCGCCCGCGGCCGTTCGTTCAAGGTCGTGTTCGTGCCCGGCCTCGCCGAGCGGATGTTTCCACAGCGCATCCGCGAAGATTCGCTGCTGCCCGATCACCGCCGCGCCGCGATGGATGCGGCGCTCACCACGCAGTCACGCCGTTCGGCCGACGAGCGCTTGCAGCTGACACTGGCGGTGGGTGCGGCGGCCGAACGTCTGTACGTGTCGTTTCCGCGAATTGAGCTGAATGAATCGCGGCCCCGCGTGCCGTCGTTCTACGTGCTGGATATTGCCCGCGCGATCGAAGGCCACATTCCGCCGGCGCAAATCATCTCCGACCGGGCCCTGCAGGCCGGCGGAGCCGCATTGGCGCGCCCGGCGCCACTGGACCCGGCCACGGCGATCGACAATTTCGAACACGACCTCTCCACGCTGACGGCGCTGTTGGCGACCCGGTCGGACAGCGCGAAAGGCCGCGCCCGCTATCTCTATGAGCTCAGCCCGGAGCTACAGCGATCGCTCACGTCACGATGGCTGCGGCACCACCGGCGGCAGTGGGAACCCGCCGACGGAATTATTCGCTCGGCCGATGCCACGCAGGCTGCGCTGGCGTCGCAACGCCTGGGAGCGCGTCCCTACTCGTTGACGGCGTTGCAGCGCTATTCCGCGTGTCCCTACCAGTTCCTGATGGCCGCGGTCTATCGCCTGGCCCCGCTCGACGTGCCGGCGCCGCTGCAGAAGATGGATCCGCTGACCCGCGGCGATCTGTTCCACCAAATGCAGGCCGCCGCGCTGCGCCGATTGCAGACGGACGGATTGCTGCCGCTCTCTGCTGACAACCTGCCGGCCGCGCAGCAGCGCCTGACGGCCGCCATTCGAGAGGTACACGATCGCGAGTACGACCGCCTCAATCCGGCCATCGAACGGGTGTGGCGCGACGAGATCGGATTGATGACGGCAGACCTCCACACCTGGCTGGAGAAGCTGGCCGAGGAAGGCGTCGAATGGACGCCGGAGCGGTTTGAGTTCAGCTTTGGTTTGCCCGACATGGAAGGCCGCGACCAGCACAGTGTGGCCACCCCCGCGATTATCGACGGCCGGTTCCAGCTGCGCGGATCCATGGACATGATCGAGCGGCACCGCAAGACTGGTTTCCTGCGCGTGACCGATCACAAGACCGGCAAGAACCGCACCCGCTCTGGCCAGACCGTCGTCGATGGCGGGCGCGTGCTGCAGCCGGTGATCTACGGACTCGCGCTGAAGGCGCTCTTCCCTGAAGAAACCGTTTACTCGGGACGGCTGTTGTTCTGCACCTCGGCCGGCGGCTTTCAGCCGTACGAGATCCCCTTGATGGGTGACGCCCCGAAGAAGGGCATCGAAGTACTCGAGATCGTCGACCGCGCGATCGAGAATGGGACGCTGGCCGCGCGCCCCGCCCACGAGGCCTGCAAATGGTGCGACTTCAAGGTGGTGTGCGGCCGCGGCGAAGAGCAGCGCACCCGCCGCAAGGACCCGGCACTGTTCAGTGACCTCGACGCCCTCAGGAAACTGCCATGACGCGCGACCACGCGGCCAGGGGCCGGCGCGCCATCACGGAGAACCGTCAGGCCATTTCCAGCGAGCTCGATCAAACGCTGATCGTCGAAGCCGCGGCCGGCACCGGCAAGACCACCGAGCTGGTCGGACGCATCGTCGCGCTGATCGAGCATCAGCGGGCCACCATCGGGCAGATCGTCGCCGTCACCTTCAGTGAGAAGGCCGCCGGCGAACTCAAGCTGCGATTGCGCGAAGAGCTCGAACGCGCGCGGGCTCGAACGGTCCCCGCATCCGCAGCGGGGCAGCGGCTGGATGCCGCGGTGCACGACTTTGAAGAAGCACACGTCACCACCATTCACGGGTTCTGTGCCGAACTGTTGCGCGAGCGGCCCGTCGAAGCGCGGGTTGACCCGGCCTTTACGGTGCTGGCCGATACCCAGGCCGATCGGCTCTTCGAGGAAGCGTTCTCGGCCTGGTTGCACGAGCAGTTGGGCAATGCGCAGGAAGGCGTGCGGCGTTCGTTGCGGCGGCCGGTGAAGTGGCGGTTTGACGATGACGCTGAAGATGGACCGATCGAGCGCCTGCGGTCGGCCGCGCGCAGTCTGCGCGAGTGGCGCGACTACGCGGCCCGGTGGCGCCGGCCTTCATACGATCGCCACGCCTCAATCAAGCGGCTGATCGGCCAGCTGAAGGGTTTTGCCACCCTGATCGCGAAGCCAATCAAGCGCGACGATCGCTTGTCGGCCTCCGTGGCCGCCGCCAACACCACCAGCCAGGAGATCGAGCGCCAGAAGCAGGGCGTTGGCGACATGGTGCCGGAAGGGATCTGGGATGGGTGGGAAGCCGCCCTCGTGGCCCTGGCTGACCACCGCGATTTCTCGCAGCCGAAGAAGGGCAGCGGATCGGCATTCGCCATTGGCGTGACCCGCGACCAGGTGCTGGCCGCGCACGCGGAGCTGTTGCAAGCCCTGCGTCAGTTCCGGGACACGGCCGATGCCGATCTCGCCGCGCTGCTGCACGACGAGATGGCCGATTGCCTGAGCCGCTACGAAGCGCGCAAGCAGGAGACTGGTGCGCTCGACTTCCTCGACCTGTTGATCAAGGCCCGCGATCTTGTCTGTGACAACGCCGAGGTGTGTCGAGAATTTCGTGAGCGCTTCCGGGTGATCCTGGTTGACGAGTTCCAGGATACGGATTCTCTTCAGGCCGAGTTGCTGCTCCGCCTGGCCGGCGACGATAGCGGTGCGCTGCGTCCAGGGGCGCTGTTCATCGTTGGCGATCCCAAGCAATCGATCTATCGGTTCCGCCGCGCCGATGTCGGCGCCTACCGCCGCATTGCCGACGGTCTCACCCGCAGTGGCGCGACGGCGGTGACGCTGCAAACGTCGTTTCGCAGTGTCCCGGCCATTCAGCATTTCGTCAACGCGGCGTTCGATGTCGAGATGGACGGGGATGAATCATCGTTACAGGCCGACTACGTCCCATTGCTGCGCCATCGTGACGATACGCCGGAGCAGCCGGCGATTGTGGCGCTGCCGGTGCCCCGGCCGTACGGCCGGCACCGGTATGGTCCACCGCAGGTGACCCAGACGGCCCTGAACCAGTCGCAACCGCCAGCGGTGGCGGCTTTTCTCGGCTGGCTGCTTTCCCCGGAGTGCTCGTGGACCGTCGTCGACGGCGGCTCTCGCCGGAAGATCGTGGCCAGCGATGTCTGCTTGCTGTTCAGGCGATTCCTGCATTTCGGCACCGACATCACGCGTGACTATGTCGAGGCACTCGAGGCGCGGGGCATTCCTCATCTGTTGGTTGGCGGCAAGACGTTCCACGAGCGCGAGGAGGTGGATGCGATTCGCACCGCGTTGACCGCGATCGAATGGCCCGAGGACGAACTGTCGGTGTACGCCGCGCTCCACGGCCCGTTGTTCGCGATCGGCGAGGAAGAACTGCTCGAGTATCACTCGATCGCGCGGGCCTTTCACCCCTATCGCGTGCCGCCGGACCTGCCAGAGCGACTGCAGCCCGTGGTCAAGGCACTGACGACGCTCCGCGAGTTGCACGCCGCCAGAAACCATCGTCCGGTCGCCGACACCATCGGCCGTCTGATTGCGACGACCCGTGCGCACGCGGGCTTTATCCTCTGGCGCAGCGGTGAGCAAGTGCTGGCCAATGTTCTGCATATCTCTGACTTGGCCCGGCGCTACGAAGCAGAAGGGGGGTTGTCGTTCCGCGGATTTGTCGACGCCCTGCACGATGCCTCCGGCCGAGCCGACTCTCCGGAAGCGCCGATCCTCGAGGAGGGTAGCGACGGCGTGCGCCTGATGACGGTGCACAAAGCCAAGGGTCTGGAGTTCCCAGTCGTCGTTCTCGCGGACATCGCGTGCAAGCTGAGCCTGGACAACGCGTCGCGCTATCTGGATCCAGAGAAGAACCTGTGCGCGATGCGGCTTGGCGGATGGTCGCCGCTGGAGCTCCAGGAGCACAACACCCAGGAAGCGAAGCGTGACGAGGCGGAAGGGGTGCGACTGGCCTATGTCGCGGCGACTCGCGCGAGGGATGTCCTGGTCCTGCCAGCCGTCGGTGATGGCCCGTACGACAAGGGCTGGCTTCGTCCCCTGAATCGCGCACTCTATCCTTCGAAGGATCGCTGGCCGTCACCCTCGCCAGCCCGTGGGGTGCCGTTGTTCAAGGGCAAGCAAACCATTCTGGCCGACGCCCGCGCTGACGGACAGCCGGTCGACGACACGGTGCGGCCAGGCACGTATCGCCTCGGCGACGAAACCTCCGGCCAGGCGTATTCAGTGGTGTGGTGGGATCCGTTGCTGCTCGAAGCCTCGACGGATGAAGGTCGCGGGTTGCGACGCGACGACCTGATCTCCAAGGATGCCAGCCCCCTCGATGTGGCTGCCGACCGGGCGCGGTATGACGAATGGCAAGAACGGCGCGCCGCCGTGCAAGCCATGGGATCGGCGCCCTCGATGATCGTCACCACGCCGACACAATTGAAAGAGCAGCCGGACCCCGGACCCCGGACCCCGAACCCCGGCGTCACGGTCGAGGACGCCGCAGTGAAGACCGTGCGTCCTTCGGGAAAACGCTTCGGTACGCTCGTCCACGCGCTGCTGGCCTCGGTTCCGCTGACGGCATCCGCGAGTGACGTGTCCGAGCTATCGGTGCTACATGCCAGGCTGCTCGGCGCCACCGACGAAGAGCAGGTGGCGGCTCGCGTCATGGTCGTGAACGTGCTGAAGCATCCGCGCCTGGCCGAGGCGCGCGCAGCTGAGGCCGCCGGTCGCCAGGTCTGGCGCGAAGCGCCGGTGTCGCTGCGCCTCGACGACAGGAGCGGTGTACCCGAGATTGTCGATGGCCAGGTCGACCTTGCCTACGAGACCGACGAAGGCTGGATGATCATCGACTTCAAGACCGATATCGAGATCGCCACCGCGCAAGTCGCGTATGTTCGCCAGGTGGAACTCTATGTGGAATCCGTCACCCGTGCCACCGGCAGGCCCGCGACGGGGCTCATTCTGAAGATTTGACCGTGATGAAAAGACTGTGCGTGTTCTGCGGATCGAGCCTGGGTGTCAATCCGGCCTATGCGGAGGTGGCCAGGACGATGGGAACCCTGCTGGCTACTCGCGGTATTGGCCTCGTCTATGGCGGCGGCAACGTCGGCCTGATGGGCGTGATCGCCGATGCGGCGCTGGCGGCGGGTGGCGAAGTGATCGGCGTGATCCCGAAGTCGCTGGCTGACCGGGAGGTCGCGCATCACGGCGTGACCGAGCTACGGGTCGTTGACTCCATGCACACGCGCAAGGCGATGATGGCCGACTTGTCCGATGCTTTTGTGGCGATGCCTGGCGGCGTCGGCACGTTCGAGGAGTTCTTCGAAGCGATCACCTGGACCCAGCTGGGGTTGCATCGCAAGGCGTGTGGATTATTGAACGTAGCGGGCTTCTACACCCCGCTGGCGACCTTCATCGATCAGGCGGTAGCGGACGGCTTCATCAAGCCGGTGCACCGTGCGGCCATCGTCGTCGATGACGATCCGGTCCGATTACTCGATACGCTGATGACTATCGATCTGCCCGACGTCCCGAAGTGGATCCGTCGCGACGAGACCTGACAGGGAGCGGCTGGTGATGTGTGACCTCACCTGACCTTCAGGTAAACTACGCTTCCCTGAAATGCCCGTTCTCGCCCCGGCCCAATCCGGAACGCAAAAGCCTCCTCTGAAGTGGGCTGGTGGGAAGCGCTGGCAGGTGCCTCACCTGCGACCGCTATGGGAAACTCGCTCGCATCGGCGGCTCGTGGAACCATTCTGTGGGGGGCTGGCCGTGACGCTGGGCCTTCAGCCAGAGCGCGCGCTGCTGAACGACGCCAATCCACACCTGATCAACTTCTACCGCTGGCTCAGGAAGGGTCTGCGCCTGACCATTCAGGCCGAAAACAATGAGGCCTTGTTCTATCAACAGCGCGAACGCTTTAATGACCTCGTGCGCGACGGCAAGAGCGGGACACAGGAAGCCGCCGCACTGTTCTACTTCCTGAACCGCACGGGCTACAACGGCCTATGCCGCTTCAACAGCCGGGGCGAGTTCAACGTGCCTTTCGGTCAGTACAAGACCATCACCTACGCGAAGTCGTTTCCTGTCTATCGCGAGCTACTGGCCGACTGGGATTTCACCTCTGGCGATTTCGCCGAGATTCCCTTGAAGCACGACGACTTCGTTTACGCAGATCCTCCGTACGACGTCGAGTTCACCGCGTATTCGCAGGGCGGTTTCTCGTGGCAAGACCAGACCCGCGCAGCCGAATGGCTGGCGAACCATAAGGGACCCGTCGTCCTTGTGAATCAATCGACGCCAAGGATTGACGCCATGTACCGCAGGTTGGGGTACGACGTGGCCTACCTCGATGCTCCACGTCGGATCAGTTGCAATGGGGACAGAACCCCCGCGAAAGAGATTCTGGCGACGCGCAACCTGTGACGCCGCGCAATACGTCGACCGGCGCGGTTCTCGAGGCCATGGTCTTGCCGGCGCTGGATCGCGGCGGCTACTCTTGGCGTGTTCAAGTTGAAACCGGCACCCGTCCAGGCGGGCGCCGGCATCAGGTAGACGCAATCGCGCAGAAAGATGGCGCCTCAGTTCTCGTCTCTTTAAAGTGGCAGCAAACCAGCGAGACTGCAGAGCAGAAGGTCCCGTTTGAGGTGATGTGCTTGGCCGATGCCGTTCGCACCAAGAAGGCCGACCGCGCCTACTCGCGGTCACGGCATGTGGGACGACGGTATAGTGATTTTCTGGATGGGTGGTGCTCATGAGTGCCGTGGCGCCCATCCCGAGAGCAAATCCATACGAGGGCGCCCGAGCCGAAACTGCTACCCCGCGAACTTGTAGCCCAGGCCGTGCACGGTGAGGATGAACTGTGGGACGCGCGGGTTGGTTTCGAGCTTCTGTCGCAGCCACGCCACGTGCACATCGACCGTTCGCGTCGACGGCATGGCGCTGTAGCCCCACACTTCCTGCAGCAGCTCGTCCCGCGAAATTGTCGCACCGCGGTGTTCGATGAAGTACTTCAGCAACTGGAACTCTTTCGCCGACAGATCCAGTGGCAGCCCCTTGCTCATCACCTCGGCCTTGCGCACGTCAACCGTGATGTCGCCAAAGCTGTAGCGCTCGAGTGACAGGCCGGGCGAGCCGCTGGGCGCGCGGCGCAGCAGCGCTTCGAGGCGCGCCAACAGCTCGATTGTTTCAAACGGCTTGGTCAGGTAGTCGTCGGCGCCGAGCTTGAGGCCGACTACCCGGTCCACCACCTGGCTGCGCGCGGTCAGCATCAGAATGGGCGTTTGAATGCCCTGCTGGCGAATGGTTTTGGCCACATCAAAGCCGTCGCGACCGGGCAGCATCACGTCGAGGACGATGATGTCCCAGGGTTCGCCGGTGGCGCGCGTGACCGCGAGGTTGCCGTCGCCCGCGGTTTCCACCAAGTAGCCCTCGGCTGACAACCGATCGCTCAGCGCCAGTTGCAGGCCGGGCTCGTCTTCAACCAGGAGCAGGCGCTTGCCGGACACGGTCAGGACCGCGACGTTTCCAGGCCCGCCGCGAAGGCGGCCTGCGATTCAGCGGCCTGGCGGTCGTTCACCGCCGGTAACGAGATGGTGAACACGCTGCCCTTGCCGGGCTCACTGGTCACCGTGACACGGCCGCCGTGGGCCTCGGCAATGCGCGCCACCAGGTTCAGGCCCAGGCCACTGCCCTGGATCTGCTGCGAGACCGCCGTGCGGCCGCGATAGAACGGTTCGAAAATGTGTTTGCGATCATCGGCGTCAATGCCCAGACCGTGATCCTCAACGGTGAAGATGACGGCCTTGGATCCGGGGCCCGGGGTCCGGGATCCGGGATCCGGGCGTGCGGTGACGCGCAGCCACCGCGCCTCGCCACCGTACTTCACCGCATTGCTGATCAGGTTCTGCAGCGCCGAGCGCAGCGCCGTCACGTCGCCGAGCACGGGCGGCAGGTCAGCGGCCACGTCGATCTCGACCTGCACGCCGGCGTTCTCGATCTCGGTGCGGCAGGCGCCGACCGAGTTGTGGATCAAGTCTGCCGGCGCCACGGCCACCTGCGCCGCAGCGGCGCGGCCGGCGGCAATGCCGGCCAGTTGCAGCACGCGTTCGACGGTTTCGGCCAGCCGGCGGGCCTCGCCTTGAATGGTCTCGCCGTACTTGCGGACCCGTTGCGGATCGCCCACCACGCCGTCGGCCAGGTTGCCGGCGGCGGCGCCAATGACCGACACCGGTGTGCGCAGCTCGTGCGAGACGGCGGCGACAAACTCCATCTGCTGGCGCGCCAGTTCTTGCGCGCGACGCGCCGACACGGCGATCAAGCCGACCGCGAGCGTCAGCAGTAGCAACACGCTGGAGCTGACCAGCAGGTTGCGCTGGCGAACGGCGGCGACCGCGGCTTCAAGCGAGCCGGCGCGATGCTTGGCCATTAGTACCCACCGGCCATCGAACGGGCTAAAGCCTGTGCGGGTCATGCCACGGTTGCCACGGTCTCCGCGGATTTCGCGTTCAACCATCGACACCACGAAATTGTCCGGACGCGGCGTGTCTGCAGAATCCCCTGATGCAGCAGGCGCTGCATGCACTTCAACAGGCGGGTCTGAAGACCCGCCTCTACGGACGCCGGTATCTGGACGAGCGACTGGGGCAGGCGACGGGGGTGGGGGCGGAACCGATCCCGCCCCGTTGCGCGCGAAGACGAACATCTGATCCGGTCGTGGCGCCATGAAGTTCGCCGAGACGTCAGGCGATCCGGAAATCAGCGTCGCCACGCCGGGTTCTGACTCCCACACCACGTCCTTCACATCGTCCTTGTGAACCACGGCGACGCGGTAATCCACTTCTTCGTCGTCGCCATGGAAGTGGCGGGCGGCGAGCGATGCGAGCAGCGTGTCGCGGACCACGGCGGGATCGAGGCGCACGATGGTAAAGCCGAGGATGGTGATCTTCGGCGGCCCGCGGCGGCCGTCGGGTAACTCGAACAGGCTGACCGGCGAGACGAGCGTGTTGTCGTCGCCGAGCGAGAGGGAAATGGTGCCCTCGCGGCGAACGCGATCGGTGGGGGGGCCACCGTTGCCGCCACTGCGCGATCGGTCGATCTGGAAGCCCATGAAATGCGTGGCGAGCGAGGCGCGAATGGTGCTGAGGTCGTCGCTCCACTCCGTGGGTTCGAAGGTCAACCTGTCTCTTATACACATCTCCGAGCCCACGAGACTAAGGCGAATCTCGTATGCCGTCTTCTGCTTGAAAA
>ENA-ORBV01004911-ORBV01004911.1-microbial-mat-metagenome-genome-assembly--contig:-NODE-4911-length-25124-cov-5.953487_pt1 | contig 25124 bp, 18 predicted proteins | sample MGYA00237777_ERZ505514 | MGnify/ENA primary metagenome ERZ505514 (study PRJEB26160, sample SAMN06269048) | microbial mat metagenome | isolation source: Oligotrophic lake microbial mat | place... | reverse complement strand
AGTAACCGGTAACCGTAACCTATTCAGTTTGGCGAATAGGTTAGTAACCAGTAACCTTAACCTATTCAAAAAAGTAAGCGGGTAGCCAACCCAGGACCCAGTAACTGGAGACCTTTTGACCAGTGAATCAATAGCTGGTACATTGTAATGGCAACCACCGATAGACCTAGCTAGCTAGCTAGCGCTAGCTAGTACTATGTCATAGCGAAGTAGCTACCTAAGTACGATACTGTAGGAACTAGTCCGCCCGCAGCCGTCTGGCTTGGTAGCTAGCCAGTCGAGCCTCCGCAGTAAGAAAAGAAGGATAGCTAACTTGCAAGCTACTACCAAGCCTGTAGTGCAGTAGAGACTAGTCGACCATGGGACGGTCAGTGAAAGTATATGATACATGCACACTGGTCGCATGATAACTGAAATAGCAAGATCCCACTCATGCAGGCAGGAAGCACTGTGACTTGCCTCTCACCCTCTCTCACTCCCACTAGCTGCCCCAAACGATCAGTTGTGTGGCAGTACCTCCGACCATTTCATCAGATCCAGAATCCGAGCACAGAAAGCGGACGGGCTAAGCAACTACATGATCCGGTCCTGGGAAAAGCTTGACCAAGAAGCGAACTGAAGCCTTAGGTTGCTCACTCATTTCTCTGCCCGTCCAGGATACTAACTAGTTGACCTAGTCTAGTCGATTGCATGCTAGCTACACAAACCATACAATGAATATGAATCTATTGAAATAAATATATAAATGGGAAGAAGATCAAAAGGTTATAGAGTGATTAGGATGTATGTAATAGTAATAGTAGGTAGGTGCGTGAGTGGTTTCTCACGTTCATGGATGGACTCCCAAAGGACGGGCCGTTCGTTGTCTGTACACAAAGTCAACAAACCGATCCGAATGGAATCCAGCCACTTGGGCAAAACGAAAACAATAGAGATCCAGAAGATGCCCATGCATTTTCACCACAATCATATATACATCATCACCCGTGTTCCAACTTCCTTCTTTCTCCTACTGTCTGTAGTATTTTTGCAGTATGAAATATAAATGTAGAATCATAATAGACTGTGGATGATGATGTATCAACAAGTAAGCAAGGAAAGGAACCAAAACATCAATGTTTCACAGACGAGGGACGGGGAGGGGGGCATCGCTTTGACGGCGACGCGAGTAAGGACTTCCTCCTCTCCGTTTATGTACTTGGTGCGGGATTGTATCGCGGATACGAGTACAACTCATAGTCATAGGCGTCTTCGTCCATGTCATCATCATCGTCGTCTTCTGCGAGAACGCCAAGCGCATCATGGATCACTCGTAACAATTGTTCGGATGTGAGTGGTCCTACTCCTTGGGGGTCTTCCTCCGCATGGTTTTGGGAGTTCATTTGTATTGGTTGTGCCAACAAGCCAACCAAACTGCTTCGGAGTGTGAAACCCTCATACGGATGATGATGGATGGGTTGGAAGCTACTTGTACTGCTGCTATTGATGCTATTGACGGTGCTGCTGCTATCTTTGGACATGGTGATGGATGGTAGCTTATGAATGTCAAAGAAAGAGAAATGAATTAATATGTATCAGTGGCTGTTACTGAAAAGCGGGTGATTAGCCTTGGTTTTCGGATTTTGTGAGAGTTTTGAGAAGAGAATCGAGAGGAAAACCCAGAAGAGAGGGAGCGCGGGAAGAAGGTACGTCGTACAGCGTACTGTAGGAGTGATACTTGGTTGTAAGATCGCTACGGTTGTCCAGTAAGTGATGGCTTGCACAAAAATAATATCAAGATAAAGCTACACGCACGTAGGCATCAGGAATCGTGGGTGTCATTGGCATTCGTAGCCGCTTACGTAGAATCAATACTGTAAATGCAAACCAGCATAACTCCCGGAGTGTGCAACTGCCGATGGATTGATTCAAATTGGTGGCTGTGCCAGCTGCGGGCTTATTAGGGGCTTATTACGGGCATTTATGTGAATCGAATGCGAAGTGTGAATGTAAAAAATCGAAGGCTATTAGCGATCCGCTGGATTTTCATCACTTTAGTCACTTCCACGTTCAGTTTTTATCCGTCGTCACTGACGAGTGTTCTGCAGTGTCTCTGATACTTTTCGCTTAACGCTAGAATTCTTTTTTCGGTCCCACGAACAAAGAAACGCTCTAACGCAACGGATGACGAGGCATCCCTTGCAGGTGACGATTGATGTCAACTACTTCAAGTACCGATTTTGGTGCAGCTGACGCACGAAAGTGACATCTTGCGCTGGCCAAACTTCGGATTTATGCTTTTTTCGCTCGAGCGAAAAAGAAGTCTGTTAACTCTCAAGGTAAAGAACGAACTAACTACCAGAATGTCACATTTCACTTCCCCTATGCCTAGACTTCACCAATGACTGCAGTTTCCATTGGTCTGTGCAGTCTTCACAGCGCAACGAGAATTGCGTGAACTTCCAACACTGGCAAAACACCTTGTTATTTTCGAGAAGTTCTGACGCACGAGGATCGCTTCTTTTGTTGGCGCGGAGCATCTTCAATGCGGGCATTAATGACGGAACGAACGTGGTGCCTTTTTGCTGAATGCAAGAGATGTCTTACTAGTACTTTGGTGAACTTTGCTGTAATTCAGCTGCTGTTGTCCATCAATTATCCCATCGAGGTCAACACTGGAACGTTCTTGGCGGGCACAACCTTTGCGGTTCGCAAAACGCAGCCGTTCGCGCTGTTGTATTATGGATTCGCTGATAGTTCCACTCCGCGTGTCGTAGTAGCATTGGTAGTACACAATGCAAGGAACACAGACAGACATGGGGATCTCCAGCTGTAGGCCAACAGGGGCACCTCTTACAGCAGAAACAGTATGTACCACTAGCTAGCTAGCTAGATAGCTAGCTAGCTATTAGTACCTGGCTAGACCATTCGTGGCTACTAGCTAGCTAGCTATTAGCTAGCCAGCATGCTGATCTCCTCCCTGTCACCCACTGGTGTCCAGTGGAAAGGGGAAAAAGAGGTCATTGATGTCGTTCACGGCTTGGTTGCTATGACAAAAGACAAATTGGCAAAGATTGAAGACAAGATGAATCATTTTGGAGATCAAAGCGACTCTTCAATCACAAATGCAACTCATGTTAGCACAATTGTCATCGTGGTCAGATCGTGATTCTTGTCATTTTGTCATCTCTTCTTGTCCACATCAGAACATGACATCTTCCGCATCAACAACGCAAATGGCAAACAATTTTTTTGATGTGTCACATGTTCATTTTTCGATTGCTGTCTGCAACTCAAACACATGTCAGACCTTTTTGGACTGAACAATTCAGCCTTAACAATTCTTCCTTGTTGAAAATTAAAATCCGTGTTTCTTGGGGATTTTTAACATTTCCCCTTCAACATGATTGTCATGCAGAAGATTCTCCATTGTCAATTTGCAGACAAATCACAGGGATCAGTTGAAATTTCCTTTCAACTAATTTTGAACATTTCTTTCTGCATTCCCATTCTGCAGCAAATGTCCTTCCTCGCAGAAACTCCTTTTGTTTCTAATTTTCCATTCAAGCTTTTCAAACATGCTCCGTCACATGTCCTCAGTTTGGCCCGTGCAATTGTTGACATTCAAAAAGGTCACGCAACTGGTGACATGCAGTATCAACCAATGCCTAGAGTCTGTCGCAAATGATCTCTGCTAAAAAGAAAGTTCTAAGAGTTAGCTATTGTTGTGGAATTGAGGTGCAAACATTTTTAAATTTGTGTCTCCACAAAAAAAGCAACATTACACTTGCATCTGTCATCTCCACAATGAAAATAAAACAAAAAAAGGACTTTATCTTCTCACAACTTGGCAATGATTTGTTCATTCATGCGAATGATTTCTCTAAATGCATAGGTCAGAATGGAGATGTGGGCACCAGCACAGCTGCAGAAACACATGTGACATTTCACACCTGAAGATCATTTCATTTTAAATCGGATCTTACTGATATAAGTACACACTTCAAAAATCATATACCTGGCTATGAGACAAACCCATTTGTCAAGAGCCCCGACCTAGCTAGTAGCTAGTCTCGTGTTGAAGATTGCTCCTCCTATTCCATAGCTTATATAAATATTAGCCATTTAATAAAAAGCATTGGTATTTTTGTGCAGATTTCTCCCGTTTGTATGTTACTCTTCCTAATCTTGTTCAAGGCAGGCAGGGTTGCCCTTCTCTATGACTGATCACTACTTTTGGAAGCCAAGCAAGCGCACCTGGCAGGACTGTAATGTAACCCAGACAGTGGTCCGTGTGTGGAGCTGGCTGTGGCAACAGGCATTTTGGATCGAAAATAAAATAAGAGAGAAATAATGGACGCGTATTCCAATCTTCCTTCACGCATGTGAAAAAAAATTCTCAAAAGGACGCCCGCCGTATCGAAGAGCCTCTCCGCGGCAGTTCCTTTTTCTTGCTCGATGGAGCCTTTTTGACTTTTCTGCCTTGTCGTTTGTGGGGTGGGGTTTCTTCGCATGCCGTGGCGGCGTTTAGGTTGTCCTCGCCGCCTGCCGTGACGTTGGTTTCCATAGTTGTCGTTTTTTCATCCTGATCGTCATCGTCACCACCACCCATGAGAAATCCTTTTAAAAAATTGTATTTTTGGAGTTTGGAAGCCGTGACCGACTGCGTGACCCGTTTTTGAATTTGTGGTGGTGGTGGGTTGCTACTATTCGTGGCACTGCTTCGTACGGTGGGCGTCCTGCGTTTGGGACTGGCATGCCGGACCTTCTGTTCCGGATTGTCGCTTTTTTCCGCCAGCGTCTGCAGCTGTTGTTGTTGGTGTCATTGTTTGATCGAAGATCGGAAATGGCCGCCCACGACACTGGATTTTCGTTGTTGTTGTTTGGCATTCAAAGTTGAAAGAATAGGTTTGTGGAGCATGGGGGGTGCGGGTGGTAGAGATAACTGTGGTGGTTTGTCTTGGACAATGTTTTTCAACGAGGCAAACATGTCCGTGAACAGTTCGTCTTCTTCTTCCAAATGCAAATGATGCAATGACTCATAGGCATGATGACGAGCTACCAAGCTTTGTCCTAGTGAGTCATCACCAATACTCGTCACATGAGGTAGGCACAAGGAGGAGGCATGCAGCGAAGCACGGATGGAAGCACGATGCGTGCTTTTGAAATTGTAGCCTTCAATATTTCGTTGTGTGGCTAGATGAGCTCCTTCAAAACCGGCAAAATCATCGGCCGAACGCTCAAAACTGGCCAATTGATATTTGCTTTCATGATCACCCAAATTATCGGCTGCGGCAACAGAATAGTCATATTTGGAAAAGGACGACCCGTAGGCAGATGCGTTGTTCATGTACACTTCGGATTCGGAAATGGAACTATCATCATCGTCCTTGTTTTGTTGTCGAGTGCTATCCGATAAATCATCCTCGTCTCCAAAATCAAAGGAAACCATGGAAGTTCGTCGATTCACCACCACCAGGGTTTCCTTGTCATCGTCGTCGTCGTCTGCCAATTTGGGTTTTGGTGGGCCCTCTTCCACAGGAGTTTCATTGCGGCGTAGCAAACTCTTCATTAACGTGGTCTTGATTTTTTTGGGCGATTTCATCTTGGCAAAGGTTTTGTTTTTCTTTTGAATCTATTGTTTTGTAAAGAACTACAGTACAGCTCTTGCCTTTGTATTTATTTGATATTACGCGATGCTTTTGTTTGCGCCAACAAGTACCTACTGTCAGAAATTTGGCTTTTAGAAGAATGGCAATGACCCGATTTGTTGGATTGGGGTCAGTAACTAGCTACAGCTACTATTATAGCTAGCTACGTCGTACTGGCTAGTAGTGGAAGAACGTGCCAACTAACTGCAAGCTGCTACCTTTTGCTAGCTAGCTAGCTAGTACTAGTACCTGGTAGTACTGCAGTGGCTAGCAAGATCTGAGTTCATCAAAATACAAAGAAAGGGCTTCATCAACAACATAGCATGTTACAGCTGTAGGTTGGTATGGTTGGTGGTATCTTTCTCAGTCAATGACCGTTGGATCATTCAAACTTTGGACGTTCATCTTCTCGTCCGTTACATTGTAGTAGGAAACGGCCGAAAAGTCGAAATCTTCATCACACCCATCTGACGTCGTACTGTAGTATCGATCGTGCGTGCCATCTTTTACGTTCTCATGCCGCCTCATCTTCATCTCCACACCTTTTGATTCAGTTCTTTCGACCTTCCATGCACCCTCATAACTTGACAAACAACAACTTGTACAGGAGTAGCAGTGAGTAGCACAATAAGTGTTACAACTGTACATACAGTCGGTACAACGAACTGCAACACTATATATCGCGAGCATATCAGCTTTTCGCACTCCTACAATTTCATTCCATATTATAGAAAACGCAAGAGAGGATCCAAACGATCGCACCATGGCGGGTCAACACGAACAGCATGAACATGCGACAGAACAAACGTCTCTTGTATCCTCCCATCGACACCACAGTCATGATCATGATCATCATGATCATGATGCCACCTCCAACCATCCAAAAAAGAAAGAAGATCCTGTTTTGCAACGCCTCAAATTGGCCACCCTCTTGTGTTTGACCTTTATGCTGGTGGAAGTTGTCGGAGGCATTTGGGCTGGGAGTTTGGCCGTTTTATCGGATGCGGCCCATTTGACGGCCGATTTGGCCAGTTTTGCCGTGGCCATCATTGCTGCCTACCTGGCGGCGCGTCCCTCGACGGAATTTCATACCTATGGGTTAAAACGCACGGAATCCTTGGCGGCCCTCTTTAGTATGACCACACTGGCCATGATTAGCATTGGATTGGCTTTGGAGGCCTGTCGCAGAATTCATCACATGTTACACGCCACAGACAAAGATGATGATGATGATGTGGATGGAAAATTAATGTCCATGATTGCCACCATTGGAGTCTTGGTCAATCTTGCCTTGGCGGCTGTATTAGGCAGTGAAGGTCATGTTCACATGCCTGGATCAGGAGGAGGACACGACCATGATCATGATCATGGTCACCAGGAAGAAAAAGGAGAAGGAGGAGGACACGATCATTCTCACGGTCACCACAACGACAGCAACAACAACAAGGAGGAGGATGCCTTGCATTCCAATGAAGTTTTGCCGTTGGCGGATAAAGACGACATCAAACCCAAGAAACCCAAAAATGTCAATTTGCACGCAGCCTACCTGCACGTCATTGCTGACTTGGCACAATCCATTGCGGTTCTCATTGCCGGTCTTATTATTTGGTACAATCCTGAATGGAAAATTGTCGATCCGATTGCTACCATTTTGTTTTGTGTTCTTGTCTTTTATTCGACCCTGGGCGTCATACGATCGGCCGTGGCCGTCATGTTGGAAGAAGTTCCTCCCAGTGTCTCGTGGCAAAGGGTGCATTCGGAAATTCAAGCCACGCCGGGAGTTTTGGACGTTCATGATCTTCATATTTGGTCCATTAGTCAAGGTGTCAATGCTCTGAGTGTTCATGTGCATGCCAATATAATGGAAAACGACGACACCCTAAACAGTGCCACCACCGCTGTCATTAATAGCAATCGCATCTTGGCTCAAATTGCCGAGGTTTCCAAACGCCATGGTATTCGGCATGCCACGATTCAAATTCAACCGACGACAACCACAATGGCTACGGCTGGTAAAACAACCATCGAGCCATGCCTTACTTGCAGTCTGTCGGGTCAATCGAATTCTTGCATGTCGGATCAATCGAATTCGTGTGTATAAATTAGACCGAACAGCCATAGGAGACAATGGCAGGGCATTTCTTCTCAAAAAAATAATCAATCTACTGTACTACAGATCGATCCTGTGGGCTAGATTCTTTACTAATCCTACAGTACTACTCTATAAAGATGCCACAATTTTGGGAAACACATATCAATATCATTATCATATACGGAAATTACCTTCAGTTGGCCTCTAATCTTGCTTCTCCTCAAAATGTTTGATGCGGAAGAACGTACTTCCACCCTCGTCGAAAATGTCAAAATTGGAGGGATAGGCTATAATGGCTGGAAGCAGGGCACTTTTTCTTGCCCCTTTTTGGCTCAGGATTTCCAGGATGCAATCTCTGCCCACTACCTGTTGACTTGTCAGTTGAAGCAGAAGCTTGCAGCAAAGTTCCTGGATACATTCTGACCCAATGTGTTTTTGCATCACCCTGAGGAGAATATCAATACACTGTTGATCCCAGTCCATGGCAGAGTTGGCCGGGCCATCACAAGAAGTCACGTTTACAAGGGCCCACAATCCTGAAACTTGAACGCCGCCTTTGTCCACGTAAAGGTCCATTACCAAAAGAATTCCATAGACCCCATTGACCTCCTGAAGCGCAGTTTTTGTTTCACTGAGTTCAGCCAAGTCATCGAAGGATTTGCACATGTGTTGTCCAAAGGTGCTGCCAGTTAGATCAGTGTCGATGGCCTTGAGTATCAACACGGAAGAGGAAGTATCCCCTCCAAATGAGGCAGGCACCCAAGGAGCTAAACATCGAAGTGCACGGCTTACATCCTCCTGCGCGTTTTCGTTTTTTGGGCACGATACCAGAACGCCCTTCATCAGCGAAAGGGCTTTCGTACTTTCAAAAAGATGCGTATTGCTTTTAGACTGGGATAGGACTCTGAGTATTCTAACTGTTTCTTGCTGTACCAATTCAGAGGTGGCGAAATTCTCCATAATAGTGAGGATTGCTGCGAAGCTTTGAGCATAGAAATAATCGCTGTACACAAAGTAAAAGAGAACCCTGCAAGCATAGGTAACTGGTTTGGCAATCTCCGGACTACAGGCATGCTGGTCTAGCAGCTTTGTATCCATCACAATTTCTGACTCTGCGCAACTTTTAGAACTTCGTCGACGGTTTTCACACACCAACAGTTTGCGAAGAAGAGCAGCAGAAAAGAATTGAACATTTCCAAAGTCGTTTCGGAACGTTTGTATAGCTGCCACAGCAATGCCCAACGCTTGGGCGGCGCAATCTTCCGAGATTGCGCATTGACGGTCCGCGCTAAAGCTCAAGTACAGCTGAAGCATATTGAGTCCAGAACGCTGCACCAAATAATTTCTTGGGTGGTTGCTCAGAGATCTGACAATATCAGCGGTATATTCTTTCAACGCAGCAATGGTGGGATCACGGACCTTGATATCTGATTCTGCTAGCAAGCGCTCACAAAGGCGAAGACTGGCTTGCTGAACGTCCAGATCAGGAAGTTGGTTCTTCAATGCTTGCATGCACACGTCAATTGAACCGCATCTGAGAACGGATGTTTGCACTGCCTTGTTATCTTCACAAAGGCAAGAAAGCGATAGACAGGCCACTCGTTGCACAAGTGCATCAGACGAGTGAGCCCTCGATGCCAAAACTATTGCGAGAGATACTTCATCCGCATCATTTTCGAGAATCGACGTGCCGCCAATGTGAAAGGCCACAACAACTTGTAGGACACTGACGATCTGGGTGTTGCGATCCTTTGGGCGGTCTTTCATGTGTCGTAGGATGCTTCGTATTCTGCCCTCCTCTGGGGGGCAACCATATTGACTCGTTTCGCACCTGCACAGTCGAAAAAGAAGTCTACTTGCTCTGTCTAAAATTTCTATGTTGCATTGAAACTTTTGGATAGCTGCCATGGTTATGCCCACCCACTTCCTAGATACGCGCCATAGAAGAACAACTCCCTCGATATTCACCCGTGGATACTCGATGTCAAAGAACGCGAGCAGTAACTGGAATGCCACCTTCAATAGTTGCGTCTGGGGGGCTTGCCAGGTCTTAATTGTGCTAAAAATAATGCCAACCCCCCTGGCATGTTGCATCGCTGTCCCGACGCTGCGGCTATTTTTTACAGCCAAATTTGCTAGAAAAGCCAAACCAGCCTCTTGGAGTTCCTGAAGCTGCTGGTGCCTGTCCATGGATGTAAGGACCCCTTTGGCAACGAAATACACACTGATGCGAGGCTTGTCTTCTGTCGTGCCGTTGGTATTCAGGAAGTCGAATACTTCTTTGGTCAACTGTATAATGGGCGTCCTCGTTGGGGGCAGCTTCTCCAGCATGGAGCTCAACATCGTGTGCGCTTTAGAATCACCTTCGCCAATACGCAACAGCACAGAGGCCAGCGTGTCGTCAAGCTTCTCGGCCATGCGATCGGAGCATTCATTTCCGAGATATGTTCGGTACTTGTCTAGGAGGGCAAGCTGCAGTGCCGTCGCCCTCTTGAAAAGATATTGGTATTCCACCTGGCTCAAGACGCGAACCAGGGCAGAAAACGCCTCCTCTGATATTTTAGGATTTCCACCGTACTGCTCAATGGCTGTTATAATAATGTCGAAGCACTCATCACGACTGCCATAGTCTTCCCTTGAGACCAGAAAAGCTGCAACAGTAGGAAGCGCAGAGGATGCGACGTGCTCCCAATCAGGGCTGTTTCTGGCAGCTGTCTTTATGGCGCCAATGGCAGCGCGTAATCCTCCTGCCATGAATATCGCTGACAATGTTTCCGTTTCAGCACAGAGGCCGTCTGTGTCAGCAGTTGCAGTTCTTTGTATGAACGCGCTTATTAGCAAGCATCCGTGAAAGGCGTGGCGACTGCTGTTGGAGTTTCGTTCCATCGCACGTGCAGTCACGTCCATAACCAACGCCATGTCACCAGTGCGCAAATCTATAGACGTCTGAATCTGTTGCAAAAGACGCAGTCCCTGATTATCTAAGTCGGCGTCGTGTGGTTGGGTTTTCATTAGCTTTGCCACGACAGCAACGCAACCAGCCTCGACAAGAGCTCGCGAAGAATAGAAAACTTGCGTTAAAACTAGCTTGTAAAGCAGTTCCATTATTCCTCGGTAAGAATACCAATGATCATGCGGTCGGAGATTCGTGTCACACTTTAGCATTGGCACCAGTTGGTCGAAAGCCAATTCCGTAATTTTTTTTCCCAGGTCGCCGTCGTCTTGATGGTGTTCCATTCCCTGAAGGAGAACCTTTGGGAGCGCAGATATATCAGGAATTGTCAGAAAGCGAATGCCTTCCATGCACACCGCGACCAGAGAATGGTAGAGCGAGCGCTGATCCGAAGAACCATTCGGGGAAATCTGGATCCGGAAGAGCAAGCCAAAATAATTGTTACGTATCTCGTTTGTTTCGCTCGCCGTCAATGGAGTTACAACAGGTGTCATGAGCTCGCTCTCCATCTGGTCGTGATCTCTAGACGTCATAGTGCTTGCCTGTTGGATGTTGTTGTTGTTCAGCCTTCTCAATTACCCTGTGCTGTAATAAATTAATTGGCAATCCTTGACAATTCATTAATTTGCTCCGGTTGCCACCCGAAACAACGGCGCCGGCGCACGCACCGCAATGAATCATTGCCAGCAAGGTGCGGAAACGGGATTCAATTTGATTCGTGTCTGAAAAACGATTAAATCCTGAACGCGCATTTGCGCGATTTTGATAACCGGTTACGCGTTCTTTTTGGCGAGGCTTGCTCGCGAAAGTCATTTCACTGATACTATTCTACTGTTTCAGTCATGGTTGATAGATGATTCTTGTTTAAGTGAAGACATTTAGTTTCAGTGAACTCGGTGCTGTTTTAGTGTGCACTGAAACTAGAAGATGCACACTGTCCTCTTAATCAATGTCTTTCGCGTGCACTGCAGCTAGCTACTACTAGAGTAGCAGTAGCATGCACTCTATCTAGCTAATTGCTACGACGTACTGGTGTAGCTACTGCTAGTAGTAACATAGAGTTAGTAGCAGCGCAACACAGTGTAGCGTGCTACACTTTGACGCTGCATGGTAACAATGGGCATTGGCTTTGTTGTTGTTGCAATCAGCTAATTGAGACCAAAAACAATGGAGGATTATGTTTTGACGACTGATGATGCTCTGAAGCGCGGCCTTGAGTTAGTTGGGTTTTCTGCTGCCCGGCAATCAAGTGTTCGTAGATCCAAGAACATGTCTCGATTTCGAACGTGGTATGGTTCAAACCCCGTTGTGCACTCGGGCTTATGGCAAAAGCTTCATCAAACGACAATTGAACGAGCACAAATCAACTGGAAAAACTTATCTTACGGCCGACGTGTGCGTTATTACTTTATGGCAATTCACATGCTTGCCTGCTATCCCACTGAGCAGGAAGCTGAAGGGACTTGGGGAAAGTCCGACAGAACGTGGCGTCATTGGGTTTGGCACATCGTTGGCTGCATTGCCGCTATTAAGCCAGAAATCATTCGCTGGCCATCGTTTTGGGGCAATTCAGATTCTGAAGATGAAACAATTTTCATTATCACCGTTGATGGCACACATTGTCCGATTCAAGAGCCAACACACCCGGCTTTCTCTGAAAACACCAAGTTTTATTCACATAAATTCCATTCGGCTGCGTTGGACTATGAGATTGCAATCTCCATATTTACACAACAAGTTGTTTGGGTGCATGGCCCATTTCCTGCTGGTGACAATGACATAAGCATCTTTCGGAATAAATTGAAGGAAAAAATGATTTGGGCACGTGACAATTCGACAACAAACACGGTGTACAGAGGCATTGGCGACAAGGGCTATCGCGGCGAAAGAGGTCTTCTGTCAACACCTAGCTCTCATGACTCTCAAGTCTTACGAGACTTTAAAGCCAGGGCTTTGTCACGACATGAAACCTTTAATAAAAGGCTAAAGAACTTTGATTGTCTTGATGAACGGTTTCGGCACTCAATTGCAAAGCACAAACAGTGTTTTGAAGCAGTTGCCATTATTTGTCAACTGCAAATGGATTGCGGCAACAAGTTATTTCTAGTCTAGAATTATAACAAACACTGCAGTTAGAAAAAAAATCGTTGCTGTTACTTCGTGTTATTTGAATATTTATTTATTTTGTTCGTTTGCTTTCAGATAGTAGATTACAAAGTCAACTTGAGTCAACAAATTTTCCTTCGATTGGACATCAGCTTGTTGTTCTGGCGAAAGCATCTTGAAATACTGATCGAGATAGAAATACACAACCGACACTCTTTCTTTCTCAGGTCTTGCCATGATTGCTTCCTGAAGATTCGATGGCATCCTCGATATCAGATGAAGCGGGTCGTCCTGTCTAGAAAACCGCAACAGTCCTTCTTTTTTGCTTGGTGCTTGTGCGTCGCCAATTGACCTCTTCTTTGATGATACCAAATCGAGTACAGCTTGGCCTTCCTTTACTGTGTCGTCCATGTCTTTCCTCACTTCTTCAAGCGAGAGGTTAGAATCGAAACTGCTGCCCACACTCACGTCATCAGGAATGGACACGTCGTCGAGTGGCGGCAGCTTCGCATCTTCTCTACGATTCGACTTTGCAGGCGACGAACTAAAATTAGGGGCAAGAGCTATGGAGCAAACGAAGTTGAGAAAACAACATTGTTAATGTTTAATTGGCTACAAAAACACGGCACTGATAGTAAAGTGGATCGACTCAACTGATCTTCACGCCTTTCAAGAAAGATGCGGCAAACGCGTCGTCATCATCGTCATCATTGCTGGTGCGGCGATTCTTTCTCACTTCTTCATTGGTATCTGCGATTCGCCAAAAGACACGAGGAGAAGCATAGTGTGTGACCTTGAATGCTTTGGTTGTTCTTTCGGTCCCATGCGCATCTCTCGTCACGACATCGTCCAGTTCGACACTTGCAAGTCTAGACACAGGAGCTTCGACAGGGAGAGATTCAGTTCGCAGTTCATTATTTTTCATACCCTCGTGCATCTTGAGTACAGATTCATCCAAAGTGACTCGCTCAAAGATAAGGTGGAACTGCATTGTTCCGGTACGCTCGGTGTCTTGATAATGGGTGCGAGCATTGACAATGCCTTCAATGATGCAATCATTTGCATCGTCAATGGCGCCTGATGCAAGAGTGTCAGTCATCTGATCGTCATCATAACCCGCATCAGAGTAATCAACCGATGGTGCTGTGATGCAAAGAGTCGTAGACGAGATGCGCCGACAGGAACACTTGAAACGTTTCTTCTTCCCTTCTCCCAGAATGTCACATGGATGAACCCGCATCAACACGGCATACCCCTTGTATGATTGAAGCCCATCCAATGATAGGAGATTATGGCACGAAACAACCTTGAATGGATAAGGCGTCAACGCAAAATTATCCTTGTTCACGTGGACATAAACTTGACAAAACAAAAGATTCTGAGATAAAGTCAACATTGCAACAAAAGATGCAAGCAGGATGTAACTTACCAACAAAATCAACCCCAGCAGCTCTCGCTACAGCAGGTTGAGCTAGCTCCATCATAGGAGGCACAGCTTCCGAAATTCGACCAGGAGACATCATTCGCGACCTGATTTCAGTGATAAGCGGTGGCTTGAGATGGGCACGAGGAAGATTCTTTTTTGTTGACGACGCTTTCGTTTGTTTTGAAGCTTTTGGAACCGCAATGATGGGCGGAGGAGATGTAGGAGGTTCTTGTGGTTGATATCCTTGAGAGGCGGCTTGTTCAGCGGCGGCTCGTTGACGAGTGTCCCTGGCTGGTAAAACTTTCAATCCGTCCTGAAGCAGTGCAACGCATTCCACAACTGGCAGACCTCTCCAGTAAGTAATCTTGTTTCTCAATGACTTGCGCAAAGGGGTGCTCTCTGATTCACCGTATATGAGCGGCTTCTCGTCAAGAATGTTTCGAATGCCGTGCTTCAAAGCGCAAACAACAAATAGGCCGCCGGCTGCTTCAAAATCTCGTGCTAACTCCTCTTGCAATCCTTGGTCGATGCCCCTAGAATTTGTCCTGGCAACGTTTCGACTGCGTGTGCTTCGAGCACTTCCAACACTGGTAGAAGGACTAGCAAAGGACAAGTCAGTGCGGTTCTCGGAATGTCTGGGAGGTGACAAGAACGGCGCCTCTGCTATTTCTTCCCCGTCTTGAACAAGCGGTGTAGCGTCCTCTTGCTCTTCACTACCGGCAGTGCTGCTGTCAAAGTTTGCCTCGTTCCCTCCCGAAGACAACTCGTCGGTGCCTCCACTCTCACTCACAGCGGCGGGGCCTCGTCTGTACCGTTGGCTTGGCGTTGGGGATTGCTGTGCACTTCGTGTACTCCTTCTTGTTGTTGGCATCTTGTGTGGCAAAACACTGGTTGTGTTGCATGGCGCGGTCAAAGCCAAAATTGAGTAAGAGCGGTAAGAGGTAAGCGGTACCAAATGGCGACACACAGTCACAACGCGACTGTTCAACATCATACTGCACTTGCTGTTGTTGACGATGCCGCCAAAGACCGCCAAAACAAAGAAGAAGAACACACCAGCTCCAAAAGCAAAAACAAAAACAACCACAACAACAACAACAACAAAAGAAAAGAAACCACCGCCATGGCGATCCTGTGCAGCCAAAGCCTATCTTTACAAACTCATAGATGACGGAAAGATTCCATGTGATAGCAAGGTTAACGACAAAGAAATTTACGACAAACATTGCATAGATAAAGAAGAATTTGCGGCTTTCCCTTATGATAGCCTATTCAAAGGTCGTCTGGAACGTCTCCAGAAGCAATACGCAGCAAGGGCAAACCGATCTGAGGAGGACGAAAAGGCTTTTATGCATGACAGAAAAATATTTCCAAAGCCAACACATGATGCACACGGAGAACCAATGTGGCAAGGGTCAAAGGCACAAGACATTCTTCGGCAATACATTTTTGCGGGGGCGCTAGACGGAGAGCACTGTTTGAAGCCAAAAGAGTTGTATGAATTACGGGAAGAATTCTCAGCACAATGTAGTCTTGACAGTTTCCGTGATCGAATTTACCAAGAAAGGAAAGCAGCCAAACGAAGGGTGTGGGTTGAACAAAAGGCAGCAAAAAAAGCGGAAAAGATAGAGAATAACAAATGAAGTTGTTGCTTTGAATATCATTGCAACAGTCACATGCATAGCTGCTTACAGTTTGATGTAACGAGTAGCGTCTGTTGTTAGTTACTCCGGAGTAGTCTACTAGCTAGGATGCGCATGATAGTTTCAGTCGTAGTTTCAGTCGCAGTTTCAGTGGAGTGTAGCAGTTTCAGTAGAAAAGTTTTAGTTTCAGTGACTCGTGGAATTAACGCATAGTTTCAGTAGACAGTGAAACTGTAGTTATTGGATATAACGGGCCGGCTCTTTTCACTGTCGCACGTGTGCGCGGAAATCGCGCAAACCACGACTCCGATCAAAATAAACGTCATTCGTGACTTAAACGATCACGTTTCCGCACCTTGCAGCGAGTCAGTCATTTGTTTATCGGCCTGTTACGTAAGGTGCACAGTTTCTCCTTTGAATTAGGAGCTAAAGCTGTTCCATTTCTGGAGCTGCTGGAGGGGTGCAGCAAAGCATGCTGAATGGTGACTTCATTGTGTGGCACGGCCAGTCAGCTTGCTTCCTCCCTTTGCTCGTCGCCCCCCCCTGGGAAGGTGGAGCTTTAGCCCCGGTGTGACATGCGCCATTAAATAAGCTGTCTTTTCTTGCTGTGTCTCTGATGAACCTGTTTTAGGTCGGAAAACGTCTGTTCTACATTGGTTTCGTGCAATTTTGTACTGGTATGTTTTAACATGGTTTTAGATGAGACATTTTAGGCTCTGCGCTGAACTTGACAAATTACCTAGTATGTGCAGTTTTTACACAGCAAGGGCCTGCAAAAAAATTGACAAAGTGCCCCCTTTGCAAATCCCCTCTTAAAGTCGTTCCATGAATGGAACGGATTTGAACCCTTTTCAGTGTGACACATCGCCTGACTCTATTAGAATACTGCTAGTAGCTAGCTAGCTATGACTGTAGCTATTTAGTAAGGCATCTGCACACTGTAAGAGCTGCTCTGTTGAGAAAGGGGGCTTTCTTGTGACGGAAAGCGCCCAATCAGTGAGCTGGACATCCACCTAGTTCCGTCATTTGGTGCAGGAGCGGTCTTCATGTTTTGAACCTCATCCGACGGTTTGTCAAAGGCGCTTACAACAATGACAATGCCGAGGCCCAGCTTTTCCTAGCAGACCGATGAATCTGGCAAGGTGTGCAACAGTTGTGTTTCACTACAGCATTCGCAGAGCACAGCAAGATGTTGGACCATGTAAACTATTTATTTGTACAACATTGATTTGTAAAATCTTGGGCAACAAAAAACCAAAAAAATGTTTGTGGCAGATTCTCATTGGTGAAAGAAAAGAATTTCTTGCAACATGAGTTTGCTTGCCTGGCATGCATGCCAAGGCTTCTGGGTCCTTTTTTTTGCTGGATAGCTTTGTTGGGGGAGGCCATCGGTGCAATCATGGTAAACTCTTCATTTGATCATGACGCCCCCCAGATCAATCCTAGCAAATCTAAATTTGGTCAGTCCATCATGCACACATTGGTGGTGATGACAAATCATCTGAAAACCCACAAGGTCTGCATCCTTTGTTTTGAGTTGTTTGTTGATTATGTGGACCGCATCACCATGACACAAATTGTCACTGTCGGCGCAAGAGAATAGAAATCATTTTAGTGACAGATGCTGGCGATCACAACAACACAAACACATGCACTGCAGGCCCTGACACCTATCAAAACACACAAAACAACTCATCCATTGGCAACAAGGTGCCGATCGCATCTTTGTGTTCCATTCTTCTGTTCCTCAGCTGCGATGACATCCAGCGCATGATTGTTCACATCATGCCCATGCTTGTCTTGGGAGGGAACCTCAAAGCTGTTGCCAAGACTGAGCAACTTCCAGTTGACATTTGCCCCTGCTGGAATGAGAGCCGTGGCTGGTTGGCGAGCATCCACCAATTCTTGCTCGCCCAAGGCCACGTCCTTGTTGTACCCGGCATTCGCCACGATGAGAGTGGCGTGATTGATGATGCCCATGTCCGTGCCGTTTTGAAATGCCTTGTCAATTGCAAACCCGAGCATTAAGAGGGGCAATGCTTGTTTCTGTCCGGAATAGGTTCGAATGATGACACACAGATGCACACCTCCTTCTGGTGTTGGTTTTCTGCCCTCGTAGAGAGAGACAAGTTGTGTCTCATTTTCCCGATGAACTAGGATTCTTTTGGATCTTTCTTCTCACACTTCTTTTCACACTCCTTCTTTGCATTTGGTGGGAGCTGCTCCAGCAGCAAGCACACTGTAGAAGACGTTTGCTTCCACAGAAACATGCACTGCGATGCTACCAACAGTCACAAGGATTAACAGAAATAGAAGTTTGACATCCATCGTGATGGTGATTGTTGCATGGCGCAACATAATTTGCATCACTGCTCACTAGCTATCCGGATGGCTGACAGCAGAGGAGTGCGGTGCCCGAGCACTTGATCTTCCCAAACTAATGCACAAGTTTCTGGGGTAACATTTGATTAACATTTTCCTGTCCCAATGTCCAGGTAGCAGCTAGCTCTAGCTAGCTAGCTAGCCACGGTCTAGTGACATTGCTCTGCTAACGTTAGCACTGTTGTTAATGGAGGTGCTTTGCTCCGCTAGCTAGACAAATGTTGCGGATTCTGAGGTGAGGGTAAGGAATGGAGGTGCTTTTACTCCGCTAGACGTAGATGCGGATTCTGGAGGAGGTCAAAGGAGGGGGGCCCTTTGCTCCACCAAAACTGGGTGGCAGTGGCTGGATCACTAGCATGAGGAGGAGGTCAGGAGGGGGGCGCTTTCTTTTTTTTTAAGACTGCTCCGAAGCACATTTGCTCCATCAACTCTGACCCTGCTGCAGTGTTTTTAACCTGGTGCTACACTTGCTCCTCTTTGATCTGCTTTGAACCTGTCATCATTGTGGCAGTTGTTGCGGTGGCTGTTGGCTGTTTGGATTGGGTTTGTTGACGATCTAACAAGGTGAATAAAAATTGGTTGCTTGAGTAGGGGCGTCTGCTACTTTCCCATGGGCATGACATTAGACAACTGTAGATTTTTAGCTAAAATGAAAATGTGAGACTTGTGGGAGCCGTGGCTGGCAAGTGGGAGCTAAGGAAATGGACATGGTCAAAAGAACCGTCTTGGCGGAGATTTCTAGCTCCTCTGCCTCATTGTTTTTTTTTAAAACATTTTCATAGCACAGTTGCTCCACCATGTTAACTGTGGGTTAACTCCAACCCTAAATTGACATTAAGGAGTGGAGGCATGTGAGAATGTCCCATGCCGCATTCGCTCCGTTAATGCTAACCCCGCTGCAGTGCTTTTTACCTGGTGCCACACTTGTTCCTGTTTCACCCCATTTTGAACCTGTCATCATTGTGGTAGCTGTTGGCTGTTTAGATTGGTTTGTTGACAACCACACAAGCTGAATGAAAATTGGTTGCTTGAGTGGGGGCATCTGCTTCTTTCCATGGGCATGACATTTGACAACAGTTGATTTTTAGCTAAAAATGGCAATGTTTGTGTTTGTGTTTGTGTTTGTTGTGAAGCACAAATTCAGATTCTAGTGTTTATCACCTGGTGCCACACTTGCTCCTGTTTCATCCCCTTATGAGCCTATCAACATTGTAGCTGTTGGCTGTTTGGATTGGGTTTTCTGACAACCAAACAAGATGAATAAAAATTCGGAGCTCAAGTGGGGCATTTGCTGCTTTCCATGGGCATGCCACACGACAATGGTTAATTTTTAGCTTAAAATGTCGATGTTTCTGTTTGTGTTCATTGTGAAGTGCAAATTCAGATTCTAGTGGAGCCATCCAGCCCCGCTGCCTTATTTTTATTTTTTTGTGAGACAATCCCGAACTACATTTGCTCCATCAACTATAACCCCAATGTGGTGTTTTTTACCTGGCGCAACACTAGCTCCCATTTCACCCCCTTTTAAACCTGTCACCAATTTGGTACCTGTTGGCTGTTTGGATTGGGTTTGTTGACAACTGAACAAAGCTGAATAAAAATGGGTTGCTCAAGTGGGGGTGCCTGGTGCTTTCCATGGGCATGGCAAGCTGGACAAAAATTGGTTCCTCAAGTGGGGGCGTCTGTTGCTTTCCATGTGCACACATTGGACAACACTTGATTTTTAGCTTTAAAATGTCAATGTTTGTGTTTGTTGTGAAGTGCAACTTTTATGTTCTAGCGGAGCTACTAGTATCCAGCCCCGCTGCCTTGTTGGTTTTTTGCGATGATGGCATGCTGCCGTGGAGATTTTTGAGGTGTGTTGAGCTAAAATGTAGCTAGCTAGTGAATGGGACTCTTTGGTGTTTTGGGTTTTTCTCATTTTGGCCAACATGGAAGCAGACTGATTTGCCCAACTCAATCTCACAAGTCAACTTTGCCAACATGCACACTAACTCACATGATGGACAGAACATGCTAGTGGGTGCACATTCGGCCCTTGAAAGTGCTTTTCCTTTCTTCACTTGGGTGGGGGCATCCATTGCTTTCCAAAGAACATTGCAATCACTGATGTTGGATGCCATCTGGACAACGATGTTTGCCTGCTAGCCAGTTAGATTTCAATTGGCATTGGGTGCTGTTTTGTGTCATTTCTCTGCTTCAGTGGGGCATCTGCTGTCTTTCAAAGATCATTGCAATCAGTGCCGTTGCCTGTCATGTAGACAATGCAATGATTCAATTGGCGGGCATGCCATGCTCTTTGAGCATGTTGCTTTCCTAGTAGCTACATGTGTTGGTTTGTCCTCCCGCATCACAACAGAATGACAATTTCCTGTCATTCCCAGAAGCAAATTGTTGTCATGGTGACGTCATTTTAAGCACTTGGTGTAGTTTTGTCTGCTGCCAATTGATCTTCTTTCCAAATTGATGTGCAAGTTTCTGCATTCTGCCGCTACCAGTTTAAAGTGGGTTATGGGTCGGACACACAGTCCTATGAAGGTTTTCTACCACAACAATGTTCACTGTCCGGCCCAAAACCTTCATAGGCTTTTTTCGATGCATTGGTGTGTTGTGCACTCCACAGTAAGGGGATTTTTTATCCAGGCAATTCATTTTCAAGGAACAAACCACATCTTGGGCTACTTCTCAATGGTAATCAACATGGCCGCCCCAAAACTAAATGGCTAATCAAAAAGACAGACACTTGGGGGAGTTGGCAGGACAGTTATGCTACATGGTAAAACATGTAAAAACAACAATCTAGTCAGGAGCTGCATAGATAGCTCAACCTTGTTCTACTGTTTCACTAAGCCATCAGAATGCCCATCATGTGACGCCAACCTTGGAGTGTGAACATGCCTTAGTTGCCTTGGGCCTGGAATTATGAGTCTCACTATTGCTTCTCCTCAAAATGTTTTACACGGAAGAATGTAGTGCCACCATCTTGAAAAATGTTAAAATTGGAAGGATAGGTTGTAATAGCGGGAAGTAGGGCCATGCTTTTTGCCTGCTGTTGGCTCAATATTTCGAGGATAGGCATCTTGCCCTCAAATGTGTCACTTGTCAGCTGCAATAGCAAATGACAAGTGAGCTCTTGAAATCTTTCCCAGTGAATGTACCTCTGCATAGCCTTGAGCAAAATGCTGATACTATGTGTATTCCATTGTGATGGTATGTAAGAAGCAGCAGCATGAGTCTTCAATTCTTTTTGCCTTTTGCTTATTTCAGTCCCATTCGGATCATGCGTCATTGCCTCTTCATTGTCTCTAGACAAAATTTTAGTTAGAGCTTCAATCGCCACGACACAAAGCTCTGGGTTGTCAACGAAGGCCTCCAGTGTACGAGTAATCCCCTGGATGCCGCCAAGACTTTGAAGTGTGACACTGAAATCTTCAAATTTTGCCAAGCGTTTGAACGCTGAGAGTGCCTCGCTCTGAAAATTCTTTCCATCTGGGTCATCCTTGGCGGCGTTGAAGATTCGCTGAAGAGTTTCAGTCGAAATGCTTTCATTCCAAAACAGATCTTGGCCAAAAGACAGTGGAACCCAGGGAGCTAGGGAGCTGATTATTTCCCTGCCATCGCGCTGCAGCGATTTGTTTCCAGCATACTTTGTCATAGCTTGCCGTAGGATGAGATAGAGGGCACCGCTTGTTCGAAGAAGATGCAGATTGCTATTGGCCTGGGCAGCACAATGAAGGAACTGGGTGCCGTATCTCTGTACTGATACTGTGTCAGAGAATTCTTCCATGACAGAGAGAACCGCCGAAAGTGTTTCCGCTGAAATAGCCCCGTAGGACGCGAAACACATTAGGATCATCAAACAGTCAACGATGTGGTTCACGCATTGGTCATGAGTCCCACCAACCATGCCAAGGGAACTTGTTACACTTTCTACTACACCGGCCTCGAAAACGGCAGCCTGCACTTTTCCACGGTCTGGCCAGGTTAGTTTTTTGTTGTACAAGAGATTGGCAAGGATCGTACAGCTCCCTTCATGAATTGAAAAACTGTCGTGGTATTTTGTCATCACTGCCAAAATACAAGTCGGCAGAAAAACGGCGGCGTCAACATTCGAGCATTTCTCGGACAGATGGGCATTGATACTGAGACCGAGTTCCTGGATCACGAAAACTTCGGGATGACTCTGCATCGAATGGCTGATCCCCTTGATAGTATCATTATCGATTAACTGCGCGAATGCGGTTTCCCTGGTATCTCCGTCTCCACCTTGAAGATAGTAGACGAACAGCCTCATGACTGCAATCTGGACATCAGAATCATGAATTTGTGCCCCCATCACGCGTAATAGAAGTGCTACAGCACCGTGTTGAAGTGCCCCGCGGGCGACGGCTTTGATGCGTATTCCCAAATGGCAAAGAGATAGACAGGCTGTACGTTGCAAAGCGACACGTGATGGGTGGAGCTTCAAGGACATAATGATGCTGAGAATCATCTCGCTCGTGACAGTAGTGTCGTCCGGCACATCGTTGATGCATGCAGCCGCATTCCACCAAAGGATTAGAGAGGACGAGGTTTGATACAGTCCATCACTTCGGTGCTCCTTCATTTCGTTGATAATTTGCGGCACACTGCGGCTGTTCGCAGGACTCACATCCTGATCGAGTGTCCCACTGGAGTATGCTTGGCTGAACAAGAATCTTCCTCCATTGTCGACTATGGTTTCATTCAGCGGAAATTTTAGCACAGCAGCCATGATGAGATCCCGTGCCCTGAGTATTGACGTGGCGTCCAAGATGGCTGTGCGGGGGAGAAGTGAGTCGGATGCTGCTAATTGAAGCGCATAGCAGCCGCCATGCTGGACCCGCTCGTCAAGAGGGAATCGCTCCATCGCAGACAAGATGGGCTGGAGGGCCCCGGTAATGATAGTGTTCCATTTATGCGATACTATGGGGCTTGCATGCATGGTACTCGAGGTATAGTCCTTGTGGTTTTGAATAATCTTTGCCAATAATGAGCAAGCAGCAGCTTGAAGCTCCGCACGCTCTTCGTAGAGGTGCATCGTTACAACGATTCCGTCGACGAACCTATCAGCCCTAGCGACATCGTCTTCCACAACAGCGGCATCTCCCAAAGTATAATACTTCTCGAAATTCTCAAGCATCTCCGCTGCAATAAGGGCGCGAGGCTTTGGAGGAAGGGCGTCTTTCACGAGAGAATATAAAAACTGTAAGCACCATTCCAGAGGTCTCGAATCGAGGCATGGAAATAACCTGCCCAAAATTATGCCTGTGTCCTCAACCAGTCCAGAATTTCCCAGATGCTTCATCGCCACCTCAGCAAAAACTTCGATCAGCTTTGTTGTCTCAAAAAGATTTACCATGTCGATATCAAAGGCTTTGCAGCGAATGTACAACACATGACATTCATGGATATCATAGTCACTGTATCGTTTCATTGTCGTCAAAGTTACGTCGACGCCCTCCTTGTTCTTCATAAGTGCGCCAGGAACGGTCAAAGATACGCTCAGTCCAATCTCAGCGACACGTTCCCAAGCGGGAAAATTGATATTTGCGTTTTTCAATGCTTGGAGTACAACTTGCAAGCTGCCTTTCTCCAGGAACAACCTCATACCTTCGTCACCCGATCGGATTATTCTCCGCAATATTGAGCACGCTGTGATTGAACGACCTAAACTGTTACCATGAGTGCTCATGACAGTACCCACGCCATCCAAAATTAATTGGAAATCTGTTTCATCTAGTAGGCAACAATTGCCGCGGAGACAGTTCACATGGGCGATGTCGTAAAGAATGTCGAGACCGATGCGCTGAATGTTCTCGCTATCCGGGTATTCCTTCATCGAAGCAGCAACAGCCTGAATTCCACCCGACTTGAGAAAAGTATCTTCTGCATCCCTCTCAAAGTCATCAAGAACTTTGCTTGCAAAGATGTTTGTCAATGTGAGCAAAATTCCATACACATGGTACGCTTCCCCCATGCGTGATACCAGCATGGACACCAACACTGGAACGGAGATTATTATGGCATTTGCACCTTTGGCCAGCAATTCAGCATCATCTGGGTGCTTTTTGATTCCAGTGTTGATGGCATCCAACATAGTTGTTAGTAGGAATCCAATGTCTTCCCCATCGGCTTGGACTAATTCACACAAAGAATATAGTCCAAATCGTTCCACTTCCGAGCCGTTTTGGGATCCTGTGATCCAGTTGAAAAGTGCCCAACAGTCCCTTTTCAAAGTAGTGTCTTCCTCTTCTGACTTGCGGGGTAATTGATTGTATGAACGACAAACGACGTCGTCCCAAGTAGGGCTTCTCAAGCTTGACTGATTACTCGTGACTGCGTTGGTAGGAGTCCCTGTGTTTGTTAATTCAAGATGACTTTGTACTGCATTGGCACTTGTCGGACTCGTTTTGTCCGCATCATTTTTGGACTCGTTCTCTTGCACTTTATGTCCCTCGCCGTTTCCAATAGTCATTTGCTTGGTTGATGTGGCTGCACCACGAACCGGATCCGTTCTCGCAACAGGGGCAAGGAGTTTGTTGTTCCCATTCGGACGCTTTTTCTTCCATCCTTTCCTTCCTCTTTTACTAGCCATCTTAATAATCCCTGCTCTCTCTGCTCGATCTAGTCTCCTTTTCTTCTTGTGCTTGTATTGTGACGAACTCTACCGGCTGGTACAAGTTACTTAAGTTTAGTAGTCTTTGCTTGTTGTTTGACGACCAAAGACCGCTCGAGATCGAGGGCGGCGACAACAAAAAGTCTTGTTCTTTTGGAGGACAAAACGGTCGCACGATTGCTCCTAATAAAAAAAATCGCACAGCTGCTCCTTCGGAATACTTTTGACGCGCCGGATGATGCAACCAAACCAACC
>ENA-ORBV01004909-ORBV01004909.1-microbial-mat-metagenome-genome-assembly--contig:-NODE-4909-length-25127-cov-5.756048_pt1 | contig 25127 bp, 19 predicted proteins | sample MGYA00237777_ERZ505514 | MGnify/ENA primary metagenome ERZ505514 (study PRJEB26160, sample SAMN06269048) | microbial mat metagenome | isolation source: Oligotrophic lake microbial mat | place... | reverse complement strand
TTCAAGCAGAAGACGGCATACGAGATTCGCCTTAGTCTCGTGGGCTCGGAGATGTGTATAAGAGACAGGTATCAAGCATTTCCATAATGTCTCTGGTTATAGCTACTGCTTTATCCACTAATTCTTGATTCAACCGGGCAGGCATGGACGATACGTCGAGTACATGGTTGACGTGTTTATTTTCTATTGGCCCAAAGTATTCGAAACAACTTTTACTTTCGCTGCCTTGATAATTACGGGCTCCAATTACTGAAAATTCTTTTTCGATGCTGATGAAGGCCTCGGCGACAACTTCGGTTTGTTTGTTGGCGCTACTGAGCCGAGCGAATGCAGCTTCCGCTTCGCCGGCATTTTGCACCACTTTTTGTCCTTTGCCGTCATAACCAAAGCCGGCTGTTTTAAGAACTGCCGGATATCTAACATTGGCCAATTCAAGCTCACTCTCGAGCTGATCAGCGCATTTAATTAAAGCAAAAGCGGCCAGCGGAAATTTACCTTTTTGCAAAAATTCTTTCTCGCGCTGACGATTTTGAGCGACGAAGAGTGTTTTTTCGTCTGGGTAAACAGGTACAAATGTCGATAGAAACTGCAGCGTTTGTACCGGAATATTCTCAAACTCAAGGGTGACAACATCTACAGACTGAGCGAACTGTGCCAGAGCATCTTCGTCTAAATAAGAAGCACAAATAAGTTTATTTGCCACTTGCCCAGCCGGACTTTTTTCTTCATCCGTATAAACACTGACTCTGTAACCCATGGCTTGAGCGGCAAAACAAAACATGCGGCCCAGTTGCCCGCCGCCAAGCATACCAATTGTGCCACCAGGCTCAATCTGTTTCATTGACCCGCTAGTCATTTAAGACTCTCTCCCAGTACTCTATCGGTTTGCACCTGACGATAAGCTCGCAATTTCTCCCGAACTGCCGGTCTTTTGTTAGCTAATATTGCCACTGCCAGTAGTGCGGCGTTGATTGCTCCGGGTTTGCCGATTGCCATTGTTCCGGTAGGAATGCCAGCGGGCATTTGTACAATCGACAAAAGTGAATCTATCCCTTTAAGCGAATGACTTTCAACGGGCACACCAAGAACAGGCACCAGAGTTTGGGCCGCGATCATGCCCGGTAAATGAGCAGCACCACCGGCGCCGGCAATAATAACTTCGATGCCGCATTCTTCGGCCGAAGCGGCAAATTCAGCAAGTAATTGTGGGGTGCGATGAGCGGAGACAATTTTGCACTCATGCTCAATTTCGAACTCATCTAATATTTGATCGGCATGGCGCATAGTTTCCCAGTCTGATTTGCTTCCCATCACCACTGAAACTATTGCCGTCATTACTCTCCCCTTTTTTGCCCGATATTTTTGCCCCACTATTATGGCACTGCATTATGGCACTGGGTTGGGCTGGTCCTGGCCCATTTTTGCGCCTCAGCTGTACTCTGAATTTATCAAAGTATGTTGTGAAGTGACTATTTGTTTGCGAACCGGGTGCCAAGTGCAGTATTCTGGGCGTGTGAGCTGACTTTCGAGGGACTCATATGTGCGGCATAATAGGCGTTTCAGGTACAACTGACGCCGCTAGAGACGTATTCGTCGGTTTGATGAACCTCCAACATCGCGGTCAAGACGGCGCCGGCATCTTAACCCTGGCCGAAAGTGGAAGCGAACTTTTCAACCTGCAAAAGGGCAGCGGCCTGATTGAGAATGTCTTTTCCGAACGCTCATTTAAGAAAGGGCTGAAAGGCAAAACCGCACTTGGTCACACCCGCTACGCCACTATCGGTCGGCAAGACCCTAATTTACTACAGCCTTTCTTCGATGCCCGCTCAACTATTGGCATCGGCCACAATGGCAATATTGTCAATGTATATACTTTGCGCGATGAGCTCACCGCTGCGGGCATTGAATTCATACCGGCCACAGAATCAGATTCGGAAGTGATTTTGAAATTGCTGGCTTTCGAGCTCGGCGGCCATGAGCCCACGGTGGAGCACATCTTCACGGCCATTGAGGCTTCAATGCATCGCCTGATTGGCGCCTATGCCGTGGTTGGCATTGACGGCAATGGCGGTTTGTTTGGTTTCCGCGATCCTGACGGCATCAGGCCACTGATTTTCGGCACACGCACCAATAGTGAAGGCAAGCAAGTATATGCTTTAGCTAGCGAATCTATCGCTTTGACATATCTTGGATATACCATTGCCGGTGATATTGCTGCCGGCGAAGCAATTTATATTTCTGCCGCCGGCGAGATGTCACGCAAAGTGCTCTTTCAGCGCTCACTTTCACCATGCATGTTCGAATCGGTTTATTTTTCGCGAGTAGAGTCGGAGCATGAAGAACACTCCGTCTATGAGACTCGTTTTCAACTTGGTCTAGTTCTGGCCGAGCGGATCAAAGAGTTGGGCATTACAGCCGACGTGGTGGTGCCTGTGCCAGAGACTAGTCGCAGCGCTGCAATCGCTATTGCCGAAGCGTTGAACCTGCCTTTTCGCGAATCGCTAATTAAAAACCGCTACGTTAACCGCACCTTTATTCTGGACGGCCATGCGGCCAGACAAGAAGCAATTCGCCGCAAACTTTCACCGATCACTTCTGAAATCGTCGGCAAACGCTGCCTGGTGGTAGACGATAGTATTGTACGTGGCACCACAGCGGCGCAGATAATTGAACTGATGCGACAGAGCGGTGCCAAAGAAGTAATCATGGCATCTACCTGCCCGCGAATTCAGTATCCTTGCTATTACGGTATTGATTTTCCCAGTCAAGATGAGCTGGTGGCTTTCAACTGTACTGAAGAAGAAGTGGCGAAAAAGCTTGGCGCCGATCGCGTAATTTTCCAGACAATAGAGGGTCTGCGCAAGGCCTTAAATAAAGGCGGGCTGTGCACAGGTTGCCTGACCGGCACTTATCCAACAGACGTTACCTGCGGTAGCGATTTCCAATCTCAAAGGCTCAAAGATCGCACCACACTGATTCGCAAGGCATAAAGTTGTCATCCAGATGAGGGTATAAAAGTTGTCCGTAAACTTACAAGACTTAATTCTGGTGTATGACGGCTCGGTTAAACGTGTGTGGCGACCAGCCGGAGACGACGGCACTTACTGGTTTGAATTCACAGATGATTATTCTGTATTCGATTGGGGCAAAATGCCCGACACCATCGCCAACAAAGGCAAGGCACTGGCTGCCCTGGGCGCTTTTTTCTTTCAACACTTGGCCGATAATAAGACCTGGATCAAACTGCAAGAATCATCTCACTTGCTCAAGTTCAATCAGGACTGGTTGCGAAAACTCTTCAATCAATCGAGTTTTAATCGCCTCACCACCCACGGTGCCCGCCACCACTTTCAAGGTCTGGTTACCGCTGACGGTGCCACCACCACTATCGAACAAATTCCGGCCCATCAAACATTTATGTCTGTGGCCAAAGCCGAAGTAGAAAGGCCGCAAGCCACTTCAATTCTTGACCAGACCGTATTCTATTACACCAACAATATTACCGACGTGCGCAAATTGGTGCCTTTAGAAGTGGTGTTCCGCTTCGGCATGCCCGCCGGCAGCTCGCTTAAAGAAAGGCTCAAAGCTGACCCTGCCTACGCCCAGACTCTTGGTCTCAGTGCTGTACCCGAAGACGGCCAGTGGTTCGAGCGGCCAGTGCTGGAGTTTTATACAAAACTCGAACCAAAAGACAGGCTTTTATCAATTCAAGAAGCACTGACCATTTCAGGGCTGGCACCGGCTCGTTTTGAAGAGTTGACCGAAATGGCTTTCGTCACCGCACTGGCTATTTATCATCATTTTGCCGAACGGGGTATTGAACTCTGGGACGGCAAATTTGAATTTTTGCAAGATCACAAAGGATTGCTTTTAGCAGACAGCATTGGCCCCGATGAGTTGCGCCTAGTGTTCAGTGGCCACAGCTTATCGAAAGAAATGATTCGTGAATTTTATCGCGGTTCAAGTTGGCAAAAAGCCATTGCTAAAGCGCAAAAAATGGCGGCTCAAGAAAATCGTCTGGACTGGCAGAAAATTTGCATCGACGACCTTGGGGAGCAACCGGATAATTTGTCACCGCAGTTTAAAGCCGTAGCCGACAAACTTTACGGTGTCTTAGCCAATCACACCATTGGTTATTCCATCTTCGAAAAGCATCCCACTTTGCCTCAATTTATTGACTCTATCGGTTTAGCCGCACAAGAAGAAGGCAGAACAAAATGAAAGTGCTGGTAGTTGGCGGTGGTGGCAGAGAGCATGCAATTTGCTGGAAACTATCGGCCAGTACCAAAGTCGACCAGATTTTTTGTACCCCCGGCAATGGTGGCACGGCCAATTGCAGCAAAACTAAAAATGTCGCCATTGACGCCATGGATTTTGCGCAGCTAATCAGCTTCAGCCACGGTGAAAAAATTGATCTGGTGGTTATTGGCCCTGATAACCCACTGGCAGGCGGAATTGTAGACGCCATGGAAGAGGCCGGATTGACTGTTTTCGGCCCGACTAAAGCTCAGGCAAAACTGGAGTGGAGCAAAGCCTACGCCAAAGATGTTTTGACTAAACTAAACATCACTACAGCTCAATTTGCTGTGGCCAGCTCGCAGCAAACCGCCGAGGCCATTGTCAAAGCCAACAGCTGGGCCAGAGTAATTAAGGTGGACGGACTTGCACTGGGTAAAGGAGTCTTTGTTTGCGACGACCAAGAAGCCTGTCTCGAAGCTCTTGATATTGTTTTTAAAAGCGGCAAATTCAGCGACAAGAAAGTAGTAATAGAAGAGAAACTAATTGGCGAAGAGATTTCGCTACTCACACTTTGCGATGGTAAGACCATCGTGCCATTACTTCCTTGCCAGGATCACAAACGGCGCTTCGACGATGACCGAGGCCCTAATACCGGCGGTATGGGCGCTTATGCACCGGTACAATTGTACGAACGCAACAAAGCGGCCATTGAAAATAAGATACTGGTGCCCTTGCAAAAAGCTTTGAGCGAAGGCAAATTTAGTTTCAAAGGTGTTCTCTACATCGGCATTCTAATGCATCAGGACCAGACAAAAAAAGACAAGCTTGAGCCTTATGTTTTAGAATTCAACGCCCGCTTTGGTGATCCCGAAACTCAGACAATTTTGCCCCTACTGCAGTCTGATCTCTATGACGCTCTCTATGCCTGCACCAACGGCACTCTGGCGCCAAACCAGATGCAATGGTCGAAGCAAGCAGCCTGCTGCGTCATTGCTGCGGCACGCGATTATCCTCAGTCATCTTCTAAAGGTGAAATGCTGCAGTTGCCGCAAACCACAGATTCAACTTTAATTTTTCACGCTGGCACTAAACTGACAGACGACGGCCAGCTGGTTACTGACGGCGGGCGCATCTTTGCCGCTGTTGGCATAGCTGAAAACATGGCAGCGGCCAGAGAAAACGCCTACAAATTTTTGTCGCAATTGCAAAATGAGAATATCAATTATCGTAGCGATATAGCTAAGAGGGAAACGTGGCAATCAAAATAGCTGTACTGGTATCTGGCCGTGGATCTAATCTGGAAGCCATTCTTGAATCAATCCAGAAAAACGAGCTGGCCGCTGAAGTGGTGGCGGTTTTATCCAACAATCCAGATTCGTACGCTTTGAAAATTGCCCGCAAACATAATTTACCAGTGGTGGCAGTAGACCACAGGGGCACCTCGCGCAAAGAGCATGAGAAGCTGGTATTGCAAGCATTGAAGCCGTTTGCGCCAGACTATCTGGTACTGGCCGGTTACATGCGCATATTATCTGGCGACTTTCTTTCGCATTTTAAAGACGGCGATGGCTATTTTAAGGTTATTAATATTCATCCGTCGCTTTTACCGGCCTTCCCCGGCAAATCGGCTTACGAAGATGCTTTCAATTATGGTGTCAGAATTTCTGGTATCACTATTCACCTTGTGGACGAACAAGTTGATCACGGCCCCATTCTCGCTCAGGCTATTTTCGAGCGCCAGGCCGACGACACTTTAGAAAGTTTCCAGGCCCGCGGTCTGGCAGTAGAGCATAAACTTTTCCCGCAAGTATTGAAGCAAATCGCAGACGCGGGCCTGGCCAGTTTAATTGATTTAGAAAACGAAGTGATCGAAGTAAGCGAAGTAATCGATGTGAAGTCAACTCATGGTGATCTGGTGGAAGAAGCTATTTGTGTCGCTGTTGTACCTAAAAATTTAGCCGCCGCTGGCGAACCGATTGAAATGCCTTTGTACTGGCTCAATACAAAAGGGGCCGCCGGTGCAGCCACAGACCTGAAGCTTTTAGCTACTCTCAAAGAAGTGCTGGCTGACTCACTTTTAGAAGACGTTCTCTGTGTCGCTACCCAGGACCGCCAGCAGTGGGTCAAACAGTGGCAAGAGCTCGGTTTTAAATGGTTTGCCGAAAGACAATATTTGCCGGGAGTAACGGACAATCTGGCTCGCACCGTCGAAGAAGCACTGAAACTGAGCGGCCTGACTACCACAGTTACAGTGGCATCTGGCTCGGCACATTTGTTCAATGGCGACATGAATATCAAAGAAGTAGATACTTTCTGCCGCTACCGCCATTATCATCCGGTCACAGACAAGTTTCGCATTCACGATTTGAGAATGCCTTTTCCACCAGTGTTGCTTGAATTTCCGGCCGTGCATCTGCCTACGACACCAGAGCCTGAAGTGATCGCTCTCGATTTAAGCGATAGCCAGATGGAAAATTTAAGCCGCGAGCGCACCTTAGCGCTCAATCTAAATGAAATGCACGCCATAAGGAAATACTTCGAACAAAAAGAAGTAGTTGCACTTCGTGCCCAGGAAAACCTATCACCCTGGCCCTCCGATGTAGAGCTGGAAGTGATTGCCCAGACCTGGTCGGAGCATTGCAAACACAAGATTTTCAACGCCATTATTCACGACAAAATGGCTCACGTTAAAGAAAGCACCATGACCATGAGCATGGCCGGCACAATCAGCGGCAAGCCGGTGCAAGCAACTGAGCGCACCATTACCAGTCTTTATAAAAGCTATGTGCAAGCAGCGACAAAAGAATTGGCTTCCAAGCGCAGCGACCTTTTATCTGTATTCGTCGACAATGCCGGAGTAATTAAATGGAACGAAGACTGGGGTATCTGCTTTAAAGTGGAGACTCACAATTCGCCTTCGGCGCTGGAACCATACGGCGGCGCACTGACAGGCATACTGGGCGTCAACCGCGATATTCTCGGCACCGGCCTTGGTGCTAAACCAATTTGCAATACCGACGTATTTTGCTTCGCTTATCCGGCTTCAGACCTGCCCAATAGGCCGACCATGTTACCGGCCACCTCCATTATTCAAGGGGTGCGCAAAGGCGTTCAAGACGGCGGCAATAAAAGCGGCATTCCCACCGTCAATGGTGCCGTCTATTTTAATGCCGGTTACCGCGCTAAGCCACTGGTATTTTGCGGCACCGGCGGAATTTTGCCGCTCAAAGTGGCAGGTTTATGCGGTTACGAAAAGCACACTGTAGATGGTGACTCAATTGTAATGGTAGGCGGCCGGGTCGGCAAAGACGGCATTCACGGCGCCACATTCTCATCTGAAGCCTTGAATGTCGATTCGCCCATGTCGGCGGTGCAAATAGGCGATCCCTTTACGCAAAAACGAGTGACCGACTTCATTCTTGAAGCCCGCGACGCCGGTTTGATTTCAGGCATCACCGACAACGGTGCCGGCGGCCTCTCATCTTCAGTGGGCGAGATGGCGCAAATTACAGGCGGCGCCACTCTTGAAGTGGACAGCATTCCTCTTAAATATCCCGGTCTGGCCGACTATGAAATTGTTATTTCAGAATCACAAGAACGAATGACACTGTCTTCCACAAAAATTGAGCAGCTTCAGGAGCTCGCTGCAAAGCACAATGTAGAACTGACAGTGGTGGGCACGTTCAACAAGAGCGGATTTTTTCGCGTCACCAGGTCAGGGAAAACAGTCGGTTTGCTCGATTTAGAATTCTTGCACAACGGTGCGCCGCGTCTGGAGCTGGAATCTCACTGGCAGGCGCCGGTCACCATCGACAAAATCGATCAGCCGCCCAAAGATCTGGGAGCGGCCCTGCTCAATCTGCTCAGCCATCCTAATATTTGTAGCCGTGAACCGGTGATTCGCCAGTACGATCATGAAGTACAGGGTGGCAGCGTAGTCAAACCGCTGATGGGGCGCGAACAAACTGCGCCCTGCGATGCTGCGGTGATTCAACCGATTCTCGGAGATGCCGCCGGTCTGGTGGTCTCAAATGGCCTTTGCCCCCAGTTGAGCGACTTCGACTCACATTTGATGGCCCTTTGCGCTGTTGACGAAGCGGTACGAAATGCTGTTTGCGTTGGCGCCGATCCATCAAGCCTGGCGTTACTCGACAATTTCTGCTGGCCTGATCCGGTGGCTTCGCCCACCAATACCGACGGCAAAAGAAAATTGGGTCAACTGGTGCAGGCTTGCGAAGGCCTATATCAAGCGGTTCTTGCTTACAATGCTCCACTAATTTCGGGCAAGGACAGCATGAAAAACGATTTTGACGACGGCGCCATTCGTATTTCCATTCCGCCCACTCTGTTGATTTCAGCCATCGGCAAAGTGCCTGATATTGAGCAAGTGGTAACCATGGAATTTAAAGCCAGCGGCGATCATATTTTCCTCGTCAGCGCCGGTGCTCTTGGACTGGCGGCCACCACTTACGCCGAGTCTATGCAATGGACATCTTCCATTTTGCCCGAGCTTAACTTAGTAGGAGCGGCGGCGGCTTACCAGATAATATTTGCGGCCATGCAAAAAAATCTGGTGCAATCTTGCCACGATTTGTCAGAAGGTGGCCTGGCAGTAGCTGTGAGCGAATGTATAATCGGCAGCGGCCTGGGCGCCGATTTAAATGCCGAAGCAATAGTTACTGCGGCAGAAAGCGGTGCCCGTTTCCACGACCTGTTGCGCGAGCGTCTAGACTTTGCCCTATTTGGTGAAGGACCAGCTCGCATGCTCATTACCGTTTCGCCAAAAAATCTGGCCGCCTGGCAGTCGCTATGGCAAGCCAATAATTCTTTGGGAGTTTCGGAAATTTCGGTAATTGAAATCGGCAAAGTGACTGGCTTTGGTGTTTTGAAACTACTGCAGTCTAAAAAGAAAAACGAAATTATAAACCTCGGCGTTATTACCTTAAAACAAGCCTGGCAAGCCACGCTACCTTTTGAAGAGGACTTCCATGAATAATCCTAGAGCACTGGTTCTCAGTGGTGATGGTATCAACTGTGCCAGTGAGACGGCGCATGGCCTGGAACTAGCCGGATTTTCTGCAGTAGTAAGCCATAGCAGCGACCTTCTGGCTAACCCCAGCGAGCTTGCTGGAGCGTCTCTATTGGCCTTACCAGGCGGCTTTTCATTCGGTGATGAAATTGCCAGCGGCAAAGTTCTGGCTGTCAAAATCAGGCACAAAATGCTTGAGTTATTGCATCAATATATTGATAAAGGCGGCCTGGTACTGGGCATTTGCAATGGTTTTCAAACTCTTGTGCAACTGGGGCTTTTGCCCAATTCAGATAAGCGCGACGTTCCAACAGTAAGTTTGCGCCATAACGCCTCCGGTAAATTTATTAACCGCTGGGTGGAAATGTCGGTTAACCAAAATACACCGTTTCTCAACAGCTTGCAGACTATCAGTTTGCCAATTCGTCACGGCGAAGGACGCATTCAAATGAAACCTGATGCCAGCGCTGACGAAATTGCCTTTGTGCAAAATCAAACTGCCCTGACATACAACCTTGATGTAAACGGCAGTTTTGAAAGAATCGCTGCCCTGACAAATGCTAAAGGCAATGTGTTTGGACTCATGCCTCACCCCGAGGCTTTCGTGCGCCACTCTCAACACCCGGCCTATCAAGCTTATAAACATGCAGCAGCCGACCGCAAAGCTGAAAATACCATAGTCTGCTTTGAAAATAAATTTGCCGACGGTCTGGTAATTCTTAAAAATGCCCGCTTCTCACTCAACTAAGAGCATTCAATGAAAGAGAAAGACGACAAAATGCAAACCTATGCCTCAGCCGGAGTGGATATCGCTCAAGCGGATCGTTTTGTCGACCGTCTCAAATATATGGCCCGCCGCCCAGGTCACGAGCAAATGTGGAAAGCCGCTGGCGGTTACGCTGCAGTTTATCCCGCTCAAGGTGGCAGCGACCGGGGTATTGCCGTCACTACAGACGGTGTGGGCACAAAATTATTAGTGGCGCATAAACTAAAAAAATACGACACCATCGGTATTGATCTGGTGGCAATGTGCGCCAACGATTTGATTTGCGTGGGCGCCACTCCCAATATTTTTCTTGATTATTTTGCCGTGGGCAAACTTGATCAGTCGGCTGACGCCATCATGCAAGGAATTGTCTCAGGCTGCGACCAGACCGGCATGTTGCTTGTGGGCGGCGAGACCGCTGAAATGCCTGGAGTCTATGAACAGGGCCATTTTGATCTGGCCGGCTTTGCGGTGGGCCAGGTGCAAAAACAAGATCTGCTTACCGGTGAGCGCGTTGCCGCCGGTCAAACTCTGGTAGGAATTGCTTCCAGCGGAATTCATTCTAATGGTCTGTCTCTGGCGAGAAAAGTCTTGCCTGACGATGACGAAACTTATCTGTCATTGCTCGAACCCACTTTGCTTTACGTCAAAGTGATGCTGGCCGCTCTGGCTCAGTATGGCAATCAAATTACCGGCCTTGCTAATATCACCGGCGGTGGCTGGACCAATCTATTTAGATTGAATAGCAAAGTGGGTTTTAATATCGACAAACCGCTGGCGGTACCGGCGATTTTGCAAAAGATAACTACTGTGGCCGAAGTGGAAATGTACAGAACATTCAACATGGGGATGGGCATGGCTGTGATGATGGAAGGCGATGCCTCACTGATTGTGGAGCTAATTAAGAGTCATGGCTTCAATGCCCAGGTAGTCGGCCAGGTTACAGATAGGGCAAGTATATTGACTACCGGTTCGCTATTGATTGAAGGCGATCATTAAAAAAATTTTTACCAAACCAATTTAAAAACTAAAGGAAAGGAAGATCCATGAAAACTGTTCTAGTCAGCGTCACCGATAAAACCGGCCTCGACAATTTTCTTCGCCGCCTGGAACGCTTCGATAATTTGCGCTTAATTGCCACCACCAGCACAGCAAAGTATCTGGACGAAAAAGGTTTCAAATGCACAAGAGTTGAGGAGTTGACCGGTTTTCCTGAGATTCTCTCCGGCCGAGTGAAAACACTTCACCCCAAAGTATTTGCCGGCATACTGGCGCGCCCAATTAAAGAAGACCGCAGCTGCCTGGCAGAAATGGAAATATCTGAAATCGATATTGTCGTGGTCAATCTCTATGCTTTCGAAGATGCTCTGACCAAGAACTTAGACGAACAGCCCATGGTCGAACAAATCGACGTGGGCGGAGTTGCTCTTCTGCGCGCCGCCGCCAAAAATTTCGAAAGAGTAGCCGTAATTAACGAGCCTACCCAATACGATCAACTGATTGAAGCAATGGATGCCAATGGCGGCGAACTGCCCCTTTCATTCCGGCGCAAACTGGCCTACCAGGCCTTTGCTCGCACAGCGTCTTACGACCAGAGTATCTCAACCTATTTGGGTAAATTGGTGCAAACTGAGTCGGCCAAAGCTAATGCTAAAGAACTGAAAGCCAAAAGCGAAACTGTTTTTGCCGACAAACTGACACTTAACCTGACCCGCCAGGAAACTTTGCGTTACGGCGAAAATCCCCATCAAGCGGCAGCCTGGTACTCGCTGGACAGCGCTCCGCTGCCTGGTTTTGAACAAAGCAAATTTTCACCGTTCAAACAATTGCAAGGCAAAGAGATGTCTTCCAATAACATCACTGACTCATACGCCCTGATAAAAATTCTGCGCGAATTGCAAGCTCCGGCAGTTTGTGTAATTAAGCACAATAACCCCTGCGGTGTGGCCGAGGCCAAAACTTTAGCAGAGGCCTATGAACTGGCTTATGAATGCGATCCGATGTCGGCCTTTGGTGGCGTCTATGGTTTCACCGGTAAAGTCGATGCCGCTCTCGCCGAGCGTGTCACTCGCAACTTTGTTGAAATTGTGTTGGCGCCTGAATATGACGAAGAGGCTCTTACGGTCTTCACTAAGAAAAAGAACGTCAGAGTACTACAAGCACAAATCGACAAATCAATTGCTATAAGAAGCGACTGGAAAATGAAGCATCTGGGTGACTACGGCTGGCTTCTAGAAGTTGACCAGGAGGCACCCGTAGAAGCAAGCAGCTTTAAGTGTGTGACTGAAACTCAACCAGATCCAGCGCTGGCCAGCGACATTGCTTTCACCTGGTCGGTTGTTAAACACCTTACTTCTAATGCCATATTTGTGGCTAAAGACGGCCTGTCACTTGGCTTTGGTATCGGCCAGACCAGTCGCATCGCCAGCACCAGCATCGCTCTCAAACAAGCCGGTGAAAAAGCAAAAGGGGCGGTAATGGCCAGCGAAGCTTTCCTGCCTGCTACCGACAATATTGAAGCTGCGGCCGAAGCGGGAATCGCAGTGATTATTCAACCGGGCGGCAGTATAAAAGATGCAGATGTGATTGCCGCCTGCAACAAATTTAAAATTGCCATGGTCTTTACCGGTCAACGTTGCTTCAAACACTAATCATGAAAAATCGTAGAACGTTAGCTCTCGCTGTAAGTATGTTTTGTCTTGGCCAGGGCCATCTAGCGGCCGAAGCCAAAAGCCCAGGCCTCATGCAAAAACTTGAAAACATCAGCTACTGGCCAGGGGCTGACGCATCTGATCGGGCCCATCTACTGAGCCTTTTCACGCCAAAAGACAAAGAAAAAGAAAAAAGTTTTCCGCTGATTATTTATGTGCACGGCGGTGCTTGGACAGCAAGACCAAACCCGGGCACCATACCAGCCTGGGTGCCGCAATTTGTTAAAAGCGGCTATGCTGTGGCCGTGGTTAACTATCGCCTGGCCCAAGAGGGAATCTTTTCTAGCCAGATGGAAGACCTAAATTCCGCCCTGCGCTACCTTAAGAGCAATGCCGATAAACTGCATGTCGATGGTGGTCATATTGGCCTCTGGGGCACTTCGGCCGGTGGTCATCTGGTGGCACTAATGGGTACATCTGCTGTCAGCCCGGTGCTGAACATGGGGGGCGATCAAAGTGTCAGTCGCGATGTGCAAGCAGTCTGCGATATGGCAGGCCCGACTAATCTCTTTGAACTGGGCACCAAAGTTTATCCGCTCAAGCAATGGGATACCAGCACCTCAGGTGCATCGCTTTCTCTTCTTCTCGGAGGCACCGCCGCTAGCCAGATAGCACGAGCCCTGGAGGCCAGCCCTGACACTTATGTATCGCCAGCTAATCCGCCTTTCCTTATCATTCATGGCATCAATGACGCCGTGGTGCCGGTAGAGCAAAGCGATCTGCTGGTGGAAAAATTGCAAAAAGCGGGCGTTAAAACTACTTATATGCGACTACCGAAATCAGGTCATGATGTGGAAAAAGGGAGAAATATAGACGCCGCTCTGCATTTTTTCGACCAATATCTTAAGGCCGAGAAAGGTTCAAAGTAACAGAGCATCGAATTTTAGAAATGAAACGATAACGTTTCATTTTTGAACAGACATCAATCGCCGAATTAATCTAATAAAAGCGGGCAATTTTACCGCTGGCATCCAGATCCATCACCACTGATGCAGGCTTTTTCGGCAGCCCCGGCATGGTCATAATCTCTCCGGTGATAGCGACAACAAAGCCGGCTCCAGCCGATAGACGCAGCTGGCGAATATTAAGCTTAAAGCCGCTGGGCGCCCCGAGCAATGTCGCATCATCGCTAAAAGAATATTGCGTTTTTGCCACGCACACAGGCAAATTGCCATAACCGTTTTTATCCAGCCACTTCAGTTCTTTCAATGCTTCTGATGAAAATTCCACACTGGCGGCACCATAAATTTTAGATGCCACAGCATTGAGCTTCTCAACTATCGGTGCATCAAGTTTATAGATGGGGCTAAAATCAGATTTACCATCAGCTTGCGCCACCACTAATTCTGCTAGTTCCATCGCACCGTCGCCACCACGAGCCCAAACGTCGGCGGTAACCGCCTTAATTCCTTTAGCCTGGCAGAGCGCCAGCACATGCGCTAATTCTGCAGCACTGTCGCCAGTAAATTTGTTGATGCAGACAACCGGTGGCACGCCAAAATTACGCACGTTTTCAATATGCTTTTCCAGGTTAACAAAACCTTTTTCTACAGCAACGACATTCTCACCGGCCAGATCGCTTTCAGCGACGCCGCCGTGCAACTTAAGTGCCTTGACAGTGGCTACGATTACCACTGCATCTGGTGCCAGCTCAGGCCGCAGCGAAGCGACAATATCGCAGAATTTCTCCAGCCCCAGATCGGCGCCGAAACCGGCTTCAGTGACAACATAATCGCTTAAGCGCAGAGCCAATAAAGAAGAGAGAACACTTGAAGTGCCGTGGGCAATATTGGCAAATGGCCCACCATGAACAAATGCCGGAGTGCCGTCTAGCGTTTGCACCAGATTTGGTTTGATGGCATCTTTTAAAACAATGGTCATGGCGGCAGCCGCTTCGAGCTGCTCTGCTGTAACAGGGGCACCACCTGCGGCTTTGGCTACCACAATCGCTGCCAGGCGACGACGCAAGTCAGAAATTGAATCAGCCAGGCAAAGAGTGGCCATCACTTCAGAAGCGGCCGTAATATCAAAACCGGTCTCGCGCACAATACCGTTGGCGCGGCCTCCGATGCCCTGCACCAGATCGCGCAGACTGCGGTCGTTCATATCTAAGGCACGGCGAAAACTAATGGCGCGCTGGTCGATATTAAGGGCGTTACCAAAATGGATATGATTATCTATCAAAGCTGCAAGCAAATTATTGGCAGCGCCAATAGCGTGAAGATCGCCATTAAAATGCAAATTGATATCGTCCATGGGCATCAGCTGTGAGTAACCACCGCCGGTGCCACCGCCTTTTTGACCAAAGACGGGCCCCATAGACGGTTCACGCAAAGCAACTATCGCACGCTTGCCAATTTTGCGCAGAGCTTGAGCCAAACCAACTGAGGTTGTGGTCTTGCCTTCACCGGCCTTAGTGGGAGTAATAGCCGAAACTAAAATCAGTTTGCCGCGTCTTTTACTTTTATCAGCCAAAATGCGTTCAATCGACTGGTAAGCAATTTTGGCTTTGTATTTGCCATACAGCTCAATATCATCTTCACCGAGCCCGAGGTCGGCTGCAACATCTACAATAGGTCGGAGCTTAGCGCCATTGGCAATTTCGATATCGGTCAAACTTGTTTTTGTGCTAGTCATTTAATGGCCCTTTTTGGCCTGCTCTTTTACTTTTTGCTTAGCCAGTTCTTTGACTCGCTTTGCTGCCAGCTCAGCTGCCTTTTCGGCCGCCTGCTTGGCGGCTTCAGCACGCAAGCGCTCTTCTTCTTTAAGCTCGAGATAATAGTTGTAATTGCCGTGATAAACAACCAGCTGACCGTCTCTAATTTCTACAATTTTGGTGGCAATCTGCGAGATGAAATAGCGATCGTGTGAAATTACTACCACTGTGCCGTCAAACTTTTTCAGAGCATCTTCTAGAGTTTCTTTGGCGGGAATATCTAGGTGGTTGGTAGGCTCGTCCAGTATAAGAAAATTATTGGCGCCAAGCAACATTTTTGCCAAGGCCAGACGGGCTTTCTCGCCACCGCTCAAACTTTCCACTTTTTTGAATACGGCATCACCGCCAAAAAGAAATCGGCCAAGAAGGGCGCGCACTTCTTCATTTTTCCAGAGGGGCACTTCGTCAGCAATGGTGGCAATAATTGTCTTATCGAGATCTAAAGCTTCTGCCTGATTCTGTTCAAAATAGGCCGGTCGCACATTGTGATCGCCTAATTTGACCGAGCCGCCATCGGGTTTCTCACGGCCGGTGATTAAACGCAGCAATGTCGATTTGCCCGCACCATTAGGGCCGAGTACGGCGATACGTTCGCCTCTCTCGATTTGCAAATTAGCATCAAGGAAAAGAATATTGTCATTGTAGCCATGAGTGAGATCGCGAATGGTGACAATTTCTCTGCCGCTGCGAGCAGCCGCTGGAAAATGGAAAACCAGGGTGCGCTCACCGTCTTCAGGTCTTTCTACCAGTTCGATTTTGTCCAGTTGCTTCTCACGGCTTTTTGCCTGAGTACTACGAGTGGCGCTGGCACGGAAACGATCGACAAATGTCTGTTGCCTTTCCATCTCTTTTTGCTGGCGCTCGAAGGCCGCCATTTGCGCTTCGCGATTCAGCTCTTTATTGGTGAGATAAGTGGAGTAGTTACCGAGATAGGTACTGGCCTCGCCTCTTTCCATCTCGACAATGCTTGTACAAAGCCGGTCTAAGAAGTGTCTATCGTGTGAAATGATCGCCATGGGGGTGGAAAGGTCACGCAAGAATGTCTCCAACCATTCGATGGTGCGCATATCAATATGGTTGGTAGGCTCGTCCAATAGCAGCACATCAGGCTTCTGCAAGAGCACTTTGCCGAGATTCATACGCATTTGCCAGCCGCCACTGAATTCGCTGACGAAACGGTCGCCGTCGCCCTGGGCAAATCCCATTTCGGCCATCATTTTTTCTACTTTCGATTCTTGCGCGTAGCCGCCCTTGGCCTCATATTCGCGCTGTAGCAAATCCATCTTTTTCAAAAGTTTATCGAGATCGGCGCCCTGAGCGTGCTCGAGATCGTGGTGCACCGCGGTCAGTGCATGATGAATAATATTGAGTTCAACGAACGAGCTGGAGAATTCTTCGCGCACCGTATTGGTGGCTGTGACTGCAAATTCCTGGTTGAGATAGCCCACATGCAAGCCGGCCTGACGCAAAATTTGACCGGAGGTAGGCTCTTCAACGCCGGCAATAATCTTAAACTGAGTTGATTTGCCGCTGCCGTTAGGACCAACAAGGCCGATGCGATCGCCTTGTTTGAGTTCCCAGGTAACGTCTTTCAGCACCTCTCCGGTGGGATAGATTTTGCTGATGTTTTCCAGTCTGAGCATGATGAAGAGATACCGCGATGAAGTAAAGATCTGAAAAAATTGTCGGAGAAGATAAGAAAGCCGTACTACAGATTCTAGCACTTGGCAAGGCTGTCAGAAGGAAAATAATATTAGGTAAAAGCCTGTACGTCTACGTAATAGAGCTAATGTCAAAAGCCAAATTAGAGGGTGCCTTGACTAAAACAGCTCGTCAAGCCCTTTTATGAGAGCAAGCCAAAGAGTAACTTTGAGTACAAGAGGGTTTACACTAGAGGCAATTCAGTTGATTGCCATGCCAAATAAAGACCCAAATCATTCATCTCAGACTGTTAACGACCGTCAAACCCTTATAAAAGGTGCGCACCGCATCGTCATAAAACTCGGCACAGCCGTGCTTATGAAAGATGAGGGAGGCATTGCCCTGAGCCGCTTTTACTCATTTGTTGAGGCCATAGCGGCCCTGGTCAAGTCAGGCAAAGAAGTCTTGCTGGTCACTTCAGGAGCCATAGGCCTGGGTTCGCGTACTCTTGGTCTGACTGCAAAACCTAAATTGCTTCCCCTCAAACAAGCCTGCGCCGCTGTGGGCCAGGGTCGCTTGATGGCCCTTTACTCAGACGCTTTTGAAAAATGCGACGTGGTTGCCGCTCAGGTTTTGCTCACTGAAGAAGACTTTTCCAACCGCAAACGCTATTTAAATTTGCGCAGTACCATCACTCAACTCTTAGAGTTGCATGTTTTGCCTGTCATTAACGAAAACGACACAGTATCCACTGCTGAGCTGGAGATGCTCAAGTCTGAACTGAAAGCCGAAGTAGACATCAAAGTCAATTTCGGTGACAACGACAAATTATCGGCCCTGGTGGCAAGCAAAATCGACGCCGACTTACTTATTATTCTCACCGACGTAGAAGGCCTCTACACAGCCGATCCCAGATCAGGGCCGGAAGCCAAACTGATTTCGGTAGTCGAACAATTTACCCCTGAAATCGATCAACTGGCCGAGTCAAAAATTGCCGGTGATAAACCCGGCCGTGGTGGCATCAAAACAAAATTGGCCGCCGCTCGTATCGCCACTCAGAGCGGTTGTGCCGCTATTATCGCCAGCGGTAAAAGCGATAATATTATTGCTCGCATTTTTGCCGGTGAAGATCTGGGCACACTATTTCTCGCTCACGGCGGTCTCTCTGGTAAACAAAAATGGATTGCTTTTGCCACCACCGTCAAAGCTACACTTGTAGTCAACGAAGGGGCTAAAGTAGCACTAAAGAAAGGCAAAGCGAGCTTACTTCCGGCGGGAGTGGTAGAAGTAAAAGGCCACTTCGAACGCGGTGACGTAGTCAGCGTGGCTGCCCATGACGGCAATGAATTTGCCCGGGGAATAGTCAACTATTCAAGTGAAGAAGCGCGCCTGGTTTCAGGTCATCACTCAGACACACTGAGCGAACTAAAAGAAAGTCGCAATTACGACGCTTTAATTACCCGCGACAATATCGCTTTTTTAGAATAAAATCGGCCACATAAAATGACAGCATCAAACAAAACTAAAGATGTAATAGCTTTAGCAAAACAAGCAGCTCTCGCAGCTCCAGCTCTGAGTGCCACCACTCTGGAAGTGCGCAACCAGGTGATTGAAAACTTTGCCAAGATAATTGATCAAAGGCGCAGCGAAATTTTGGCCGCCAACCAGATTGACGCTCAAGGGCGAGACGTGGCCGAATTTAAAGCCGGCCGCATGTCAATTGATAACGGCAAAATAGACACCGTCATTGCCGGATGCCGCACACTCATAGCTATGACCGACCCGCTTGGCCGTATAGACTATGCCAGCGAGTTAGACAGCGGCCTGTCACTGGCGCGGGTGAGCTGCCCCATCGGCGTCATCGCTGTGATTTTTGAGGCGCGTCCAGACGTCCTTCCGCAAATTGCCGCCCTAGCTTTAAAATCAGGCAATGTGGTTTTACTCAAAGGCGGTCAGGAGGTTGAGTCAACCAACAAAGTACTTTTTGATTGTTTGCAGCAAGCTTTAAAACAAAATGAACTACCGTCTGAGTGCGCCATACTTCTGGCTTCACGAGCGGAAGTGGCGACACTTCTGCAAGCCGATAAATATGTCGACTTGATCATTCCTCGTGGCTCCAACAGTCTGGTCTCTTACATTCAGGAAAATACAAAAATTCCGGTACTCGGTCATGCCGAAGGGATTTGTCATGTCTACGTAGACCAAAGTGCGAATTTTAGCAAAGCACTGCGGGTGGTGATGGACGCCAAAACCGATTATCCTGAAGCTTGCAATACCGTTGAAACTTTGTTACTCGACAAAAGTCTGCCACGCGAAAGTATGGTGGCCATACTTAAAGCACTGGCTCAAAAGCAGGTCGAGTTGCGCTTAGACAGCCAGTTGGCGGCAGTTAGCCAGACAGACGGAATTGAATTCAAGGCGGCCGAAGAAAAAGATTGGCTGACTGAATACGGCAATCTTAGTTTATCGGCCAAAATCGTTGATGGCGTAGGCGAAGCCATTGTACATATCAATGAATTCGGCTCCGGACACACTGATGCCATAATTTGTGAAAATCAAGAAACCTGGATTAGATTTTTCAACGGCGTCAAATCAGCCGGTGTCTATCACAATGCTTCCACCAGATTCGCCGATGGGTATCGCTACGGTTTCGGCGCCGAAGTCGGCATCAGCACAGGCAAATTGCCACCACGGGGCCCAGTGGGTCTGGAAGGCCTGATCACTTATAAATACAAACTGGAAGGCGATGGCCATATAGTCTCTGATTACCATGGTGCCGGAGCTAAAACCTTTACTCACAGGACTTTGTTATGACAGACAACGCTGAACAACTGCTGGGCCGCATTAAACCATTGCGCGATGACGTGCGCATGCTTGGTTTCATTTTGGGCGATACCATCAAAAGATTTGAAGGCGAGCAGGTCTTTGAATATGTCGAACAGTTTCGCAGCCTCTTCAAAGCCATGCACAGCCATAAAAATCAAGATGGAGCTAGCACTCCGATTGAAAGCAGTGATAGAGCCAAATTAGATGATCTGATTAAGTCTCTTGATTTAGAAACAGCCACCAAAGTGATCAAAGCTTTTCTCACTTATTTCGATATCATCAATATTGCCGAGCAGAATCACCGTTTACGGCGCAGAGCAGAACACGACAGCAGCGGCGAGCGCAAATTTGAAGATGACTCATTAGCACAGCTATTTAGCCTCGTAGAAGAGCAAGACAGTCTGCCGGCAGAAGAACTGCTTAAAGTGCTGGACAAACTCAATGTAGAAATAGTTTTTACCGCCCATCCTACAGAAATTACCAGACGTACGGTAATGCTCAAGCAGCTAGAACTGGCGCGCTTGCTCTATAAAAAAGATCACCCGCCATTTTCCAGGCAAGAGAGCCAGGCCATGGAAGAGCGCTTGAAGTCTGTTGTTGAGTCGCTCTGGCTCACAGATCACGTCATTTATTTCAAGCCTTCCGTCAATGATGAAGTGCGCTACGGTGTCTATCATTTTGAGCATGTGGTCATAGGAGCGGTAGTCGATGTGCACCAGGCCCTGTCAGAAAAGTGCAGGCAGCTCGAAGGCGCCACCAGACAGGCCGAAAAAAGCGAGCGCAACTTTATCACTTTCGGCTCCTGGATTGGCGGTGATCGGGACGGCAACCCGTTTGTCACCACTGAAGTCACTGCTCACACACTAGCTTTTCACCGCAGCGTCATCCTCAACCGTTACTTAAAAGAGCTGGAGACACTCTTCAACGAACTAAGTCAGTCGTCTAATTGGACTGTGCTATCAACTGAGTTAGCGAGCTCTCTGGCCGCCGACGCTCTGGCATTGCCGGCGGTGACAGAACAATTTGCCGATAGATATTATTTAGAGCCTTACCGGCTCAAACTTTTATATATACGTGAAAAATTGCGCAATACACTGGCGGGAATTGAAGGCAGCTATAGTGATGCCGTTGAATTCAGAGCAGACCTGAGCTGCATGACCGATAGTTTGCTCAAAGCCGGTTGTCAGGCCAGTTTACTCAACTTGCAGAGGCTTGTTGCCACAGTAGATATTTTTGGTTTTCATCTGGCTAAGTTAGATTTGCGACAACATAGCAATCGTCATCGCCAGGCATTAGATGAAATTACTAAGGCGCAAGAAATAATTGCCCAGGGCTATTTGAGTTTAAACGAAGCTGAAAAAATGGAGTGGCTCACTTCCGAGCTTGTCAGCAAACGGCCACTGATACCAGGCAATCTGCCTTTCAGCGATGCCACTAACGAAACCATTGAAGTTTTTCGCACCATGGCTCACAGCCAGGATCTCTACGGTATCAAAGCTCTCGATACTTATATCGTCAGCATGACTGAATTTTCTTCGGACCTTTTATCGATTTTACTTTTTGCCAAAGAAGCAGGCATCTGGACTCATGGTGCTGAAAGCAACAGAAAAATTTCAATTGTGCCATTATTTGAAACCATAGAAGACTTGCGCCGCGCACCGCAAATGTTTGAAGAACTGCTCAATAACCCAGTCTATCGCCAGTATCTGGCAGGGCTCGGGGATCTGCAAGAAATTATGATTGGTTATTCTGATAGCGGCAAAAACGGCGGCATTGTCACCGCCAATTGGGAGCTATATAAAGTACAGAAAAAACTTGTCGCTTTCGCCCATGAAAACAAAATTCAATTGCGTCTTTTTCATGGCCGCGGCGGCTCCATCGGCCGTGGCGGCGGGCCAACTCACCAGGCCATCCTGGCACAGCCACCAGGCACAGTGGCAGGGCGTATTAAACTGACCGAGCAGGGCGAAGTTATTTCATCAAAGTATGCCCTGCACGATATTGCCGTGAGAAATTTCGACAGACTGGCAGCGGCGGTTTTACAAGCCACCATCTCTCAGCCAAGCATCATGACCGAAAGCGAGCCGGCCGACTGGTGGAACTTTATGGAAGACCTGGCGCAAGAGGCGTTCAAAGAATACAGGTCACTGGTCTACGAAGACTCTGAATTTGTAGAATTTTTCACTCAGAGCACTCCAATAGGCGAGCTTTCAAAGTTGCGCATGGGTTCAAGGCCAACCAGACGGACAGCCGGTTCGGGTTCTATCGACGATCTCAGAGCCATTCCATGGGTCTTCGCCTGGACGCAAAGCCGTTATATGCTGCCTGCCTGGTATGGCTTCGGCAGCGCCTTCAAGGTCTGCACCGCCAGTGGTGAATGCCTTGAATTGGCGCGAGAAATGTATCAGAAATGGCCGTTCTTCCGTGGCCTGATAAGCAAATTAGAAAATGCTCTGGCCGTGGCCGATATGGAAATTGCCGGATATTACGCCGACAATCTAGTAGACAAACATTTGCGAGATAAATTCTTCACTCGCATTCTGGCTGAATTTGAAGAAACAAAGCAATCGGTGCTCAGCGTCTCGCAACATCAAAAGCTTTTGCAAAACGTGCCTTACCTTAAACATTCAATTGCCATCCGCAACCCCTATGTTGACCCGCTCAGCTATTTGCAAGTAAAACTGATTGAGCAACTGCGTCAGCGTGAACAAGAGACTAGCGAACCCGATGGCGGCCAGACTTCCACCCCAATACCCGACCGCTTGCTGGAGACGGTATTAATGACCATCAATGGCGTGGCTGAGGGCTTGCAGAATACCGGTTAACTTCTTACAGACACTACCAATAATTAAATTGTATAAAGCGCCAAAAAAAGTGGCTGAATATTTGAACTTTTTCTCTTGCCAGTACGTATTCATTTATATAGGTTGTTAGTTCAGTACAAAAGAGGCCCTATATGAAATTGCCCGGTTTACTCATGGTTGCTCTCTTAATCCAGGTTCCGGCCTTTGCGCAGAATGGGCCTAACCTTGGTCAGTTTCAGCCTCCCAGTTCGGTGAGCGATCAATTTCCGAACCCAGCTCCGCAGATTGGCAATCCCGGTCAAGGCCTGAGTCAGGGTGAAGGAATGGGCCAGGGCATGGGCAGGGGTCAGGGTCGCGGCGGTCGCAAGGGCCGCAGAGGCGGCATGGGCCACGGCCAGGGCATGGGTCAGGGCGGAGGCCAGGGAGACCCTGCCCGTCGTGAGCAAATGAAGGCAAAAATGATGCAACGCTTTGACGCCAATCATGACGGTCAGCTCGACGCCGGCGAAAGAGCTCAGTTGCGCCAGTTAAGAGATCAGCGCCGCGCCGCTAAAGGCGCTCAAGGTGGCGGCCAGGGTGGCGGACAAGGACGAATGGGAAGGCAGGGCCGCATGGGAAGGCAGGGCCGCATGGGCGGCAAGCACCGTCGGCAAAATTTTGACCAACCCGATTTAAGTGGCAATAATCCACTGAATGGCATGCCCGTCACCGGTAATGGCCAACCCTAGACAATGCAGCAAAGATTCGCCGCTCTCAAGCGAGCCATAGCAACTACTTCAGCTTCGGGCAATCAATTCATTGTCCGAGGCGACTATGCTGCGGCCGAGCAACTATTCAACAAAGCGCTGCAAGACTGGCGCAGCGGTGGCGGACCAAAAGTAGAAGAAGGCGATCTGATTTTGCAGTTGGGCAAATGCTACGTGGCGCAAAGAAAATATGAGCAAGCTTACGAGCTTTACATGCAGGCTCTGAATTACCTGACCGGAACCGCTTACGACGAAGTTTATGCCAGTTTTCTATATTTAAACGAGCGCATGGGCACGTTCGCGGCCAAAGAACCAGAACCGCCTTATAGCCCATTTTAAATTAGCAGCATAATTGAGTGGAAAAATACGTCCGGACGTAAATTTCCACAAAACATCAATCAACCAAACAATCGATTATGAGTCTAAATCTGGCTCGACTTTAGAAGCAGTTGCTTTGCCGCCGGCAGTTTTGATCGGCAGTGTTTGCAGGTCATGACCAATATTGAGCACCAGAGTATTACCTGTAGATTCGCTCATTGACTGAATGGCCCGCAATTGCAAAAGCAAAGGATTGCTCTCGAGCATTTTGGCGGCATTAGCCAGACTGCGCAGCGCAGCAGTTTCACCGCGAGCTTTCTCCAGGGCAGCCTGACCTTCTTTTTGCGCCTTGACCAGCTGACCGAATACTTTCTTAAAGTCGCCGCTGAGCATAATGTCTTTGATATTGGCGTCAACCAGCTCTAAGCCCATTTCAGCTGCCTTTGCTTTAGACATGGCCAGCAAGTTCGGACCAATATCGTTGCGCTTTTCTAAAAGCTCATCAATTTTCAGGCCGCCGACAATTTCGCGCAAATTTAATTGCAGCACCGTATATAGTGCGAAATTATAGTTGTCCACCAGGTTAATGGCCAGATTGCTGTTTACAACTTTATAATTGGCAGCCAGTGACAGCTTGATGCCTACATTATCCTGGCTGAGCAATTCTTGCCCGCCGATAGCCAGACTTTTCAGGCGAATATCTACTCGTGTAATTGTGTGCCAGAGCGGGCAAATCCAGTGCGAACCGGCAGTGAGGATTTTCTCGAATTTGCCGTCTTTATAAAGCAGGGCATTTTCAAATTCCCAAATAGTGATTTTCTGAGCAAGTTTTGAAATCGGCTTGATGATAAGCAATATGGCCAGGCCTATGACAAGAAAAAAAACTACTGCTTCTGGTAAGTGTTGCATTTGCCTCTCGAAGATAGTGCCTCAGCTTAAGGAACTCACGGTTTGAGCGGAGGTTTTAACCTGCAAAGCTCATCCCGTGTCGCCTTACGGCAGTTCCTTAAGATGAAAGCGGTTGGGGTGATTGATAGTCACTTCTTCGGATTGCCAAAACGCAGGACGAAGAGTGTAATTACACATCGCTGCTTGCCTTATCCGAAGCAATAATTATCGCACACCAGACAAAGTCTTTAAACGAGCTTCAACTTTGAGAGCTTCGGCCTCTTTACCGGCCATGTGTAAAATCATGCCCTGAGCTTTGAGCACTGTAAGCAAATTGGCTCTGGTGCTGAATTTTTCTACAAGTGTCACTGATCTGTCTCTTATACACATCTGACGCTGCCGACGAATAGAGAGGTGTAGATCTCGGTGGTCGCCGTATCATT
>ENA-ORBV01004905-ORBV01004905.1-microbial-mat-metagenome-genome-assembly--contig:-NODE-4905-length-25132-cov-7.555817_pt1 | contig 25132 bp, 14 predicted proteins | sample MGYA00237777_ERZ505514 | MGnify/ENA primary metagenome ERZ505514 (study PRJEB26160, sample SAMN06269048) | microbial mat metagenome | isolation source: Oligotrophic lake microbial mat | place... | reverse complement strand
AATGGGCGGAAAAGCCAAAGCCATCGCGACACGAGGTCGCTCCTACGGGGAGGGGCCTTTTCGTAGGAGCGTGCTTGCCACGCGAAGGCTGGGGGTTTGAATGGGCAAAAAAGCTAAAGCCATCGCGACACGAGGTCGCTCCTACGGGGAGGGGCCTTTTCGTAGGAGCGTGCTTGCCACGCGATGGCGGGGTTTTGGTTTTTGGGTTTCCCGACTCCCGACTCCTGACTCAGTTCTCCGGTCTTAGTCCTCCTGTCTCGTCGTCTCACTTTAATTTCAAAGAACCGACCCCAGGGGGCTGGGCCTTGGCAGCCCACTCTTGACTAAGTACCGCAAAAAGGCTTCCTTATACACGTGTCCCGATTCCCTATAGAGCTGGATCAAGAAGCCGATGGCCGATGGATTGCTGAAATCCCAGTCTTGCCGGGGGTCATGTGCTACGGCCATTCCCAAGAGGAGGCCATCCAGAAAGTCGAAGCCTTGGCCCTTCGGGTCATTGCTGACAGAATTGAGAACGGGGAAGAACCCGCAAGCATTTCCCATTCCTTCGCCTTTTGCCCAGCGTGACAGCTTGGGGTTCAGCCAAAGCCAAAAAGGTTCTCAGAGCCCTGCTTCGTCTGGGGTGGAGAATAGACCGCCAAAAAGGTTCTCACCGCACCCTGAAGCGAGAGGGCTGGCAAGATTACGTCTTCGCCTTTCATGATGGGGATGAAATCGGCCCCAGAATGCTTTCCAAGATCGCCAAGCATACCGGGCTTACCCCGGAAGACATTTAAGTTAAGCCCTCCTCTTTAACCGTATCATCCACTCAAATCAGTTTAGTCTGAATGAGAAGATAAAGGCCATCGCGACACGAGGTCGCTCCTACGGGGAGGTGCTTTTTCGTAGGAGCGTGCTTGCCACGCGATGGCTTGGGTATTGAATGGGCAAAAAAGCCAAAGCCATCGCGACACGAGGTCGCTCCTACGGGGAGGGTCTTTTTCGTAGGAGCGTGCTTGCCACGCGAAGGCTTGGGTTTTGAATGGGCAAAAAAGCCAAAGCCATCGCGACACGAGGTCCCTCCTACAAAGAAGAAAGGTAGTGGAAAACCAACTCTCTTCATGTCATCCTTTCGCGCTTTTTCGCGTGCCTGCTCGCGCAGAATTGCGGAGTTTCGCGGGCAAAACTCTGAATCGCCCCGCCAAGGGATCGTTTCAATTCAATTTGCTTAAAGTGTAAATCAATCAAAAATAATCTTTCAATGTAACAAAATAACGTCTGTTATTAGTTGGCATACTCCCAGACCGCTCATTAACACATAATCGTTGCACAAACACTCCTGAATTCAAAAATTCCCAAATTCTATGACCCATCGAAATGATCCCCCGCTTTTCCCGCGCCTCGCCACTTTTTCCAAAAGATCATGGTTAGCCCTTGCCCTTCTCGCTGTTAGTTTCCCCTTCGACTCCATGGGCACTCCGGAAATCCTCGTTCCCGCGGGCCCCGGCAACTCATGGGGACTCGTTAATGGCGACAAACACAAACAATCCGCCAAACCCCTCAAGCAGGAGGATCGCTCATGGGTCCAGTTGGAATGGAGTCCCGGTGCCGGTGGATTTGCCGAGATGTTCTCTTGGGGGAAACCGTTCCTGAAAGCCTACCGCGAAGGCATTAAACTGGAGATCACCGTGGACAAAACACAAGCCCCCCAGCTCACATCCTGGGGAGTCCGTGCCTTGGATGCCAATGGCGAGACCTGGCATTTCGGAGGAACCCTGCCCGAGGGCGGCGGCATCGTCACCGGCTCGCTGGTTTTGGATTCCAGTCTGACAGGAAATAACCACTACGGTGGCTCGGACGAGGGGAAGGGCACGATTGATCTTCCTCTCCGTCTCAGCACGCTCATGTTCAACCTGCCCAACAAGCCCGCCGAATCTGCCTCCATCTTGATTGGCGACCTGATGCGGAACGCGGTCGATGTCACCAAAATCGAACCCGAAATCCCGATCATGGCGGTCACCGCCTCAGTGGTCACCGATGGCCCGCTCAACCTCATCAGTAACTCCAAAAGGGCCGAGTCCGCGCTGGTTTTGAAAAATGCTGCCTCGGCGACGCCGGTTACGGTGCATGTGGATATGGATTTCCGCGCGTTCGACGGCACCACTGTGACCGAGACAAAGGAAAACATCGCGCTCCCGCCCGGCGGGGAAGTCCGCCTTCCGCTCGGTAACAACCTTTCCAAGCTCGGCTGGTGGCAGCTTACGCCCACGATCCGCACCCCCGGCGGCACCGGCAAGATCACCATGAAGCCCATCATGCTGGGGGTGATCAACCCGGCCGGTCAGCGCGCCAAACCGCCCGCGGACGGCTTTTGGTTCGGTCTGGACGCCCGCTTCGCACCGCACAATTACAATCGCCTTGCCGACACCTGCGCGATGATCGGTGCCGACATCATCCGCAACGGGGTGACATGGGCCGACACGGGCGCAAATGGCCCCACTCCCGACTGGAAAGAACATGACCTTTATCTCAAGGCACTTAACGATCGCGGACTTTACGCTCAATATGGTCTCAGCTTCACCCCCAAATGGGCCGCCAAACAGGAGCACATCGACCGCTTGCGAGCGGAAAAACTCCCCGAGTGGACAATTGCGATGACCCCGCCCAAAATCGATGCGTGGCGCAATTATAGCCGCCTCGCCATGCAGCACATCAAGGAGCAGGGCTTCAAAATTGAGTTCATCGAAATCTGGAACGAGCCCGACCTTTACGGATTCTGGCGCGGTACCACCGAAGAATACCTCGAAACGTTCCGCGTTGCTTCCGAGGAAATTCGCAAGGTCGATCCCAGCCTGAAAATCATGACGGGTGGATTCGCGATTGCCAGCGGAGCCCACGGCGGACAGTCCAACAACCCCGACCTCATCCACCGCTCGGTGCTTGACGATGAGAAAGCTTACGATGTCGTCAACATCCACGAGCACGGTTCCTTCGGTAAAGGTTACCAAACCCGCATGGACAATGCCTGGGGGCCTCTCATGGCCAAGCTGAACCCGCCCAAGCCGTTCTATCACAACGAGACCGGTGCCGCCGCTTCACAGGAGGATCGCCAGAAACAGGCCGGCGAACTCTATAAGAAATTTGCCTTCGCACGGGCCCGTGGAGCAGTCGGCTTCAACTGGTTCTGCCTGAACTTCCCCTCCGAATACTATTATTCGATGATCAGTAATGACGATCAGCCCTACCCGGTGCTGCCCGCCTACAATGCCATGGTCAACCTCATGCGCGGCTTCGCAAGGCCCGTTCAGCTTGAGGCCGCACGCGGCAATTGGATGTTCGGGTTTGCGGGCAATGGCGGGCACTTATTCATCGGTTGGGACGAGAATTCCCCCGTGGTCGATACCACGGTTCCGGCCATCGTCCCCGAAGGAGCTAAAGCGGAATTCGTCGATCTTTACGGCAATTTGTCGCCCGCCAAAGTCGAACATGGCGTCGTCCTCTGGGCCCTCAAGAAGGAAGTCGCCAGCCTGCGCCTCTCCGGCGTCAAGGAGGGCGCTGCCCCGCAGGTCGCGCCACCTCTCATTGTCTTCGGAACGGAACCCTACGGCGAACCCGGACGCAAGGTCATGGTCGAGGCCACGGTGAGCAATCCGCTGACCGTCCCCGCCGTCGTCGCTCTCACCTGGACCGGCCACGATGGCGTCGCGTCCGCACAGAAGCTCCAACTTGCCGCCAAGGAAAGCAAGCGCATCGAACTGGCCCAGATCATGCCCCCCGCCGCAGTGGGCAAGACCCCGACTGTGGGTCTCGCCTACTCGTTTGAAGGCCGCGCAGGCTGGAGCGGACGCCAGAACCTGCCCATGCACGCCGCCCGCCTCCTGCCCAAGGGCGGAACCGCCGACCGCGAGGCTGACTTCGTTCTTGAAACCAAAGAACACATCTTCAACAACAACCAGGCCGATCCCACCCGTGCCCAGTGGACATGGCAGGGACCCTCGGACATCAGCTCCCGCGCCTGGTTCGCCATCGAGCTGGGCGACAAGGCCCTCCTCGTCCGCATCGACGTGCGGGATGAAAAACACATGCAGCCCAACGACCAGCCCAGCGTCATGTGGAAAGGCGACTCCATCCAGCTCGGCCTCGTGATCCCAGGACGCGGTGGCGCATGGGAACTGGGACTTGCCCGGAAAGACGATGGCAAGACGATGGTCAATTCCTGGCGCAACCCCGAAGGCACCGCCCGCGAGTATGCCAACAAGATCGAGCTGAAAGTCACCCCGATTGATGGCGGCCTGAGTTACAAGGCCCGGCTTCCCTTCGAAGGGGCCGGCTTCGACGCGGCCTTCCTGCGCACCGCTGCCGTTGGTCTGAACTTCATCGTCAACGACGAGGACGGTGGAGGCCGCGAGGGCTGGGTGTTCCTTTCCGACGGGCTCGGCCAAAGCACCGAACCAGAAAAATGGCCATTGTTCTCATTTGAATAACCCGTGGCACGGAATCGCGACACCAGGTCGCTCCTACGGGGAGGTGCCTTTTCGTAGGAGCGTGCTTGCCACGCGAAGGCTGGGGGTTTGAATGGGCGGAAAAGCCAAAGCCATCGCGACACGAGGTCGCTCCTACGGGGAGGGGCCTTTTCGTAGGAGCGTGCTTGTCACGCGAAGGCTGGGGTTTTGAATGGGCGGAAAAGCCAAAGCCATCGCGACACGAGGTCGCTCCTACGGGGAGGTGCCTTTTCGTAGGAGCGTGCTTGCCACGCGAAGGCTTGGGTATTGAATGGGCGGAAAGCCAAAGCCATCGCGACACGAGGTCGCTCCTACAAAGAAAATGGGGTTTGTGAAGCCAACCTCCGAAATTTTCATTCTTCCGCGCTTTTTCGCGCCCTTTCGCGGGCAAAACTCTGAATCGCCCCGCCTAGAGACCATTCCGGAACGCATTCGCTTAAGCTGCAAATCACCTAAAATTAATCTTGCATAGTAACACAATAACGTCTGTTATCAGTAGATATGAGAACATTTCCGTTTAAATCCTTCTCGAATGCCAATTCTCTAGCACGCATAATTCGCTTGTCTGCAAGCGCCGCCCTTAATGCTTTTAGAATCAGGAACATTGCCTATGTCTTCGCTATAGTCGGCTTAATTGCCGCAGCTCCGACAGCTTCCGCCCAGCTTTTCTGGGATCCCTCAGCAGCGGGTAACGGGATTACGGGCGGCAGTACTACTGCTGCCACAAACGAGTGGAGAACAATATCAAATGCCGTGTGGTGGAATGGTGCTGCGGATGTAGTTTGGACGGACGGCAGCAACGCGACCTTCGGCGGCACGGCTGGGACGGTTCATTTGGGCAGCAACATTACCGCAGGAACGCTAACCTTCGGAACTTCGGGCTACGTAATTGACCTGCGGGACCACAATAATGGAGTCTCAACCGATGCTCCTGCATACGCCTTGAGTTTAACTGGGCTTTCAGGATCCGCAGGTACTTTCCGCAATAGCGCCACAGGTGGTGCTCCAGGTGTCGCAACGCTGAACCTGGCTATGGCCGCCAACACCGTCTGGGGCGGGTCGATCGGGTCCGGCGGCGACCGCATGACTGTCAACGTGAGCGGCGGCAACTCGCTCACCGTGGCCAGCATCACCCGGGTTGGTGGCTTCGGCCAAACCACGCTGGGTATCACTGGCACGGGCACAAGACTCGTCCTGAGCGGCACCGGCAGCGATTACGGTGGCAACTTTGTGGACGTGGGCGCGGGGGCCACGTTTGACCTTGGCAACAACGGCAACTTTACGGCGCGCTCATTCTCTTTGAACGCCACGGGCACCATCACCTCCACCGGGACGGCCAGGATCGTTGATAACAACCTCAATAACGCCTCTTCGCTTGACGGGTTCCTGACCGGTACGCTCGCCGTGGAGCAGAGCGATCCCAGCAACACGATGACCATCTCCAACAGCGGCAACACCTACAGTGGGGGTACATTTGTGAACAATGGCACCTTGGCAGTATCGTCCGACGCCGCACTCGGCACCGGTGGCCTTTCGATAGGAGCTGGCGGCAACAATCGGTTTACGATGGGATTTCGTTCGACCTTGGGCACGAACAGCCCCCTCACAATCACAAAGAACCTGGGTTTCGCCGGCAATGACCGCATGTCCGTGGTGTTCGGCAGCACGACTACAGGCGACCTCACGTTCAGCAGCCCAACGGCATCCCTCGGCAATTCTGTCATGACCGAGTTCGACATTCAGAACGCAAATACAGCTTTCCAAGGCAACCTCACTGGCACGCAAATCCTGAAGAAGTTCGGCCCAGGCAACCTGATCCTTTCCGGTAACAGTTCGTTCTCGGGTGGCCTCTACATCGCGAGGGGTCTTGGTGGGCTGGCGTTCACTTCCGCCGGAACCGTCATCGCCAACAACATTGGCAACGCCGGTGCCAACAGCTCCATCGGCGCGGGAAGCAACACCATCTCCGCTACCGCCTTCGCAATTACGACGATCGCCGACGGAGGAATACTCAGGTATGCCCCCATCAACTCAGTGGGCGGCGGGGCGACATCAACTGACCGTCTCTTTGCCATTGGACCCAATGGGGGCACAATCGACGCTTCCGGCACCGGCGCAATCAACTTCACCAATATCGGCACCCAAAACCCCGAGCGGGCAGCGGCAGCGACCGATCTACTGACCGCTTCTGGAGGAAGTCAGATCAGGTTCACGAACGCCACAGTGCATCGCCTTTTGATTGGCATGACGGTCACAGGAACCAATATCCCGGGTGGTACCACGATCACTGGCATCGATACCAACACACGTCTTGTCACCCTCAGCAATAACGTAACCGGCGCGGTAGCCAGCGGAGCGTTTATCAACTTCGGCTATGGCACCCGCACGATGACCCTCACCGGCACCAATACGGATAGCAACAGCATCGCCGGTGTCCTGGCAAATCCCGCCACAGGCGGAGGCAACCTCGCCCTGACAAAGAGTGGCGTCGGAACATGGGTTCTCGGCGGAGCAAACACCTACACTGGTAACACGACGGTCAACGCGGGCACACTGAACATTGTGAATGCCTCCGGCCTGAGCGGAACCCCCAGTGTCACCATCGGAACGGGCGGCACGCTGAACTATATTGCCAGCGCCAATTCTCCGATGACTACCGGCGCTGGTAGCACGCTGACCATTACCGGCGGCACCGGCACCGCCATCGGCGGCTCCATCGGTTCAACATTGACCGGAGCCCAGATGACCTTCAACGGCGCGGCCACCACTACGGGAGCGATCAATGTCAATGTCTTCGGCGTGCCCGGCGTTACTGGCACCACCGGCACCTACACACTCGTCAGCGCGGCTTCCGGCTTGAACGGAGGCACCTACACTCTGGGGAACATTTTCAACAACACCAATTTCACTGCCAGCAACCTGCAAGTCACTGGGACATCCATCACGGTGGATACGGTGGCGGCAACACCACTCACCGCAGCATTCTGGAACGGTTCGCTCGGGGGAGGCGTCTGGACCCAATCCGATGGATCGACCACCAGCAACTGGCAGCTAGCCTCAGGCAGTGTGGTTAACCAGGCATTGATCCCCACGGGCGTGCTTCTCACCTTTGACAACATCGGCACGCTCCCAGCGAATACCACACTGGGGTCGAACATGGCAGCCACCGGCTTGGTCGTGACTGCCAACAACACCGGGGCATTAAACGTGAGTTCCGGCTACTATGCACTCACCCTTGGAGCCAGCGGCCTGAGCGTCGCAAATGGCGCAGGTGCGGTTTCTCTAGGAACCAATATGGTTCTCGGAGCCGCCCAGACCTGGACGAACAACAGCACCAATTTGCTGGCCTTGTCCGGAAGCGTTTCGGGTGCCAATAATCTCACCGTGGCCGGCACGGGGAATACGACCATCTCGGGGGCTCTTGCCACCGGGGCGGGCACCCTCACCAAGTCCGGGGCCGGCACGCTGACCCTCAGCGGCGCGAACACTTACACCGGGACAACTGCCGTCAATAACGGCACGTTGGCACTTGGTGGAGGCAACGACCGCCTGCCGACAGCGACGATCGTCACTCTCGGCAGCGGAATAGACAGCGGCATTCTCAGACTTGACGGCAGCAGCCAGCAGCTTGCGGGCCTGCTCACCGCTGGCACAGGCACGGGCAACAGGGTGGTCAACGGCAATGCCACCGCCGCGATCTTGACCATCAACAACGTCAGCTCCTTCGGCGGGGTTCTCGGCGGCACGGGAACCAATGAAAATAACTTCGCCCTCATCAAGAGCGGCCCCGGCGCGCTGACTCTCACGGCTGCGAACACTTTTACCGGCGGCACCTCAGTTACCGGCGGCAGCCTGATTTTGAGTGGAGCGAGTAACCGACTTTCCACCACTGGAAACATCACAGTCAATGGTAGTGGTACGTTTCTTGATCTAATGGGAAATAGTCAGACAACCAGTGGAACTGTCACTTTGAACAGGGGCACTTTAACAAACGGAACCCTTACCAGCACGACAAATGCCTTCGAATCAATTAGCAATGGAATGATTGTGTCAGCAGTCTTGAATGGATCAGTGGGTTTGAATACCGCGGGGACTGGTGATTTAATTCTATCTGCGGCAAATACTTATACCGGCACGACCAATCTGGGTGGTACTGGCAAAATCCGCATTAACAATATTAGTTCCCTTGGAACAGGCACGTTGTCCTTTAATGGGGGGATACTCGAATTAAATGCTAACCTTGGTATAATTGCTAATGCGATGACGGCTACCTCGGGAAATAGTTTTAGACTTGATTCAGCTCCATCTGGTTTCAGCGCAACGTTTTCGGGTAATCTCACGGGTGATGCGACCAACGGGCTGATTAAGTCCGGCAACGGCGGGACAATCACGCTTTCCGGGACAAACAATACATTCACTGGGAACACAACAATCACTGGGGGAAGGATCGCGCTGGGCAATGCATTGGCCCTGCAAAACAGCACCTTGGATACGACAGGCGGAAACGCCACTACTGGTCTTAATGTCACCGGCTTTACAACGCCGACTCTCGGCGGTCTCGCAGGTAACGTTGATTTGGCACTCACCATCACTGGATTTAATGCGGTGACCCAGTGGACACTTAATCCCCAGAGCGGCACAAGAACGTATTCGGGGGTGTTTGCGAACGGATCTGTCGCCACCTCCCTAGTCAAAACCGGGGCCGGCACTCAAGTTTTTTCCGGCGCGAACACTTACACGGGTGCAACCATCATCAATAATGGTACCCTTAACGTGACCGGCACGCTGGGCAACACGGCAGTGACGGTCAACACCGGCGGCACTTACAACGTGGGCCTTACCGACACGGTCGCCGCAGTGACCCTGGCTGGTGGAACGATCAGCAATTCCGGCGGGGCTGTCCTGACCGGCTCCTCCTACGCGGTGCAAAGCGGCACGGTCTCCGGCATCCTCGGTGGCGCTGGTGCCCTGACCAAAACCACCGCTGGAACAGTGACCCTTTCCGGCGCCAACACCTACACGGGCGCAACGACGGTATCTGCGGGCACCTTGGTGGCAGCTAATGCTGCAGCGTTGGGCACGGTGGCGGGGGGCGCGACGGTAACTTCGGGTGCAACCCTGGATGTCCAAGCCAATATCGGCACCGAAGCGCTTAACGTGGGTGGCACGGGCGCAGGTGGCAACGGCGCTCTGATCACCAGCACGGGCACGGGCACAGTGGGTGGCGCGATGACGTTGAGCTCGACCGCGAACATCGGCGGCGCGGGCACGCTGAATATTGATGGAGTGATTAGCGGAGCGACTTTTGGGATTACCAAAGTGGGTGCAGGCACGACGACGTTGTCGGCCGCCAACACCTACACCGGACAAACGACGGTAGGAGCCGGAACCTTGCTTCTGGCCTCCACCGGCAGCATCTCGGGCAGCTCGCTGATCCAGATCCAATCCGGTGCAACTTTGAACGCTAGTGCGGTCACCGGCGGATTCCAACTGGCCAGCGGCCAAAAACTTCAGAATACAGGTACCTTCCTGGGTAATCTGACAGCCCAGTCCGGCTCAACTTATGCCCCGGGCAACAGCCCCGGCATTTCCACCCAAAGCGCCAATCTCACGCTGAATACGGGTTCCACCTTTGAGTTCGAATTGGTAGCCAATACCACCAGCGGTGCCGGGATTAATTTCGACCAGACGCAGTTCACCGTGGCTAACACGACCGATCTGACCATCCAATCCGGAGTCAATGCCAGCCTGGTTTTCAACTTCACAGGCTCCACTGTGAATTGGGCCAATACCTTCTGGGATGCGGACCGAAGCTGGTTGGTCTTTACCGGGGCGGATACGTCCACCTTCGGTGGGGGCAGCGGAATCTTCAGCGGCACGCAAACGGTCGGCGTGGATTCCTTGGGTAATAGTCTAACGGGTGCCAGAGGATCTTTCGCCTTCACCAATACGGGGCCCGAAGTGTTTCTGAACTACACCGCCATCCCTGAACCCTCCACCTACGCCATGCTGGGCCTGGGCTTGGCTGCCTTGGTCTGGTTGCGCCGTAAGAACAAAAAATCCTGATCGGGGTTTACCTTATAACCCTCTTCAATACGTGAAACCAGCTAGTGCCGTGAGCACCGTGGTGGATCTGATGCAACAGAAAACAGCGGAGTTGCGCGTAGTCGAGGTTATCGGTGCGTCGGCTGTGCCATCGATCGCGCAACTGCGTTGGCAAGCGATGGAGACGGGGGCTTTCATTCACTTCGGCCCGTCTTCCTTTATGGAGCGGGAACTGGATAACGGCAGCCTGCCGCTGTCTGCGTTCAACCCGGATCGGCTGGACACTGACCAGTGGGTTTCCGTCGCCCAATCCATGGGTGCGCAATACATTGTTCTCACCGCCAAACACACTGGCGGATTCTGCCTTTGGCAGACCCATACCAGCGACTACGGGGTACGCAATACTCCTTGGCGCCAAGGCCGCGGGGATGTCATGGCCGATTTGGCCGAATCATGCCGGAAAGCGGGGATGAAGCTTGGTTTCTACCTGTGCCCGCGCGACGACCACATGCACGCCCGGGACACAGGACTCGCCGACGACCCGTCGCGTCAGGCGGAGTACGATGCCTATTACCGGGCGCAGCTCCAGGAGTTGCTCACATGTTATGGCGAGATCGTCGAAGTCTGGTTCGATGGGAGCACCCGCACACGCGTCGACGACTTAGTGGCTAAACATGCTCCCGATGCCGTGGTGTTCGGATCACCGCATAATACCATCCGCTGGGTGGGCAACGAGGAAGGCATCGCGCCCGATCCTTGCTGGCATGCCGTCAGCGAAAGTGACGCCTGCACCGGCCAGGCCCGTGCCCGCCACGGAACCCCCGATGGAGATGTCTGGCTTCCGGTGGAAGTCGATGCGCGCATGCGTCGCGATTGGTTCTACAGTCCGAGCAATGCGCATACTCTCAAGAGCGTTGATCATTTGCTTTCGATCTACTACCAGTCAGTCGGCCGGGGCGCGGTTCTGCTGCTGAATCTCAATCCCGACTCAAGCGGGCTGATCCCTGAAGTGGATGCCAGACGCGCCGCCGAGTTCGGGCAGTCGGTCCGTAGTCGGTTTGGCAAGCCGATCGCCAGCACCCAGGGGATCGGACCGACTCTCGATCTGCTTCTCGGCTCGCGTCGCACGGTCGATCATGTGGTTTTGCAGGAGGACATCAGCCAAGGCCAGCGGGTGCGGGACTTCGTGCTGGAAGTCCCACATGGTTCGTCATGGAAGGCCGTCTTCCGGGGGACGGCCATCGGGTATAAATACATTGCCAGTTTCGACCCTGTCAGCGCCGAAGTCGTGCGACTGAGGATCACCAACAGCGTTGGCGTGCCAACCATCCAGCGGTTTGATACCTTCAGCGTCGGCTCATCCCCGTCGGCGCTCTTACCCGCTCCGGTTCGCGAGTGCGAGCAGATCGGCTGGTGGAACAGTTCGGAGTTCCGCTTGGAGTGGAACGCCTTCAGTCGGGATCTGTCCGAGTACGTGACGGCTCCCGGAGAATATGAACTTCGATTCGACTCGCTGCGGGATAAAGCCTGGCCCCACATCCGCCAGGCCAGCGTCTGGGTTGACGGGCAGATCATTCCTGGCGCGACACCGGGACTGCAACGCGGCAGCGTGGTCTTCCGACTGAACAACGTTCCCATATCGAGTGTGCGTGTTTCGCTCGATCTGGCGGCCGGCTCGACAGAACCGACCGAGGGCCCCTTGCACCTCATTAGACATACATGACCCAGAATACAAACCTTGCCCGGTAGCCAGGGGAGACGGCGATGCTGACAGTGTTGCTGGATATCAACACGTTCTCCGTTTCCGCCGTAACCGCACAGATCACCATGCCTGTCAATTCCAACACCCTTTGGTGCCCCCAGCCGGCCAAACATTGGATGAGTCAGGCCCTTCCTATCGGTAACGGTCGAATGGGTGCCATGATCTTCGGTGGCGTACCGTCCGAACGCATCCAGTTCAACGAACAGACGCTTTGGTCGGGCCAACAACGCGACGACAATCGACCCGACGCCCTACCGGCACTGGCCGAAGTGCAGAAACTGATCGAATCGGGAAATAAATGGAAGGAAGCCGAGGAACTTGCCAACCAGAAACTGACGGCCGATGGCAAGGCATTTGGGGCGTATCAGGCATTTGGTGATGTATTTGTCGACTTCGAACATGGCGACGAACCCGCGAAGGAGTATCGGCGGGCGCTGGATCTGGATCGTGCAGTGGCGTCGGTGGAATATCTGGTCGGCGGGGTGAAATACCGCCGCGAATACTTTGCCAGTTTCCCCGACCGGGTGCTGGTGTTTCGTTTCAGTGCGGATCAACCGAAATCCCTGAAGATGCGGGTGAGGGTGGAATCCCCTCACGGGAACAAGCAGATTACTGTTGAAGACGACAGCATTGTGCTACGAGGGCGGATTGGCCCGGACGGTCTCAAGTTTGAAAGCCGTCTGGGAATCATTGCTTCAGGCGGAAAAGTGACGACCGATGGTACGGCATTGCGCATCAGCGAAGCGGATGAAGTGACGATTATTCTCGCGGCGGGGACGGACTATGCCCAGCAATATCCCACCTATCGGGGCGCGGATCCGGAGGCGTTGGTCACGAAACAGTTAGCCAATGCCATGACCAAGGGGGGAGATAAACTGCTGATGTCGCATCTGGCGGATTATCGGGGGTTATTTGATCGTGTAGTGCTGAAACTCGGAGATAACTCCCGTGGTGATTTACCGACCGATCAACGCCTGCGTGAAGTCACTCAGGGCACGAGCGATTCGGCATTATCCGCCCTGCTGTTCCAATACGGACGATATCTTCTGATCAGCAGTTCCCGTCCGGGCGGATTACCGGCGAATCTTCAGGGTTTGTGGAACGATAGTAACAGTCCGCCATGGGCCAGCGACTATCACCTCAACATCAATCTGCAGATGAACTATTGGCCCGCCGAAGTCACCGGGCTGGGTGAATGCGCTGAGCCGTTGATACGCTTCATAGATTCCCTGCGTGAACCGGGCCGGAAGACGGCGAAGGTGAATTATGGTTGCGACGGCTGGGTGGCCCATTGGGCCACCAATGTCTGGGGTAAGACGACGTCCGGAGAAAGCGTATCGTGGGGCCTGTTTCACCCGGCCGGGGCGTGGCTGAGTCAGCACGCCTGGGAGCATTACGCCTTCAGCGGTGACAAGAAGTACCTTCGTGAGGTGGGATATCCGATCATGCGCGAGGCGGCTGAGTTCTACCTTGATTTTTTGGTTGAGACGACAGCCTGGAACATCGTTCCCACTAAGCCGACGGAAGATCCCCATTACACGTTCTGGGTTCCGGGCGAAGACCGGCGTCCGTTTCTGGTGACCTCACCATCGGTGTCGCCGGAATTGGCCTTTGATTATCACTTGCGTGGCGGGCGTTCGTTCGTCAGTGCGGGCTCGTCCATGGATTTGCAGATCGTCCACGATCTGTTCACCAATTGCATCGAAGCCAGTGTCGCGCTCGATATCGACGAGCCCCTCCGTAAACGCATCGTCGATGCTCGCTCACGACTGCTGCCTCCACAAATCGGCGCGCGCGGCCAACTACAGGAATGGGCCGCCGATTTCCCCGAGTCCGAACCGCAGCACCGGCACGTCTCACACCTGTTCGGGCTCTATCCCGGGCGACAGTTCACTCCCGAGGCGACTCCGAAACTGACCGAAGCGGCCCTCAAAACCCTCGAACTCCGCGGCGATGAAGGCACCGGTTGGAGCAAAGCCTGGAAGGTCTGTTTCTGGGCCCGACTGCGTGACGGCAACCGCGCTGGTAAACTACTCGGTGAGCTGTTGCGGCGGGTCGAAGAAAATCCTGCCATTCGATACGACGGCGGCGGCGGAGTTTACGATAATCTGCTGGTTGCCCATCCCCCTTTCCAGATTGACGGGAATCTTGGCGCTACCGCCGGCATCGCCGAAATGCTGCTGCAAAGTCACGACGGGATGATTCACTTGCTGCCCGCGCTACCGGATGCCTGGTCGGAAGGATCGGTCACGGGCCTGCGAGCCAGGGGCGGGTTTGAAGTCAATATCACATGGGCAAAGGGCGAACTCGTATCGGCCCTAATTCGCTCGACTCAGGGCGGCGCGTCGCGCGTTCGTAAACCGGATGGTAAAATCGTAGAGATCAGGCTCAATCCAGGAGAATCCGTCCGTGTTACCCCCGGGGTGGTCGCGCCAGCCAACCTTGACAAGAGTCCATTGAACCGACCCAGTGGGGTCAGTCGTTAACAATTAACAAATCAACCAGCGGGGTCAGTCGTTAACAATTAACAAATTTTGATCCACGATTCGCCTTGAAAAGGTTGAGTTGCCGTGCCGTAATAGTAGAAAGTCGCTTTGTGGAAGACGGCTTGTTTAATATTGTTAATTCAGTGCCATTTTCGACCGACCCCATGAACCCGACATGAATACTCTCCGCTTCACCGGCCCCGGCTGGGTCTCCCTGTCCGCGCTGCTGCTCTCTTTGCACTGCGGCTCGTTTGTAGCCCATGGCCAGGACCGTCTAAAACCAATGCGCATCGTCTTTCCTCCGGCGGCTTTTATTGAGAAAGGCGGCGTGGTGATCGATGCGACCAAGCCCCCTTATAAGGTCAAAGGTGACGGCAAAACGGATAACACCGAGGCTTTCGTCGCGCTTTTCGAAGCCATACAGGACCGTAACGAGGCAAAGAAACCGACAGCGATCGTTTACCTGCCAAGTGGCACCTACCTCGTCTCCGACACCCTGGCGCGGCGCACACGGCTCAGCCCGGCCCCTGATTTTAACTACCGGATCATGGGCGAGGATCGGAACAACACGATCATCAAGCTTAAGGACAACCTCCCAGCCTTCGCCGCAGGAGCAGACAGGCCCGTGCTCACTTGCAACCCGAGCAACTCGAATAACGGTGGGATGATGTGGGGCCATCAGCTCCGTAATCTCACCATCGACACCGGCAAGGGTAATCCCGGCGCGGTCGGCATCACGTGGCGTGGCGCCAACGCCACCATTATCGAGAACGTCACGATCCGCTCCGGCGATGGCCAGGGCAGCACCGGCCTGTTCTTCCGTGAGTGGTGCGTACAGGGACATTTCAACGATATTACCATCAAGGGCTTCGACGTGGGGATCCGGACACAAAGACCCTCCGAGACCAACCCGACAATTGAATACGTGACCCTCAAAAACCAGCGGCAGGCGGGCATCATCGTGGATCGTTCCACCCCCTGCTTCCGGAGGATCGAGAGCATCAACTCCGTCCCGGCGCTGAAGATCATTGGCGAAGGCAGCCATTGCGTGATCATTGATTCGAAGTTTGTCTCTGGTGCTCCCGGAGTTGCCGCCATCGAGCTGGTTGACTCCACGACTTCGCAACTGTTTGTGCGTGACCTTAAAGTCTCCGGATACAGCACGAGCATTTTGATGGATGGAAAAAGTGCCGCTACGGGCAAGGTGACCGAGTGGCTCTCCGGTCCACTCTTCAGCTTCGATCCCAAGGCAGAGCCGAAGACGCTGCGCCTCCCAATTGCCGAAGTTGATTTGGTACCGTGGGAGTCGGATGTCAATAATTGGGCCAGCCCGGACGATTTTCCAGGAGAGAATGATCATCAGAAAATCCAGGCTGCGCTCAACTCCGGCAAGCCCGCCCTTATTTTTCCGCGTCCGTTTAAAGTTGAAAATGGTCTTGCGCCGTTGAAGGTGCCCGCCACGGTGCGGCAGATCGATTTCCTGAACCTCGATCACAAATGGGGATCCGGATTCGAGGTCACCGAGGCGTCGAACACGACACTCTGGGTGGAGAACCCGGGTGATCGCCCGTTGTTCAACATCATGGCCAAACGGAATTTTAACGCCCGCTATGGAACCGTTAAGAGCAGAGTCACGACGGATGAGCCGGTCATCCTGCAATTTCAAGCCATCTGCCGATTTGCGGAATCCTATCATCCCCGGTTCTGCCCGCCCAACGCGACGATCTATGGCCGCAGCATCAACGAGGAAAACTGGCACGACAAAATCACGCCGAACTTTGTGATCAATGGCGGCACGATGTGGGTGCTCGGGTTCAAGACCGAGGCACAACACACGGCCTTCCACGTGAAAAATCGCGGTCGGCTGGAAGTGCTCGGCGGTTACGTGAATTTCGCCGGCAAGCATGCCCTACAGAATCCGGACCTCATCAACGAGGACTCCGAGGTCACTTACATCGGCACCAATTACATGTCGCGCACCCATTGGATGGGCATTCGCGAGATCCGCGGCGGCATGGCCAAGGATTTTCCGCTCAAGGTATTTCCGGTTCGGAAAAGTGGGCAACCGAACAACTACTTCGTGCCCCTTTACGTGGGCCTCATGGATGCCAAATTTGAGATGTCACTTATCAGGTTCCCGGCAGGGACCAAATTTGAGTCCAGCTTCAAGACGGATAACGGCAAGGGCGCCGACCAATTGTTTGATGGTGATCCCGATACCTGGATTGCCGGCGCGGGCGGCTCCTACCAGGATGTGTTGACTGCGACTTCCGTGATCATCCGCTTTCCCAAGCCGGAAAATGGGATCGCTGCGGTCCGGACAGGTGCCTCGGACAAGTTCCACAACTACTATCCCATGGCCATGGAGTTCTGGGCCGACACCACCGGTGATGGCAAGTTTGACACCAAGGTGGGCGCGACCACCGCTCTCGGGCCTGACAAAAAATCCGAGGGTGTCCATAAATTGACGAAAGGGGTCAACGGTATCCACGCCTTCGAGATCCGCGTGACCAAGCAGCACACCGGTGGCGGAGGCCGGGCCTGGACCATGAACGAGATCGCGCTGCTCAAGGCGAATTAATAACAGTGTGTCCATGAAATTGCTTCTTCCTTCTCTCTCCACCACCCTTGCTTCTACATCTCCGATGTCAGCAATGGAACCCGCCACCTTTAATAAAATCCAGCGGAGTCAGTCGCCAACATTTAACAAACTTTGATTCACGATGAGCCTTGGAAAGTTTGGTTGCCGTGCCGAAATAATAGACAGTCGGCTTGTGGAAGACGGCTTGCTTAATGTTGACGACCCTATTGATTGTTTACTGAGTGTTGAAGGACAGAGCCGCTAGAGAAGGACTCTAAGCCCCTGCTTTGGCTAGAGACGCAGATTTGGTCGCGCAACTTCTTCCTACAGACAGGTTTATTATTACGTTTTATGCTTTCGGGCACAAAGTTTCTTGAACTAAAATCCTCCATGCAAGAATCCATCGAGCAAGCTCTCTCCGTCGGTGACATCATGCGCACGGAGTGGCCGGAGCCTTCCCCCACGCACCTGAATTTGCTTCTCGGCAACGGGACGATGGGGGGATGCTTCGACCGGTGGGGACTAATGAATGAACCCTTCCGGAGCGGAGAAATGATGCGTGGAAACAACCCCACAGTCCTGAGCTCCGCAAGGCATTGGTTTAGAGACTCCATGGCATTTGACTGTTTTCTGCCGATCCTAAGTCTCGGCTGGTCCAGCTCGGCTCCATCGATTCCGAAAGATTATCACCAGCACCTCCGACTCTTTGACGGAACCCTGACCACTAAATGCCGTGGCGCGGATTATGCATTGGAGGTGGTGACAGCCCTTTCTCCGGCATTCGGAGACTTGCTGGTCTTTAAGATCCAACACCGCGGGCCTGCGCCGCTTCCCGGACTAAAACTTTCGCCGGTTCTGGAGTTTTCCGCTGGCCAGCAACAGCTTCATGGCTCGCTCATCTCCGTTCTAACCGGGGAACGCCGGTGGGTGGGCCGCCTCGAAATGGGCGGGACTACGACACAGATCGAAGTTGAAATCGAGGTCACCCAGGGAGACATCGTGCTTCGCCCCGAGTCGGATAATCTCCAGATTGACTGCCTCGGGACAAATGTCGATTTTCGGATTCTCATCTCGATCGGGGGAGCAATTCCCGACATGTCTGATCGATCAAGCCCTGATTTGCTCGAGCAATTTGCGATTGGGTGGAAAACGCGTTGGGGGGACAGCTATGTTTGCCTTCCGCTGCGGGAGCACCAGGCGCTTTGGGCGCGCTCGATGTTTTATATGTTAGCCGCGTATGGCGTCGGGCGTCGCTCGCCCGCGCCTCCGATGGGATGGGCGGGTGAAGGATGGTGGCAGCATTTTCCCCAGGACGTTTCGTTCATCCTTCCAGCCCTGCTGCGATACGGACACACCGACATTGCCCGAACATGGATCGAGTTTTATCATGACTGGATCCCGGAGATGCGAAGGTATACGAGGCGGCTTTTTCAGGCTGACGGGGTGATGTGGGCCTGGCAGTTTCCTATCGGTCCCTGCTCAGAGCTGGGACCTGAGAGTGGCGGCCCTGCTCCCTATCGCTTCCAAATTCATAATTCAGCCTATCCGGCCCGCATGGCCTACGACACCGCGCGGGCGATCGGGGACAGCAGTTGGTCGTTGAACATTGCCTGGCCCATCGTTTATGAATCTGCCCGGTTTTACGGGTCAATTCTGCGTCAACAACCGGACGGAACGTGGGGCATTCATCTGGTTCCCTCGTTCGGCCAGGAGGAATTCGGCGGGAGCGACGCACCGAACTACCTCTGCTCGCTATTTGCCGCCCGCTACACATTAACCACCGCGCTTGAGATGGTCCGCTCGCTCGGGATAACAGTCGAAGAGGAACTTCACTGGAAGTCCATCCTCTCCGCTGGGTTCGCTTTCCCTTCCCTGCTCGACCCGTTGCTCGGCATTTATTCGACGAACGGCGCAACGACAGCGACCGAAATCTCAGGGAAGCAAAAACACCCCATTCAGCTCAGTCCGCTTGCGCTTCTCCCGCAGGGCGAACCCGACCAACCGACGCTCATGGCGTTCCACCTGCGAGCCGATCTTTGCCAGGGATTCCATGAAGGGAAAATCTGGGGGTGGACAATGGTGTTGCACTGGCTGGCTGCCGTCCATCTCGGACGGGGTGATGAGTTCATTCGCGAGTTCGATCTTGCCGTTTGCCACAAGCTGATCGACCGCGAATGGATTCAGATCTATGAAAGCACCAGTTGGGGCATGTTCTATGTCACTTCCCACGGCCTGTTTCTTCAGGCCGTCGGAGATGCCTTTGTTCACAGTTTTTTCGGGGATCTTCGAATTGAAAAGGGCGTTCCTTCCGTCTGGGCCCGGGCCACCTATCATAACCTTCGAGGCCCGGATGGCACCAAATATAGCGGAAGCATCGCCGGTTGAGCCGGGCGCAGCTCCGAAAAACGAAGGATAAAAACCAAATCACCTGTGGGTCAGTCCTCGAAACCTGACAGATCGATAAAAGACCGCAGAGTGTGTGGATGGCACGTAAACCTCGGGTGGAGTATGCGGGGGCGGTCTACCATGTGATGGCTCGTGGTAACGAACGGGCACGGATCTTTATGAGTGCGGAGGATGCCCGGATGTTTCTTGAGGTTTTGGAACCGGGGCTCCAGCGATTCCAAGCGGTGGTGCACGCCTACTGCCTGATGCCCAACCATTTCCATCTCGCCCTCCAGACCCACGAACCCACTCTTTCCCGCCTGATGGCCTGGGTGCAGACGACCTTCACGGTGCGATACAAGCGACGGCATCGCCGGGTGGGTCATTTGTTTCAAGGCCGCTACCGGGCGGAATTGGTGGACGCCGACGCTTATGCCATGACCTTGGTGCGTTACATCCACCTCAACCCTGTGCGTGCCCGGCGTCGGGGCAAGATCGTTTATACCGGCACCTTGGAGCAGCTCAAGATTTACCCGTTGAGCAGCCACCGGGCCTGGTGCGGCCTGGAGAAGCCCACCCTGAAGGCTCTGTCGGGCGAATGGCTGCACTACTAGGCTCGTTCGGCAGGAGCGGCCCGCCGCGCCTACCGTCGGGACATCGAAGGGTAGATGGAGAAAGAAAGCCCCATGGATTGGAAAGCGTGTGTGCAAGGGGGGCTGGTGGCGGGGGATGCGCATTTACAAGAAAAGGCCCGGGAACTGCTCGCCATGAAAACGGATCATCTGAGTGAAACATGGAAGGCGCAGCAACAATTGAGCCGACGCGGGGTGGTGGCCGCTGGATTGCTGGCCCAGGAGAAAGACCCCCGCTGGCGCATCTGGCTGCGGGTGGAAGGGCTGGGAGAAGCGAAAGTTGATGTGGCCCGGGATCTGGGTTACCGGGACGGGGGAAGTGTGCTCCAAATCCTCAAGCGGATGGAAGTGCGCTGCCAGAACGACAGGGAGTGGAAACAAAAGCGTGGGAAATACCGCCAACACTTGTCAAGTGTCGAGGACTGACCCCGTTGTTATCCGAGCCGCAAATAAAACACAAATTGAGTTGACTTTAAAGTCGCTTTTCTTTAAATTACAATTCAACTGAAAAATCCTCTCTGTATGACTAATGCTTGCCACACTTTCTCCATCGTTGCTATCGCCAGTGGATTACTCATCGGCCCTTTGTTGTCCGCGACGATGGGCCAAGCGACGCCATTCAACCCGGACAAGCCGAATTTTGCGAAGGGCGCGACCGTTACTGCGGAGGGGACGACTGATGCTCCCGGCGTGAGCGCAAAGAACCTCACCGACTCGGAGGTCTTTTCAATTTGGAAGGGAACTGTGCCATCGGTAATCACTCTGGATCTCGGAGAAGTGAAAGACATCTCCAGCCTTGACCTTTACATTCCTCCACAATATGTAACTCCCCGCAAACAGGAGATCGAGGTAAAGACGAGTCCCGACGGCTCCACTTACACCGTAGCTTCCGCGAAGAAACTTCAAGTTTTTGAGCCTCAAACGAAAAATATGTTGTCGATCCCGTTAACCACCAAGGCCCGGTATGTTCGGGTGACCATCACATCGAGTGATCAGGACGGCGGGGAAGCTCTATTGAGCGAGATAAGCATTCCTCACTGAGTCGTCACATTTTGATTATGAGTTCCTCCTCCACTGTATGAGGCCCTCCAATTCCCGGAAACAATCCTTTGATGTTTTGGTCATTGGCGGCGGTTCGGCAGGGGTCGTTGCCGCAATCCAGTCTAGCCGCTCTGGAGCAAGGACGCTCCTCGTCGAGAAGAGTGCTCGACTGGGAGGAACGACCGTCAATGCGGGGATCAATCGCCCGGGGCTTTTCCATGCTTGGGGCCGGCAGATCATCCGGGGGATCGGCTGGGAACTGGTGACGCGGACGATCAAAGAGAGCGGCGGATCGCTGCCGCAGTTCCAAGCCGGGGGTGCTCACTTCTGCAACCAGATCTGCGTCGATCCGATGACGTATGCCCACCTTTGCGATCAGCTCGTGCTGGATGCGGAATGTGAACTGCGCCTGCACACGATGGTGGCCTCCATCCGGGAAGACGCACAGGGCTGGGAGGTCCAGCTCTGCGGTAAGGAGGGGCTGGTGCCGGTTCGTTGCCGGCAGGTTATCGATTGCACCGGCGACGCCAACGTGGCTGTTTTGGCCGGATATGAGGTCTGTTTTCCCGAAGCCACCCAGCCGGCGACGCTCAGTTGTCAGTTGAGCGGCTATATTTTCGAGGAGATCGACGTGGACGCCGTCAACCGGGCGTTCCGCGATGCCGTGCAGAGGGGAGAAGTGATGGCCACGGACGGGTGCTGGTGGACGGACAAGATCGACGTAAGTGGTTTCCTGAAAAGATATGGGGCCAATGGCAACCATGTGGTGGCCGGCGGGGACGCCCGGGACAGCGTCGGACGCACTGCCTTCGAGGTTGAAGGACGGCGAGCAGTGTTCCGCATGGTGCAGTTTCTCCGCAGGCAGCCCGGCTTCGAAAACCTGCGAGTCGACGCCGTGTCGCCGGAGGTCGGCGTCAGGGAAACCGTGACCATTCGCGGACGGACGACGGTGAGTATCGAGGATTACCGGTCCGGCCGGGTCTGGGAGGACGCCGTATGCTACAGCTTCTATCCGGTGGACCTGCATGGCGTGGATACGAAGTCCTGGTATCTGGTGCCCCTCGAATCCGGAACAGTGGGCACCGTGCCGCGCGGTTCCATGCTGCCCGAAGGCAGCCGGAACTTCCAAGTGGCCGGGCGGTGCTTTTCGAGTGACCGCTACGCCAATAGTGCCATGCGCGTGCAGGTCTCGTGTATGGCGATGGGGCAGGCGGCCGGCGCAATGGCGGCCCTGGCTGCCTCCCGGAATTGCGACCCGGAGGAACTGCCGATGGCGGCTGTGTGGGACCTGCTCGAAGCGAACGACGCCATCGTTCCCGAGCGGGCTCCTTTCTCATCATTGGCGGTCGTCTGACAACTAGAGCAGGCTTAAGTCGAGAACGGAACGAAGGAACATCGAATGCTTTTCCACAGCTTGTCCTGTCTGCCGACCGATCTCGGGGTGGGCACTAACCACCCGCTCTGGAAAAACGGGCGGCTTGGCTTCGCGAATTTTTATTGTCGTTGGGACAGCATCCGCTACGCGAACACATTTTCGCTCCTGTTCTAACCTCAAGGCGCGCGCGAGATGGCCAACCAGCCACTTCACATTGCGAACCACCAGGGCTGGCTGTTCCACGCGCCTCTCGCACACTGAGTTCTGGGAATTCTGCTAAGCTTGTTTAACCCCGGAGGCCCGGCAATTTAAACCGTTCCGGGGAGATCTTCCATCACTTTTGAGGAAACGAACTTTCTATCTGCAATGTTGTAGGTGCCAAATTCGAGGGACACGACGGCTTTTAACGGAGTTGTGAAATTGAAAAGCACGCAGAAGCGCTCCGCGTTAGCCGCGAGATGAAGCCCCCAGGTTGTCTTCTCCGTATTGGCGCGAAGCCGCACCGCGTCACCTCCGACACGATAGATTGCCTCCCCGCCACAATGGAAAACGGTGGAGGCATTTTTCACGCTCAGGATGCTGTCGGTCGTGTGCCAGAAGCCGCCGGTGTCAAACTCTGCCATGAGCACACAGGGCATGTCGGGAAGGCCGTCTTTTGTTTGAAGGTGCAAGTCGAGGCCCCCGCTGGTTTTGCGGAGCACGATCGAAATGTCCAAACGCGGCAGCTCCCACATCTCGCGCGTTTTGATGATCTCGTAGTATTCCGCGTGGCTCGGATAGGGCACCGGACGACCCAGCGGCAGAAACCATCCCGGTGCGCGCTCGGGATGGGACTCGATCAGTTGCATTCCGTCCTTCTGGGGAACCATTCCGGAGATGACAAATTCCCGACCAAAATACGGAACGAAGAAGCGCGTCTGCAGGAGCCGTAATTTCCCCCAATCCACAGAGACGATATTGTTTTGCCCGACAGCTGAGAGGGAGGCGAACCGGCCCGACCTGATCCGCCAGAGGCCGGAGTGCTGGAGATGTTTCTCCCAGCGTATGGGCGACTGTTGTTCGCTTGGCATCGGTTCTCCTGCATGGTCTTCCAATGCGATGAGCGAAAAAGCCAGGCCCCCGATATTATCGTGCGAGGTCATATTGCGCCCTTGCAAACCAGCCAGGCGTAACCCCTCGGCCATCCACTCGCCGTTCTTATCCCGCATGGCCAGATCGAGGTAGGACTCCGCCAGCATGGTGGCGAAGTGCCGGGCGTCCTTGTCCTGCCTTGTGGAAACCGATGTCACGATGGACCCATCCGGTTGCGTCAGGAGAAGGCTGAAGCGCAGGTTAGCGCGCACCGCATCGAGGAACTCCGGACGTCCCAGGCCCCGTGCCAGAAGGCGCAAACACCTGTTATTTACCGCGCTGTAAACGGCCGAACTGCGCTCGCTGAACTCGCCGTCGCCATTGACGTCGATTGTCTCAGCCAGGGTCTTCTCGATGTAATCCGCGTAGAACGGGCGTTTCTCGGGAAACAATTCACCGACCAGTGCCAGGGCGGAGATCGAGACCCAGCGGTGATTTGGGGTGATGAATCCGCGTCCGTTGATTCCGTCGCCCGCCGCTTGCAAAAACAGGGCCAGCTTACCGCAGACATCAGACTTTCCCTCCGCGTCGGATTCGCATGCCACAAGCCAGCGATAGGCTTCTCCGAAAAACTGCACGGCGAAACCGGTGTCGGGAGGCGAGCGGAAGTTAACTTTCGGCAGGTCGATCAATCCCTCTTCACTCTGGCACGCGAGCACGAAGTCCAGCGCGGCGTGGAGCCGTCCCAAGAGGCCTGGATCGCCAAAACGCGGACTAAGGGGATGAAAAACGAGGATCACCAGGGAGGGCAGGTAGCTCCCGGTCGCCGTATGATCCGCCGAGGCCAGCCCGTGCTCTTCGCCGCGGTTGTCCACCACATAAGCTCCATAGTCCGGGTGCGTGGCATCCAGGGATTGGCAATACGCGACGGCGTCGACCGCGGTCTCCATGCGGCGAAGGATCGCCCCGATCATCTGTTGTCGGGGGTTCAAAGTTTCGTGAGGTTCGGTGGGGTGAGTGGGTGTATTCATTTGAAAATTTGCTCCGCATCTTCCAGCAATTCCCGCAAGCGGTCGTAGGGAACGTCCTGCACGGCGACCCCCGCTTCGATGGCAAGTGCTGCGGCCAGCGCGGCGCTTTCGGCCAGAACCATAAATGCCGGTTCCATGCGCACCGATCCGTAGGCGATGTGCGATGCCGACAGGCAGACCGGCACCAGCAGGTTCGGACACTCGCCACGCTTGGGCACAATGGAACGATAGCTCACTGCATA
>ENA-ORBV01004903-ORBV01004903.1-microbial-mat-metagenome-genome-assembly--contig:-NODE-4903-length-25138-cov-6.260963_pt1 | contig 25138 bp, 20 predicted proteins | sample MGYA00237777_ERZ505514 | MGnify/ENA primary metagenome ERZ505514 (study PRJEB26160, sample SAMN06269048) | microbial mat metagenome | isolation source: Oligotrophic lake microbial mat | place... | reverse complement strand
CGTGAGGGGAGGGAGCGCGAGCAAGCTCGCGGCCTACGGGCGGAAAATTTTACGGGAGGATCGTGGTAGGCCGCCTGCTTGCAGGCGCTCTTGGGATTACCGCAGCTTCTCGGGGAAAGGCTGTCCGGTATCGGTGGTGGAGGTGAACCACGCCGACTCCGACTCACCCAGCCAGAAATGAGGATAGGCCTCGCCGGGCGGAACGAGAACGGCGCGATCAGGATTCAGAAAAATGTAGCGCACGACAGCTTCCACGGGGTCTCCTGCGCGCAGGCGGCGTTCGTAGAAGTTGGTTTGCGAGACGAGGCGGGCGGCGTTGAGGATGAGTTTGGTCTTCGTCTTGAGGCGGGCGACGCAGCGGCTGATCGGAAGCGCGCCGGTCAGCGTGATCAAAAGGTGAAGGTGATCCGGCAGGATGACGGCCGCCCGTTGACGCCAATGAGCGTCGCGCTCGATTGCTTGGCATTCGTCGCGTATAGCGCGGGCGACAGCGGGTGCGGTGAGGCCGGGAGTGCGCTCGGCGGTGCAGAGGGTCAGAAAGTAGGACGCCCCGGGGTGGGAGACGCGGTGGCGGCGAAGGGCGGCGTCGGCACGGCCGGGGGTTTGCATGCGGGTGTTTCCGGTGGGCGGGTGGAGCGCGAGCGAGCTCGCGGCCTACCTTTGGAGCAAGAGCGCCTGCGGGCAGGCGGCCGACGTTTGAAAGGGCGTGAGCGCGAGCGAGCTCGCGGCCTACCTTTGGAGGAAGAGCGCCTGCGGGCAGGCGGCCTACTTGGCGGGTGGGGCGGTTAAACTTTCTCCATCTCCCCCAGCTTGGTCGCGGCGGTTTCCCAAGCGGTGGTCGCGGCGGTCAATTGGTCCACGACGGCGCTCAACTCGCGGTTGAGGTGGTGGAACTTGCCTTTGTCGGCGTAAGACGCCGGGTCCTCAAGGGCGGAGGTGATCTCGGATTGTTTGGTCTCGAGTTCGGAGACTTTCTTTTCGAGCTGGCCCACGTCCTCGCGGAATTTACGGAGTTCGTTGGGGGTCGCTTTTTTCGTAACCGGGGCGGCGACAGAGGCAGCGGTTCTCGCGGGGGCGACCGTTTGTTTCGGGCGGGCGTCGGTGAAGCCGGCGGTGAGCGCGGCGCGGGCGTCGGTGGCCTTGGACTTGTCGAGGTAGTAGTCGTAGTTGCCGGCGTAGGGGGTGAGGCGGCCGCTGTGGACGTGGAGCACATTCTCGGCGAGCGCCTTGATGAAGTGGACGTCGTGGCTGATGAAGATGAGCGTGCCCTCGTAGTTCTTGAGCGCGCCGACGAGCGAGTCGATCGACTGGATGTCGAGGTGGGTCGTGGGCTCGTCCATGAGCAGCAGATTCGGCGGCTTCACGAGGATGCGGGCGAGGGCGAGGCGGGACTTCTCGCCGCCGGAGAGGACGGAGACCGGCTTGTGCACGTCGTCTTTGCGGAAGAGGAAGGCACCGAGGATCGCGCGGCCCTGTTGCTCGGTGAGTTGGTTCTCGACGGTGCGGAGCGACATCACGTTTTCGAAGACGGTCGCGCCGGCGTCGAGGTTATCGAGGCGGTTTTGGGCGAAGTAGCCGGGGACGACGTTGCTGCCGAGTTCGCGGACGCCGCCCTGGATGGCGAGGTTGCCGGCGAGGATTTTGAGCAGGGTGGATTTGCCGGCGCCGTTGGGGCCGACGAGCACGATCCGCTTCCCGCGCTCGGCGGCGAAGTTGAGGTCGCGGTAAACGACATGGTCGCCGTAAGCCTGTTTGACGTGCTCGAGCTCGATGACCTTGAGGCCCGAGCGCGGGGGCTGGGGGAACTTGAAGTTCATCTTGCGCAGTTCCTCGTAGGGTTCTTCGACGGCGGCTTCCTTCAGGCGCTCGATCTGCTTTTCCTTGGATTTGGCGCGGGAGGCCATGGAGGCCTTGGCGCCGAAGCGGTCCACGAAGACTTGGAGATGGGCGATCTCGCGTTGTTGGGTTTTGAACGCGGCGGCCTGCTGGGCTTTGCGGGCCTCCTTCTCGGTGAGGAAATTGTCGTAGTTGCCGTGGTAGTAGTGGAGCGTGCCGGCGCGAAGCTCGAGCATGCCGGTGCAGAGCGCGTTGAGGAAGGCGCGGTCGTGGGAGATGACGACGAGCCCGCCGGGATAGCGCATGAGGTATTCCTGAAACCAGAGCAGGGCCTCGAGATCGAGATGGTTGGTGGGCTCGTCGAGGAGCAGGAGGGCGGGCTCGGCGACGAGGAGGCGGGCGAGGTGGGCACGCATGACCCAGCCGCCGGAAAAAGTTTTCGCGAGCTTGAGGGCGTCGCCCTCTTTAAAGCCGAGGCCGGCGAGGATTTTCTTGGCGCGGGGCTCGAGGGTGTAGTCGATGTCGTAGTCGTCGTCGTCGGGCTCGAGCTTTTTGCCGCTGGTGGCGATGTGGAGAATCGTCTCGTCGCCGGCGGGGGCGCTTTCCTGCGGGAGGAAGCCGAAATCGGCGCCGCGCTCCCACTCGATGGTGCCGGTGTCGGGTTTTTCCTCGCCGAGAATGAGGCCGAAGAGGGTGGACTTGCCGGCGCCGTTGGGACCGATCAGGCCGAGGCGGTCGGTGCGCGCGATGAAGAGCGAGACGTCGGAGAAGAGTTCGCGGGTGCCGTAGGACTTGGAAACGTCGGCGATGGTGAGCATGAGAACCGGCAAATAAACAGGCGCGCCGCCGGGGGCGTCAATGGCGGGATTGGCCCTAGCGGCTGAGGGTGAGGGCGACGCAGCCGGCGACGGCGACGAGGCTGCCGAGCAGGGCGCGGCGGGAAGGGCGGTCGCCCTCGAGTTTCCACGCGATGGGGATGGCGAAGAGCGGCGTCATCGCGGCGATGGGGAGGACGATCCCGCTCGGGGTGGTGGCGAGCGCCCATTGGTAGCAACCGACGCCGAGGACCGGGCCGATCAGGCCGTTGGCGACGATGAGTTTGGGTTGGAGCGGGGCGGGCGTTGCGGAGGCGGGCGGTTGCCTGCGGAAAAATCGCAGGATGAGGAACCAGATCGCGACGAAGACGAGGCCGGCGAGGATACGCTGGTAGGCGGCGTTGAGACCGAAAGTGGCGTTTTGCACGGCTTCGCCGGCGGCTTCCGCCGCGAGGCCGCCCTTGCGGCTGACAAGCGCGCCGAGGCCTTGGCCGGCGGCCGCGAGCAGACCGAAGAGAAAGCCGGCGGGTTTGAGCGCGACCTTGGGCGGGCTGGACCGGCTCGGCATGAGCGCGAGGGCGACACCGGCGAGCACGACGCCGCCCCAGAGGAGCTGGGCCCCGGTGAGGCGGGTGCCGAGCCAAAGCCATTCGCCGAGCGCGGCGATGGGCGCGGCGAGGCACTGGGTCATCAGCACGGTGAGACGCGAGCCGAGCAGCGGCAGGGCGGCGTAAACCCCGATGTCGCCGATGCCCATCCCGATCACGCCGCTGAGGAAGAACCACGGCGTGCTCGCGCTGGAAAACCCGTGACCGATCGAATGCGCAAAAAGCCCCAACGCGGCCGCGGCGACGAGCAGTCGCCCGATATTGGCCCGCACGGGACCGTGCGCGCGGACGTTACGCCCGGAATAGGTGGCGTTGAGCGCGAAGAAAAAGGCGGCGAGAAACGAGGCGAGCATCGGGGGGCGCCGCCGGGGCGGCGCCAGTTTAAGACGGAGAGGGGAAGTTGAAGTTTAAGGGCGGAAGCGACCGGAGACATGACGAGAGGGAGATGAACGGCGCGACGCGAAGATTTTTTCGTGGCGTTGCCTTTCAACGCCCCGCTATTTCTCGCGGCACAATTTTATGAAAGCCAAACGCCAGACCAAGCGCCCCGAAGACATCAACGCGGCCCTCGCCGCGAAGAAGGGTCCGATTTCCAAATTCATCGCGCACAACTACCGCCATTTCAACGCGGCCGCCCTCCTCGACACCGCCAAGGGCTATGAGACCCACCTCGCCGCGGGCGGCAAGATGCTCGTCACCCTCGCCGGGGCGATGTCCACGGCGGAACTCGGCATCTCGCTCGCCGAGATGATCCGCAAGGACAAGGTCCACGCCATCGTCTGCACCGGCGCAAATCTGGAAGAGGATATCTTCAATCTCGTCGCGCACGACTACTACGAGCGGGTGCCGCACTACCGGCATCTCACGGTCGAAGACGAGGTGAAGCTGGTCGAACGCCACATGAACCGCGTGACCGACACCTGCATCCCCGAGATGGAAGCTATGCGCCGCATCGAAGCGGACGTCGCCGACGAGTGGACCAAGGCCGACCAGGCGGGCGAGAGGTTTTTTCCGCATGAGTTCATGTATAAAATTATCCGCGGCGGTAAGCTGAAGAAGAGTTACCAGATCGACCCGAAGAATTCCTGGATGCTCGCCGCCTGCGAGAAGAACCTGCCGATCATCGTCCCCGGTTGGGAAGACGCCACACTCGGCAACATGTATGCCGGCCGCGTCGTGACCGGGGAGATCAAGAACGTGCACACCGTGCGCACCGGCATCGAATACATGACCTGGCTTGCCGAGTGGTATACGCAGACGGCGAAGCTGATGAAGAACGGCGAAGGCTCGATCGGCTTCTTCCAGATCGGCGGCGGCATCGCGGGCGATTTCCCGATCTGCGTGGTGCCGATGCTGCACCAAGACCTCGGCCGCACCGGCGTGCCGCTCTGGGGCTACTTCGCGCAGATCAGCGACTCGACGACGAGCTACGGTAGCTACTCGGGCGCGGTGCCGAACGAGAAGATCACCTGGGGCAAGCTCGCGGGCTCGACGCCGAAGTTTATCGTCGAAAGCGACGCGACGATCGTGGCACCGTTGATTTTCAATTGGGTGCTGGGGAAGTAATTTCCGCCCAAGGGCTCGCGCAGATCACCACCAACGCGGTGCCCGGCACCTCGGGGATGCCCACCCCGCTCGGTTTGCAGCGCGGGGGTTTCCGGGTTCTTCGATTCTAGATCGCGACTCCCATGAAACCACCGCTCCCCGTGCTCTATATCAAAATCGGCTGTCCATGGTGCGAAGAAGCCCGGGACGTGCTCGGCGCGCACGGCATCGGGTATGAGGAACGGGTGGTGACGACCGATCCGGCCGCGCTGGCCGAGATGCGGCGAATCTCCGGCCAGTCGAAGGCCCCGGTGCTCGATTGGTGCGGCGAGATTCTGGCGGACTTCGGGGCGGCCGAGCTGGAGCCGTTTCTTGCCGCGAGGAAACGGTGACCGGCGGTTCTTTCGCTTCCGCGCTTTTCCGCGGCGGCCTTGGCGATGACGCGTGCCCGGAGAGAAACCGATTTCCCGAGCATCGGTTACGCGACGTAACGATTGTGGTGCCGCTGATTTTCAACCGGGTGCTCGGCAAGCAAACCCACGCGGGCCCGCGTTGGCCGGCTTCAGAGGCCGAGCAGCGCCTTGGCCTGCTCGGCGAGGAGGGCGGGGCCGAACGGCTTGGTGAAGAACGCCGCGACGCCGAGAGCGGCCGCCTTGGTGCGGGCCTCGGCCAGGCCGCCGGCGGTCATCATGATGACGGGCAGGCCGGCATGCCGGGGGTCTTTGCGCAACTCGGCCACGGTTTCGAATCCGTCAAGCTCGGGCATGTTTACGTCGATGATCAGGAGATCGACCGGCTCGGCGGCGATGACCTTGAGCGCGTCACGGCCGTTGTTAGCGAGCAGGATTCGAGCGCCGATGCGGCTCAGGCCGAATTGCACCAGCCGGCGCATAAAATATTCATCGTCGACAATGAGCAGAGTTTTCATGGGGGGGCGTTGGGCTTATCCGGCGTGCGCGTGATCGCGACCAGGGTGCAATCGTCGTTGGCCGGGTGGCCGGCGGCGCGTGTTTCCAGGGCTCGGAGGATGGCGGCGCCGGCGTTGTCCGGTGCCTCGCGCCAGGCGTTCCGGGCGAGATCGGCCAGACCGGCGGTGCCGAGTTCGCGATCGTCGGCGTCGCGTTGCTCAAGGGCGCCGTCGGTCATCATCAGGAGGCGGTCCCACGGAGCGATGGCGATGAAGCCGCTGGCGTAATTTTCGGAAGCATCGACGCCGAGGGGAAGTCCGTTGGCCTCGTGCCAGAATGCCTGTCCGGCGGCGTTGAGCAGCAGGACGGGGCAGTGTGCGGCGGAGGCAAAGGTGACGTTGGCGCCTTGCGGATCGAGGAGCAGCAGTTGGGCGGTGATGAACATCTGTAGGCGCTGCAGGTCGGGGCAGAGCAGGCGGTTGATCGCGGTGAGGAGGGCGGCGGGCTCGGGCGAGCCGGCGGCGAGCGCCCGCAGCGCGGTGCGGAGCGTCGTGGCCATGAGCGCGGCGGGCACGCCCTTGCCCATGACGTCGGCGATGACGACGAGCCGGCCGCCGTCGCGCAGATCGATCACGTCGAAGAAATCCCCGCCGACGGCGGTGGCCTGCTCGCAGACGCCCAGAACCGACCAGGCGGGGTGGGGCGCGATCCCGTCGGGCAGGAGGGCGTGCTGGATTTGCGCGGCGATCTCAAGCTCCCGGGCGGAGCGCAGACGCTGGAGGCGTTGATCTTGCAGGTCGGCGCTGGCGCAGGCGATGCCCAGAAAATCCGCCAGCGTGCGCACCAATGCGATCTGGCCGGCGGTGAAAAACCCCGCGCGGTCGTGTTCGCGGACGACGGTGAGCACGCCACGCAGCCGTCCCTCGAAGGAGAAGGGGCAGACGAAGGCGCAGCCCGCGGCGCCATGCAGGGGATCGTCGGCGGGGAGCGAGCGGCGGTGTTGAAATGTGCGCTCCAGTCCGAAGCGGGCGACCTCGGCTTCGCAGGCGGCGGAGTCGGCCGGGAGGCGCCGGGGGCGTTCATCGCCGCCGCCGGCGATGGCGACCAGCGCTCCGTCAGGCTCGGCCAGCCGGATCCAGGCGTCGTCGGCCCCGGTGATGGGGCGAAGGCGGGAGAAACTCTTGAGGGCGAGCTCTTGCAGTCCAGTTTCGGTGGCGAGCGATGCGGAGAATTGAAACAGCGCCGAGATGGTTTCGTAGGCGTTGCTCAGTTCCTCGGTCATCGCGTCGAGGGCGGCTTCGGTTTCGTTCGCCGCGGAGGCCGGTGCGGCGGGCACGGGTGCCGGGCGGAGTTTTTTGCGCATCCGCAGGGCGTGCCGCCCGTCGTGGTTGCGGTGCTCCACCGCGTCCATGAGCTGGGTGATGAGGAAACCGCCGCGGCCGCCCTCGGCCAGCAGATCATCGGGTAACTCGCCCCAGTTGGCTTTTGGCTCAAAGCGACCTGGTTCGGACACTTCGAGTTCGATCTCCTCGTTGCGCCAGACCCAGGCGAGGCGGATGCGCTCGTCTGGCCGGCCGGGGTGCCGACCGTGGCGGATGGCGTTGGTAACCGCTTCGGTGACGGCGAGGATAAGACCGTCTGTAAGTTCGCCTTCGGGGACGCCGCGTGCGGCCAACGAGGACCGCATCCGGTCAATGATCCCGCCGATTTGGTCCAGCGAGGCCGGCAGGGTCGCGCTGGTCCATTCGTTCCAATCGGGGTCAGACGATGGAAGCGGCGACGGCATGCAGCGAAGGGTGTGGCTCGGCGGGGTTTGAACAAGCCCGCTTTCAAATCGCCGGAGGCCCGCTCCGGGGTGCCCCGGCTACGCGCCGTCCCCGGCGGAGCAGGGCGACCGGGATAATTCCGCCCTGCCAACACCTCCGGCCGACAATGGCCGCTTACTTCATGTGGACATATTCGGATATTCCCACACCCTCGCAAACAGTGCCCAACGCCGACTTGGAAATCATATCGCTTAACGACTGCGTGCTCGTGCGTCCGCCGGGTCCCCGGTTGGATGCGGCCGGGGTGCCGGCGTTGAAAAACGCGGTCGTGGATCTCGCCAACGCGGGGCGAGTGCGCGTCGTGATGAGCCTCGTAAATGTCACCCAGATCGACAGCAGCGGACTGGGTGCGTTGATCTCGATCCATAAAACCCTCGCGACATCACGGGGCCGCCTGGTGCTTTGCGACGTGGCCGCCTCGTTGCAGCCGATTCTTAAGCTCACGCGTCTGGACCGGGTTCTCGTCCAAGCCGCGGACACGGAGGCGGCTGCGGCGCTGGCCCGCGCCGGCTGATTTTTATGGCCGATCCCGGGGTGCAAGCCGCCAAGCGCCGTCAGGCGGCGGGAATCACCGTTTTCCTCGTGCTGGTCGCGGCGGGCACCTGTGGGCTTTATCAATGGGTGCGGCGCGACGCGGTGGCCTTTCGCCGGGCGGAAAACGCCTTTGCCCGCGGCGACACGGCCCGCGCCATCGCCGATTACGAACTGGCGCGGACGCTCGGCCTGCGCGTCGCGAATTTGGACTGGCGGTTGGCGCAGGCGTTGATCGTGGCCGGCCGGAAAGCGGAGGCTCTCCTCGTATTGAAGGGGCATCTGGAGCGAAGGACCGGCGACCTCGACGCGCTGGCCGTTACGGCAGGGCTGGCCCAGGAGCTCGGCCGCCCCGCGGAAGCCTTGGCGCTCTATGCGAATTTCGGTCCGCGAGACCGCCTGCCGCCGGGCCAACTCGTGCGGCTGGCCGATATCCACCAGCAGGCCGGACAAATCGACGAAGCGGTTGCCTGCGCACGCCTCGCCCTGAGGGCCGCGCCCGGCTCCGCGGATTTGCATGTGCTGCTCGGCGGGTATCTGGCGCGCGCGGAGCGCCGCACCGAGGCGCTGAGCGAGCTGAACGAGGCCCTTCGCCTGCAACCCGGCCATCGCGCGGGCCGGTTGGCGCTGGCGCGCGTGCTCGCTTGGGAGCATCGTTACGAGGACTCCATCACCGCCTACCGCACCTACCTCGGCCAATGACGCGCACCCAAAATCTCAAGTTTTCGATATCGGCTCTGCTCGTCGGACTCATTCCGACGCTGGCCGCGCCGCCTCCGCCCGCCGCGCCGCCTCCGCCGGTCGTTCCGCTCTCCGCACTGGAGACGATTTCCGACGACCAAGCCCGGATCGAACTGGCCCGGGTGCTGTCTTACGCAAAACGCTACGACGAGGCGCTGCAGTTTTATGGGCAGGCACTGGCGGCGCGCCCGGCCGACAACGCTCTGCGCGTGGAATACGGCCAGGTGCTCGGCTGGTCCGGGCGCACCGCGGAGGCCGAGGCGCTCCTCTCGGGAATTCCGCCCGCCGACCTCACGCCGGCTGCGGCGGTGTATTTGGCCGATCTGCTGCTCGCCGGCAAAAAATTTGACGAGTCGGCGGCGCTCTACCGCAGGTCGCTCGCCGTAAATCCCGGCGACGGCGCCGCCCGTTTCAAGCTGGCCCGCGTGCTGGCGCGGGGAAAACACTACGACGAGTCGCTCGGCGAGTATCGGGTCCTGTTGGCCGCGCTGCCGACCGACGTGCAGGTGCGCCGGCATTACGCCCAGACGCTCGGTTGGGCCGGGCGGGCCGACGAGGCGGCCCGCGAGTGGCGACCCACGCTGCCGGCCGGCGCGACGCCATGAAGGGCGCTCTCGCCGCCTTGGTGCTCCTGACCTCCCTCGGCCCGACTCCGGCGGTCCGGGGCGAATCGATCGTGCCTGCGGCCGACCGCATTGATGACCGCGCCGCCAAGCTGGCGCTCGCCGAACAACTCTCCCTCAGGGAGGAGACGCGCGCCGAGGCGCGATCTATTTATATCGCTTGGGTGGCGGCGTATCCGGCCGACGCCGAGGCAATCATCGCGCTCGCCCGGCTCGAGACTTGGACGGGCCGGGGCGCCGAGGCGGTCGCGCGGCTGGAGTTGCCCGCGCCGCAAGGCACCCTGACTCCCGGCGCGCGCGCGATTTTGGCGGAGGGGTATATGCAGGCCGGCCGGCAGGCGGACGCAGCCCGTATTTACGACGAATTGTTGGCGGCGGAGACTTCGCCCGGAGCCGGTCTCCTGCTGGCGGCGGGCAACGCGAGGAGTTATGCCGGGCGTCCGGCCGAGGCCCTGCCTTTTTATCGGCGTGCGGTTGAGGCGGCTCCGGCCGACGCGGTTGCACGGCGTAATCTGGGGCTCGCGCTGGCGTGGACCGGGGCGGGAGCGGAGGCCCGGCCATTGCTCGAGGAGGCGGCACGGGAGCGGCCCGGCGACGAAGAGGTGGCGCGTGCGTTGGCGAGCATGGCGGCCGGTGATCCACGCGACCCCGGCGGCAACCTGGCGCGGTTGCGCGGGCGCGTTGGGCGCGAACCGGGCAACCCGACGGCAAAGGCCGATCTCGCCGACTTGGAGGCGTCGCGCGGACACGCCGCAGATGCGCGGGCGCTCTACGCTGAAGCGCGGCGGTTGGCGAAGCCGGAGCCGGGCGACGCGTTTGACCTGCGGCAGGCCCGCGCCCGTCTGATATGGGGCGACTTTTATCCGGCCGAGCGGGCCTTGCGTGCGGCACTGGCGGCGGTCCCGGGCGATGATGTGATTCGCGGCGAGCTGTTGAGCCTGCTTGTGAGCATGGATCGCCTGGAGGAGGCGGAGGCCCTCGCGCTCGCGTGGCTCCGCCAGAATCCCGCTTCGCAGTCGGCGTTGACGCGCTTGGCCGACATTCACACCAAGCGGCGCGACCCGGATGCGGCGGCGCCCTATTTGGCGCGGTTGCCGGCCAAAGTCTCGTCATCGCCGGAGCCCGGCAGCCCGGCGGCGCGCTTCGCCGTTGCGGGTAGGGAGGGCGTTCGCGACGAGAAATTCGTCCTGGCGATCACCGCCGACGCGGACCGGCATCAGGCGCGCGGCGAAACGCGCCCCGCCGGTCTCACGATTCCGGAGACGGCCCCGCGGCTGACGGAGTGGGCGGGGCTCTATGCGGGGCAGGGCGATTTCGAGCTCGCGCTGCGTTGCCTGCGAGCGGCGCGACTGGCCGATGCGGAGTATTTTCCCGCTTGGCTCAACCTCGCCGAGTTTCTCGCCATCACGCAGCGCTACGACGAGGCCCTGCGCGAGTTTGCCGCGCTGGCCTCGGCGTTTCCGGAAAACCGCCAGGTGCTGCTGAAGCAGGCGCGCGCTCTCGGCTGGAGTCGCCGCTACGACGAATCGCTCGCCGCCTACGAGGCCTTGCGCGCGCTGAATCCCGCCGATCCCGTGCCGTTGCTCGAACAAGCGCGCGTGGCGGGCTGGGCCAAGGAACGGTCGACCTCCGCCCGGCTCTTCGCCCTGCGGTGGGCTCGACCGGCGGACACGGCGCTGGCCGCCGGACTGCGGGCCGCGCTCGCCAGCGTCACCGGTGACGTGCCGGCAGTCGTGCGCGCCTGGCGCGACTGGGCCGCCGGCGCCGAAAAAGCGGACGATCAGGGCAAGATGGGGCCTGCGGTGGACGAGCCCTTTCGGGAAACCGAGCGCTTTGAGTCGGAGTTGCCGCTATTGCTGGCCGCGGTGCCGGCCGGGAAACGCACCGAGCTGGAGGAACTGCGCCTGGGTTTGCGCGCGGAGTTTCTGCTCCAACGTGCCTTCTGGCTGGAGAACCGCGCCAAACAACTCGCGTGGGATCGGCGCTGGTGGCGCTCCGAGCAGGCCTATGACCGGCTGCTGGCGGTCGCGCCCGGAAACCAAGAGGCGCGCTTCGACCTTTCGCAGGTGCAGGCCGCACAGGGCTTGGGCAACCGCGAGCGGCTCACGCTCGACCGCCTGCTGGCCATCGACGCCAATAACCGCCTCGCGGTGCAGGCCCGCTTCCGCCGCGAGCGTCGTTCCGAGCCGCTGGTGTTCGCGCAGATCGAGGCCTATCGCGAGCGTGGCCGCGGCGAATTGTCCGGCATTCACCGTCTGCGCACCCGGGTCGGCGGCGAGGTCCTGTTTGACGACCGCTTCCGTTTGGACGCCGCCTGGATCCGCTGGCGCGAGTCGCCCGACACTCTGTCGCGCGATTTCGCGGCGCGGGGTTTCGCCCTCGGCGCCGAGGGCGTCCCGGCCAACTGGCTCACGGTTTCCGCCGACTATACGCACAAGGACAACGAGGAGCCGCAGATCGGCAGCGTGGACACCGGCGGGGCGCAGGCCTGGGTGCCGTTCAAGGACGGGTTCAGGGCGGGCGCGGGCATCGAGGTGCGCGAGGAACTGGCCAACGCGTTCGCCTATTATCAGGGCATCCGCTCCACCCATCGCTGGCTGGGCGCGCGGGCGGCGCTGTCCCGGCGACTGGAAGTCGAGGCGCGCGTCGCGACCATCGATTATGCCGATGGCAACGCCGGCCGGCAGGCCTGGATCGCGCCCGCCTACACGTGGACCGATCATCCCCGCACCTTCAAAACCACGCTCACACTCGAGACGCGCGACACCGACAAGGCCAACATTTACCAGTATGCCGGCCCCGCGCTGGCGAACATCGTGCATCCGTATTGGACGCCGGAAAACCACCTCGGGGCGGCGGTCGCGCTGGAGTGGCGGCACGATCTGGCGCGCGACTTCTTCATCGGCGCGCAGGAGCAATGGTATGACCTGCGCGCCACCTTCTCGGCGAGCAACGACGGGAACCAGGGGGTTTCATTGGAGGCCGACTACGCGCGCGAGTGGCTCGACCGTTGGGTGATACGCCTGGGCTTTGCGCAGACATTTTCAGAGCAATGGGACGACCGGCGCGTGCACGCCCGGCTCGCCTTCCGATTTTAGCCCGATCCGATGACCACCGCTCCCGCCGTCCGCAAGCCCGTGCTCCTGCCCCTGGCGCTCATCTGCACGCTCGTCGCGGTGTTTGTCTACCTGATCACGCGCACCTGGCTGTTCTTCAGCGCCGACTATTCGTGGGCGGACAAACTCGTGGCGGGCGTGCTGCTGGCGGCGGAGAGTTTCATCCTGATCCACAGCTTGGGTTATTTCATCAACATCCTGCACGTCGTGCGGAAGGTGGAGCCCGCCAAGTTGCAGGCGGCCGGTCAGACTTTGCCGGTGCTGGAAAGCTATCCGCCCGTCGCAATCATCGTCTCCAGCTACAAGGAGCCGCTGGCGGTGATCGAGGACACGCTCACGTGTTTCTACAACCTCACCTATCCGAACAAATTCCTCTATTTCCTGGACGATACGCGCTACGATCTGCCGAAGCAGGACCCGGTGAGGATGGCCGCCTACCGCGCCGACGTGGACGCGCTCTGCCGGCGGATGAGCGTGAACGTGTTTCGGCGCAAGTGGCACGGCGCGAAGGCCGGCATGATCAACGACTGGCTGGAGTTCGCCGACGGGCGGCATCACGAGGGTTTCCAGTTCCGCCCTTACCAAAACAAACTGCGCCCCGAGAAGGAGAAATATGTGGTCGTGTTCGACGCCGACATGAACGCCTTTCCCGACTTCGTGGAGGCGCTGGTCGCGCAGATGGAGCCGCGTCCGAAACTGGCGTTCGTGCAGACGCCGCAGTATTACACGAACTTCGACGTCAACCGCGTGGCCCGCGCGGCCGGCCTCCAGCAGGCGGTGTTTTACGAATACATCTGCGAGGGCAAGAGCAGTCAGGACGCGATGTTCTGCTGCGGCACCAACGTGATGTTCCGCCGTGAGGCGCTGATGGCGGTCGGGGGCTTCGACCACACCTCGATCACCGAGGACTTCGCGACCTCGCTCAAATTTCACCTCCAAGGCTGGAGCTCGAGCTTTCTGAACCGGCCGTGCGCCTTCGGCCTCGGGCCCGAGGATCTCGCCGGCTACTTCAAGCAGCAGTTCCGCTGGGCCCTGGGCACGGTCGGGCTGTTTCGCACCATCGTCGGGCATTTTTTCAGGAACCCCCGCGCCCTGCCGGCCGTGAAATGGTGGGAATATTTTCTGTCGGGCACGCACTACTTCGTGGGTTGGACTTTTTTCATTTTGGTCCTGTGTCCCCTGCTCTATCTGTTCTTCGGCATTCCGTCGTTTTTCGCCCGGCCGGAGATCTTCATGCTGGTGTTCGCGCCCTACATCCTGCTCTCGCTCTTGATGTTTATCTACAGCCTCGGCCGCCGCAGCTACCGGCCGGGCGAGATCTTCACCGCGCTGCTGCTGAACAACATCAGCTTCCCCGTTTACATGAAGGCGTCGTTCCTCGGCTTGATCGGTGTGCGCGGCACCTTCGGCATCACGCCCAAGGGCCAGAGCGCATCGATGCCGTTGCGCACGTTCTGGCCCCAGCTCACGCTGGCGGTCGTGTCGTTTGCCGGGCTCGTCTGGGGTCTCAACCAGCTCTACTACGTGCGCGAGCCCGTGGCGGCGATCGCGGTCAACAGCTTCTGGTGCGCCTACCATATGCTGATCCTCGCCACCACGCTCTACTTCAACTGGCCCGAGGTGGAGGCGGAGACGGCTCCGCTGGACACCGCCTGAAACCGTTCTCCCCGTGCTCCGCCCCCTGCTGATCGCCGCCGCCCTCTTGCCGTTGTCCGCCTGCGCGGGAGCGGGGAATCCGCCCCCCGTGTCTATGGCCGCACGCTTCGGGGTCGCGCTCGACGGACGTCCGATTACCGCCGGGCGGTTGGCCGCGCTGGCCGAGCGGCTCGGCGCGCGCCCGGGGCACGTGGTCGTGTTTGAGCAATGGCCCGAGCGGCCCGCCGCGCCCGACCTCGCGGGATTGGCCTCGTCGCTTGAGGCGATTCGCGGTGCCGGCGCGGTTCCGGTCATCACGTGGGAGCCGATGTTTTATCGGGCGGACGGCACCGAGGTGATCATGCCCGCCGCGTGGATTCTTGGCGGCGGCTACGACGGCTATATCGACGCGTTTGCCGCGCTCCTCGTCGCCCAGAGCGGGCCGGTGATCGTGCGCCTGATGCACGAGTTCAACCTCGGGCGCTATCATTGGGGTGTGACGCGCGACACCTACGACGCCCGGGCGCCGCGGGTTTACCAGGAGCTCTGGCGCCACATCGTCGCCCGCGTGCGCGCCAAGGCCGGCGGGCCGGCGGCGGAGCGCATTCGTTTCGCATTTTGCCCCAACGCCGAATCCGTGCCCGGCCCCGGCAACGCGGCCGACGCCGGTTGGAATACGCTCGCGGCTTACTATCCGGGCGACCCGTGGGTCGATGTCGTCGGGGTGGACGGCTACAACTGGGGTGACACGCAGACTCCCGCCAAGCACGGCTGGCAGAGCCGCTGGCGCCCGTTTGCCGACATCCTGGGGCCGGCGGTCGGCGAGCTGCGGGCGCTCGCGCCGGGCAAGCCGCTTTATGTTTTCGAGACGGCCACGGCCGCGACGGGCGGAGACAAGGCGGCGTGGCTGCGCGAAAGCGCCGACACCGCGCGGGCGTGGAAGCTCGCGGCCCTCTGCTGGTTTGAGGCCGACAAGGAAGTGGACTGGCGTCTCGCCACCGGGACCACGCCGGCGGACGCGACGGATTTTGTGCGCCGGCTGGGCGCGCCGTGATCAGGATTGCAGTGCGGCGGCGTAGAGCAGCACGAGCGTGTTGTAGTTGAGGCAGAGCCGACGCTCGAGCAGGCGGATGGCATCCAGGTATTGGGCGGTCACCGTGCGGTCGAACACGCTGTCGAAAAGTTCGTTGTTGATCTCGGGCTCCACGGCGGCGCGCAACGCCTCCAGGTCCAGCACACCCGGCAGGTCGCCGACGACGAAATCGTCCGCCGCGATCGCCTCGCCCCATTGCGCGAACGCCGCGGCGTTCGCGGCGATCTTCCCGCGAATCTCGCCGAGCAGCACGGTGCGGAGTTGGGCATAGTCCTTCGACGAGACCATCGTGATGCGCGAGAAGAGCGGGATGATGTGCTTGAAGTAGACGCGCACCCCGTTTTTCGCCAAGGCGCAGTCGCGCAGCAGGGCGCGGGCGAGCTCGACGGGCTCCGCAGGTGCGCCGTCGGAATCGTGAAAGGCGATGGTGCCGGTGGCCGGCTCGGCGAACACCGGATAACGCAGCGGCGAGCGGCCGGTGAGGCGCGCCGTCGCGATTTGCCCGCCCTGTTCGGCATCGGGCCGCACGGTGACGACCTCGCCCTCGTCAAAAAAGTCGGCCCGGGCCCGAAACGGCAGATGAAACGAGACTTTCGCGCCGGGCGCGAGGTGCTCCCGGAGCGCGACCCAGCCCGGAATGGCGAAATCCACGCAGTCTCCCGAGCCGCCGAGCAGCAGGTATTGGAACAGCGCGTGGCTGTCGGTGCGCGCGCCGAGGAACGGCAGATTCACCGAATCGACAGGGAGCGAAGACGATGAAACGACGGCGGGCACCCCGGCACTTTCCCCGGCACGAGGTATGAGGCAAGCCCGGGCGACGGCGCTTTTCAGCGGCCGGGTTTTGTTTTTCGTGCGGTTCCGGTGTTTGGTGGCTTCTCTTTTACGATGTCCAACGCCCTTGCCCACGAAAAGTCGCCCTATCTCCGCCAGCACGCGGACAATCCGGTGCATTGGCTGCCGTGGGGTGAGGCGGCGTTCGCTCGGGCACGAGCGGAGGAGAAGCCGATTTTCCTGAGCATCGGTTACGCGACGTGTCATTGGTGCCACGTGATGGCGCGCGAGTCGTTCGAAGACGTCGCGGTGGCGGCGCTGCTTAACGAGCATTTCATCTCGATCAAAGTCGACCGCGAGGAGCGGCCGGATGTGGACAAGGTCTACATGGCCTACGTCCAGGCGCTCACCGGGCACGGGGGCTGGCCGCTTTCGGCATGGCTCACGCCGGAGCTCAAACCGTTTTTCGGCGGCACGTATTTTCCGCCGGCGGACCGGCACGGCCGGCCGGGTTTCCCGGCGCTCTTGCGGGCGATCACGGCGGGTTGGAAGAACGAGCGCGCCAAGCTGGTGGCCGAGGGGGATCGGGTGTTCGATCTGCTCCGGGCGCGCGCGGAGAACGGCGAGGTCGCGGCCGAGTCCGGGGTCGGCGGCGATCTGGCGGAGGCGGCGGGCGCGGCGTTTGAGAAAGGATTTCAGCATTATCACGAGGCGTTTGATCCGGCGAACGGCGGCTTTGGCGGCGCGCCGAAGTTCCCGCGCGCGAGCAATCTGGCGTTTCTGTTTCGTTGTGCCGCGCAGCAGGGCGTGGCGTCGGAGCCGGGTCGCGCGGCGGTCGACATGGTCGGGCACACGCTGCGGAAGATGGCGCAGGGCGGCATCCACGATCATGTGGGCGGCGGGTATCACCGCTACTCGGTCGATGAGACGTGGTTCGTGCCGCATTTTGAAAAGATGCTCTACGACCAGGCGCAGATCGCGGTGAACGCGCTGGAGATGAAGCAGGCGAGCGGCGACGAACGCTACGCTTGGATGGCACGCGACATCTTCGCCTATGTGGCCGAGCAACTCACGGGGCCGCACGGGGGATTCTACTCGGCGGAAGATGCGGACAGCACGGTGCCGGGCGCGACCGACGGGGCCCATGCGGAAGGCGCGTTCTACGTGTGGACCGAGGCGGAGGTGCAGGCGGTGCTCGGGTCGGACGCGGAGCTGGTCGGCGGACATTTCGGGGTGAAGCCCGGGGGCAACGTGCCGGCGGCGCTCGATCCGCACGGGGAGTTTCCCGGAAAAAATATTTTGAAACAGGTGCGCCCGCTGGCGGAGACGGCGCGGCTCGCGGGCCTGACCACGGAGCAGGCGAGCGACCGGCTGCGGGTTTCGCTCGCGAAGCTGAAGGCGGAGCGGGCGGAGCGGCCGCGACCCCTGTTGGACGACAAGGTTATCACGGCGTGGAACGGGCTCATGATTTCCGCGCTGGCGAAGGGTCATCAGGTGCTCGGGGCCGAGGAGGGTCCCGGCTTCCTCGCCGCCGCGACCCGCGCGGCGGAGTTTGTGGAGCGGGAGCTCTACGACGCGGACCGCGGAGTGCTCTATCGCTCGTGGCGCGAGGGACGGGCGGCGAGCGAAGGGTTTGCCGAGGACTACGCCTGTTTCATCCAAGGGCTGTTGGATCTGTATGAGGCTTCGTTTGAGATCCGCTGGTTGCAGTGGGCGGAGCGTTTGCAGGCGACGATGGACGCGCGCTTTTGGGACGAGTCCGCCGGAGGTTACTTCAACTCGGCGGCGGGCGCGGCCGACATCGTCGTGCGCTTGAAAGAGGACTACGACGGGGCGGAACCGGCGCCGAGTTCGGTGGCGGCGATGAATCTTTTGCGGCTGGCGGCGCTGCGGGGCGGAGACGAAAGCCATCTCGCCCGCGGCCGCGCGACGCTGGCGGCGCTGCGGGCGCAATGGACGCGCGTTCCACAGGGATTGCCGCAGATGTTGTGTGCGCTGGAACTGGCGTTGCTGCCGCCGCGCCACGTCGTGTTGGCGGGCGACCCGGGGGCGGGGGATTTCCGCGCGCTGGCGTCGGTGATGCACGAGAAATTTGGCCCGCGCCGGACTGTGTTGCGGGCGGCGGCGGAGTTGCCGTGGACGGCGGCAATGACGCCGACGGCGGGGCGCGCGACGGCGTATGTGTGCGAGGATTTCGCGTGCCAGTTGCCGGTGACGACGGCGGCCGAGTTGCGGGCGCGCCTGGGTTAGGCGGCGGAGTCAGCCATTGCGTATCGACAGCCATGTTGGTCTCAATGGCACCTTATCCATGACGAGCCCGGCCGCACCCGAAAACAAACTCGAATCACCCCTGCGACTCGCGGCCCTGAGCCGGCTGGAGCTGATGGACACGGTCGCGGAAGCCGGCTTCGACCGCCTGACGCGGCTGGCGGCGCGGGTGACGAGCGCGCCGGTGTGTTTGGTTTCGCTCGTCGATGATCGCCGGCAGTTTTTCAAGTCGATGGTGGGCCTGACGGGCCCGGTGGCCGAGAAGCGCGAGACGCCGCTGACGCATTCGTTCTGCCAGCACGTGATCACCTCGGGGGCTCCGCTCATGGTGGACGATGCGCGGGCGAACCCGCTGGTGTGCGATAATCTGGCGGTGCGCGACTTGGGCGTGGCCGCGTATCTGGGGGTGCCGATCCACTCGCCGGAGGGTTTCATCGTGGGCTCGTTTTGCCTGATCGACAGCCGGCCGCGGAGCTGGAGCGAGCGGGATCGCGAGCTGTTGACCGAGTTTGCCGGTTTAGTCGAGACGGAGATCAAGCTGCGGAACGCGCGGCGGGAGCAGGACGTGCTCGCGGGGCGGATGGACGCGGTCTTGAGCGCGACGAATCTGAGCGTGATCGCCACCGATCCGGAAGGCCTGATCGAGATTTTCAACATCGGTGCGCGGCAGATGCTCGGCTATGCCGAAGAGGAGATGGTGGGGCAGCTCTCGCCGGAGGCGATTCACCTGCCCGCAGAGGTGAAGGTGCGGGCGGCCGAGTTGAGCGCGGAGCTGGGCCGCCGGATCGAGCCGGGCTTCGAGGTGTTGGTCGCTCTGGCCCGGCTCGGGCGCACGGAGGAACGAGAGTGGACTTATGTGCGCAAAGACGGGGGGCACTTGCCGGTGTCGCTCACCGTGGCGGCGCTGCGCGCTGCGGACGGGACGATCTTGGGGTTCCTCGGCATCGCGCGGGACAACAGCGCGCAGCAGCGCACGAAGGCCTCGCTGGAAAATCTCACGGAACTGCTGGAGCGCACCGGCGCGATGGCCAAGGTGGGCGGCTGGGAACTCGATCTCGAAACGATGCAGCCGTTTTGGTCGCCGGAAACGTGCCGGATCCACGATGTGGACCCGCCGGTCGCGCCGCCGCTGGTTCAGGCGATCAATTTCTACGCGCCCGAAGCACTGCCGGTGATCCGAACGGCCGTCGAGCAGGCGATCACCGAGGGCAAGCCTTGGGATCTGGAGCTCCAACTGATCACGGGCAAGGGCAGGCCGATCTGGGTGCGGACCCAGGGCATACTGGTTCGTCGGGAGGGCACAGCCGGGAAGCTCGTCGGTGCGTTTCAGGATATCACGGAACGAAAATCCGTCGACGAACTCCTGCGCCTGCAGACGGAACGGGCGCAACTGGCGACGCACATCGCCGAGATCGGTGTGTGGGACTGGGATGTGGTCGACGATGTCGTGATCTGGGACGAACAGATGCATCGGATTTACGGCCTGGAGCGCCGAGAAAACGGGATTTTGAATTACAAAACCTTTGCCGATTCGGTGCTCCCCGGGGAGCTTCAGGCTCAGGAGGCGGCGTTGCGGCACACCGTGGAAACGGGCGGTCAAGGTGAACGGGAATTCCGGATTCGGCGGGCGGACGGGACGGTGCGCTTGATTCAAGCGGCGGAGCGGGCGGTGACGGACCGCAATGGCCGGACGGTGCGGGTGGTCGGCGTGAGCCGCGACATCACGGCGCTGCGCGACGCGGAGCTGGCGGTGAAAGCCAACGAACAACGCTTCCGCGCGCTGGCCCAGCATGCCCCCGTGGGTATCTACCAGACGGACGCGACCGGGGCCTACACCTATGTGAACGACCGGTGGTGCGAGATCACGGGGATCGGCGCCGCGGAGGCGCGGGGCGCCGGCTGGCTGGAAGGCATGCATCCGGAGGATCGCGTGCGGGTGTTTTCGGCGTGGCAGGCGTTGATGCGGGGCGAGGCGGACTTTGCAGTGGAGTATCGGCTTCGGCGGCCGGACGGTTCGGAAGCGCGGGTCGCCGGGCAGGCGGTGCCGTTACGGGACGCGACCGGCGACCCCGCGGGGTTTATCGGGACGATCGACGATATCACCGAGCGGCACCGGCTGGTCGAAAATCTGGCGGTCGCCCGCGACCAGGCGCTGACGGCGTCGCGGCTGAAATCGGAGTTTCTGGCGACGATGAGCCACGAGATCAGGACGCCGATGAACGGGATCATCGGGATGACCGGCCTGTTGATGGATTCGGAGCTGAGTTTTGAACAGCGCGACATGGGCCGGGTGATCCAGAGCAGCGCCGAGAACCTCCTGACGATCATCAACGACATCCTGGATTTTTCCAAGATCGAGGCGGGAAAGCTTCGGCTCGAACCCGCGGAGTTCGACCTGCGTGTCCTCGTGGAGGAGACGGCGGCACTGTTGGCGCCGCAGGCGCACGAGAAAGGCCTCGAGTTGACCTGCGAGATCGACGCGCGGCTGAAGACCGCCCTGCGCGGCGACGGCGGGCGCATCCGGCAGGTGCTGATGAATCTTCTGGGCAACGCCATCAAGTTCACCGACAGCGGCGAAATCGCGGTGCAGGTGAGTCGCAGGCCGGCGTCGCCCGGCCGGACGGGGTTTCGAGCCGAGATTCGCGACTCGGGCGTAGGCATCGCTCCGGATGCGCAGGGCCGGCTCTTCGAGGCGTTCATGCAGGCGGACGGCACGACGACCCGCAAGTATGGCGGCACGGGGCTGGGCCTGGCGATCTCGCGCCAACTGGCCACGTTGATGGGCGGCACGCTCGGTTTCGAGAGCGAGGAAGGGCGAGGCTCGACGTTCTGGCTCGATCTGGAATTGACCGAGGCGGTCGCGCCGGTCGCAGCCGGTTTGGTCGCGCTGCCGCCGGCGACGCGTATCTTGGTCGTGGACGACAACGCGACGAATCGACGGATCGTTTTGGGCCAGCTCGCGAATTTCGGCGTGACCGGCGAGGCGTGTGCCGACGCCCCGGCGGCGTTGGCGCGGATGACGGCGCAAAGCGCGGCGGGCGCGCCCTTCGATGTGGTGCTGCTCGATTGGCATATGCCGGGAATGGACGGGCTCGGGCTGGCGGTGGAAATCCGGGCCGACGAGAAGTTGGCGGACACGCGGCTGGTGATGTTGTCGTCGGCGGGGCCCATGACCGACCCGGCGACGGCGACGGCCATCGGGTTTGCGGCGTTGCTCACGAAGCCGGTGCGGGAGACGCAACTGCACGTGTGCCTCGCACGTTTGTTGCGGCGGCAGGGGAGCGGAACGGGCGCGATCCCGGCGTCGGGCGCGGACGGACGGAGCCTGCGGCTGCTGCTGGCGGAGGACAACCCGGCGAACCAACTGGTGGCGAGAATGCTGCTCGCGAAACTCGGCCACGCGGTCGAGGTCGCGGGTGACGGACCGCAGGCGCTGCAACTCCTGGGCCGGCAAAGTTTCGACGCGGTGCTGATGGATTGCCATATGCCGCGGCTCGACGGCTACGAGACCACGCGCCGGATCCGGGCCGGCGCGGTCCCGGGGGTTAACCCGCGCATCCCGGTGATCGCGCTGACCGCCTACGCGATGGCGGGTGACCGCGAAAAATGCCTGGCGGCGGGGATGGACGATTACGTGGCGAAGCCGTTGCGCGTCGTGGAGCTCAAGGCGGCGTTCGTTCGGTGCGGGCTGCAAATCGGCGGCCCGGATGACGCGCCGGTGCCTTGGCAGGCGGCGACCGTCCTCGATCCCCTGTTGATCGCACAGCTGCGGACGCTGCCGGGACGCAACGGACCCTCGTTGCTACCGGAGGTGATCGCACTGTTCCGGAGGGACGAGGCGCAGCGGCTCGCCGCCCTATCCCGTCTGGTCGCGGCGCGGCAGGGCGACGAAGCGGCGGGGGCGGCGCATATGCTGGCCGGCAGTTGCGCGAACCTCGGGGCGCGCGAGGTGCGCCTGGCGGCGCAGGATCTCAGCGTGGCGGCGCGCACACGGGCGTGGCCCGAGGCGGCCCGGCAGCTGGCGATCTTACGGGCGGCTTGGCCGGCGTTGCTGGCCGCACTGGAGGCAACGGAGCGCGGCGCCCCATGAAAGTCCTCGCCGTGGAAGACGATCCGGTGGCGCAGTTGGTGCTCGAGGCCTCGCTGCGCAGCCTCGGGCACGAGGTTACCGTGCTGGCCGACGGGGCGGCGGCTTGGGAGGCGCTGCAGGCGACGGACGGCCCGCGGGTGGTCGTGAGCGATTGGATGCTGCCCGGGATCGACGGGTTGGAACTGTGCCGTCGGGTGCGGAGCGCGAAACGGGACTACGTTTATTTCATTCTCCTTTCGCAGCGGTCGGCCTCCGATGAGAACCACGAGGCGGCGTTGGCGGCGGGGGTGGATGATTTTTTGTCGAAGCCGGTGGATCTCCGGGAACTGCGGATGCGCCTGCGCGTGGCGGAACGGATCATCGATTATACGCGCCAAGTGCGGCAACTGGAGTCGTTTTTGCCCATCTGTTCCTACTGCAAGAATGTGCGGGACGACAAAAACTACTGGCAGCGGATCGAGACGTTTTTGCACGCGCGAACCGGGACCAACTTCAGCCACGGCGTGTGCCCGGAATGCTATGAAAGCCAGATACGGCCGATGCTGACGGCGGAGGGCATGGAGGCGCCTCCTTACGAGGAGATGCTGCGGCGCAGGTAGCGCCGAGGCGTTTTTTGCGCGTTGCCGGCGGGGAAAATTCCCTCCGTGTTGGCGGGCGTGAAGATCCTAACCGTTGAAGACGACGCCGTGGCCCGGGCGGTGCTCCGCCGCGCGTTGCAAAAACTCGGTCACGACGTGGTCGAGGCGAAGGACGGACGGGAGGCGTGGGCGCTTTTTTCCGATGAACCGGTGCGGGTGATCGTGAGCGACTGGATGATGCCCGAGGTGAGCGGGCTGGAGCTGTGCCAGAAACTGCGGGCCCGGGCGGATGCGGATTACGTGTATTTTATCCTGATCACCGCGAACTCGGCGGACTCGGCGAACCGGATCGCGGCGGCGGACGCGGGGGTGGACGACTTTCTCTCGAAGCCGCTGAACTTCGAGGAGCTCTGGATGCGGTTGCGCGTGGCGGAGCGCATTTTGAAATTTTCGACCCAAGTGCGGCAGCTCGAGGAGCTGTTGCCGATCTGCAGCTACTGCAAAAAAATCCGCGACGACCAGAACTACTGGCAGCAGATGGAAGGTTACATCAACGAGCGCACGGGCAGTGAATTCAGCCACTCGGTGTGTCCCGATTGCATGACGCGCGTGGTGCAGCCGGAACTCGACAAGATGAAGGCGGAGCGCATCCGCAAAGGCCCATGAACGACGAGCGCCTGCTCCGGTTGGAAGAAAAAATCGCCTACCTGGAGCGTCATGTGACCGCGCAGGACAAGGTCATGCTGGAGCTGGGCGACGCGCTGGGGCGAATGCGCGCGGAGTTGCGGCTGCTGCGCGAACGGGCGGGCGAGGGCGGTGCGGGCAACGTGGGAATGCGCGGGGATAGCGGGGAGCCGCAGGAGGAGCGGCCGCCGCACTACTGAGGGGCGTGATTCCCGGGGGGAAAGACGAACGTGCGACCGGAGCGTGTTGATCGAGCCGGCTTCACCGGAGCAGCCCAAGCTCTTTGGCGGCTGCGGCGAAAGGGCGACCCTTGAGGTTTTTGTAATCAGACTTGGCTCGGCGGAGAGCCTGCAAATCCCGGTAATCTTCCAAGCTTCGATTCATGGCCAGGAAGTCTTTGTAGGGAATCACGGCAAATTCCTTCTTGCCGCCTTTTTCGATGATTTGGGCGTTCATGATTTGGGGGACTGTTAACGGTAGGCTTCGCGCCGATTCAAGATGCGGTAGATTACGATTTTGTCGCATTCGATTTCGAACAAAACCCGCCGGTCGCCGAAACGCAGCCGATATTCCGGAGTGAAATGGGTGGGCTTCTTGATATCGCCGCCAAGGCCCGATGAAAGTGCCATGATTTTAGCGGTGATCTTCAGGGCACCGCGACGAGAAATGCTTTTCAGGTCCTTCTCGGCTTTGGACCTGATCTCGAGAGTATAGCGTCTCTTCCGCGTCCCCGATCAGAACGCCGCGGTCACCTCGATGAGATGACCCGGGACGACGGTTTGCCCGCCGAGGGCCGAGCATTCGACGGTGTCGTTCTTATAAAGTTTGAAGGCGATGGGCGCGGTGGCCTCGGAGGTTTCCCAGCGCCATTTTCCGATGGAGACGAACTGAAGGGGCACGCCCTTCTCCCAGCTAAGACCGGGGCCTTCGCCGCGGATGAAAAGGCGGTTGCCGATGCCGATATAGGCGGTTGCGAGGAGACGTGTCGCGCCATCGGCGGTGACCGACGACACGCTGGCGTCGGGGCTGTGCAACTTGAATTCGGTGGTGGCGGGCGGGGCGGGCGACTCGTCGGGAGCGAATTGCACGAACTCGTCGGCCGCAGTAGTCACCGCCGAGTCAGTCGCGACGGGCTGAGACGGCTCGGGCACCGCCACGGGTGTTTCTTCGACTGGAGGCGTAACGGGCTCGTCGGGAGCCGCGATGGTTTTGCGGGAGGTGCGTTTGCGCGCGGATTTTGCTCCTTCGTCGGGCGCGGCTGTCTGGGCGGCCTCCGCGGGCTGCGGCTCGGGAACCGCCTCCGCCGGGATGGCGAGAAACGGAGAGCTGTAAAAGAAGGGAGCCGTGGTGACGACATCGTCGGGTGCAGCTGGCTCCTCGGGTGGGGGCGGGGCCGCGGGCGGTGAGGGCTCGGTGATGACGGCCGCATCGGCAGGAGGCTCGCTCTCAGCCGTCGCCTGCGGAGCCGGC
>ENA-ORBV01004899-ORBV01004899.1-microbial-mat-metagenome-genome-assembly--contig:-NODE-4899-length-25153-cov-5.075371_pt1 | contig 25153 bp, 21 predicted proteins | sample MGYA00237777_ERZ505514 | MGnify/ENA primary metagenome ERZ505514 (study PRJEB26160, sample SAMN06269048) | microbial mat metagenome | isolation source: Oligotrophic lake microbial mat | place... | reverse complement strand
GGAAGGAAGCCAACTCAGGATGTGGTCATCACATTGGAAGGGTCCTAAAAGAAGACCTCAAAACGGGTCGTTCTGGGATTTTTTCTCGCCGATGCCAGATTTCATGCAAGCCCAGCGCCACGGCGGTGGAGACAAGCACCCCTGATGTTAACTTTGGGGACTTCTTTGGTGTTGGTTGGGTGGTTTCTGTTCACTCCCACCACAATCTGAAATGAAAGAATGACTGACTTCAGCAGCCTTGAAACAGACAATTGATTCTTCCATCTCGTCGCTGAGCGAAATTGAACAAACATGTCATTCCTGCACCAAGTGTCATTGCTGGCCAACAGACAAGATGTCATGGACCGAGTCAAGAGGATTCTGAACACTGAAATGGAATCTGCCAATTGTGACAACTCATGACAACCATGCAGATTTGATTCCATGGCAACCTGGAAGCTGTTGGCATCTTGGCGAGGATGGTTCACCACAACTTCAACCCTATCCCTTTCTAATGTGACATCACCTTCTTCCGGAAGCTTATCCAAAAGATCCATGCTGTGAACCATGCTGCAACGGGCGGCATTGTGAATGACCAAAACAATTAGCTAATTCGTAAGATAGATGCACTGTCAGCAGCGGTAGACAAGCCATCGCCCTAACAAATGACAACATTGGGAACGATTGCTACTGTAGCACATATATGCAACTAACATCTGCAGCTGCCCGGGCCTCCCGACAGAGAAGCAGGTGTGCAAACTAGTAGGACGGCATCAATGTTTTATTGTACAGTCTATTGTAATAACCTTCCTATAACGATATAGTGCCGCACACGAACAGCACGACCATGGCTCCCGGAATCATTTCTCGTAAACAGCCACGAGAGCACATTCATGCTGGCAGTGGTTCCACCACCACCACAACATCCACGTCCCCGTCGACTGCCTTTCAAGACCAAGAAGCAGCCCACGATGAAGCAGACGCGACGACGATGAATTCTACTATAAATTGGAGCATGGACGAGGAGGATCAATTGACCTTTTTACTGGATAGCATTACTCGTACCGGACATCATGTCACAAAAACGGGACACCACCAACATCATGTCATGCGGCCCTTCCAACCACAACGCTCTTGGTTGTGGCGCCAATGGCACGGGACGATCTTACAACACACCTTGGTTTTGACCACCATCAACACCGCCTTGTCGCTGGTGGTAGTGGTGGGCATTCGTCTCTGGGTGGCCCACGAACTGGAGAAGGCGGTCTCGTGGTCGCTCCTCAATCCCTTTTCTGCAAGTGGTAGTAGTCAACAACTTTGGGCCCTGGGATTGGCTCCCGATCTGGACAATCATCCCTTTCTGGCTCGATTTGCCGTCTTGGAAAAAGTCTGGAAGCTCCAATTGGGATTTGTCACCTTTGCCTTGACGTTTTTTTTGGGACAAGCCTACAGTTTTTGGCGCGAGGTCTATCACAGTGCTCGACAAGTCCAGGGATCCTTAAATGACATTCATTTGGTCTTGGCCACGCATGTGCAACGAACTTCTGGCAAGAACCACAACGACAACCATAGCAATAACCATACCAATCTGCAGTCGTATGGGGATTCGTATTCTCCCGAAGCCAAAGCCTTCTTGACCCAAATCGGGAAGGACACACGGCTCTTTCATATCTTGTTTTGGGCCTCGCAAGCCAAGCAATTTCGTCTCTTGTTGACGCCGACCGGATTGGATCGCATGGTCCAACGCGGCATCCTGACCTCCCAACAGCTCTACCAACTACGTCAATTGAAGGATGTGCCGGTGACGGAGTGGCATCCCGTGGTCTTGCAATGGATCATGCTACGGTGGACCCGGGCCATTCATCAAGATCCTCCCTTGATCGACACCTCCCGCGTCTCGGTCGGAACCATTTTGTTGCAACATGCCGCCGCCTTAAGATCGGCCTATTCCGGCATTCACGACAAATTGGCCGGACGCATGCCACTGGCCTATGTTCATTTGTTGCAATTATTGACCGATATTCTATTATTGTTGGCGCCGCTGGCGCTGTATTCGCAACTCGAAGCCTTTTCCGTCTTGAGTGTGGTCGTCTTGACGATTTTTTTTGGAGGTTTTTTGGATTTGGGCAAAGTCTTGCTGGATCCTCTCCACAATGAACCGGGATATTGTAGTCAGAGCATGTATTTGGATCTGAGTGTCTTTCTGCGGGAATCCAATGCCGATTCGGTCCGATGGCGGGATGGTGCCGAAATTCTGCCGTGGTCGTAAGGAGGGGAATGATCTTAGTGGATGATTCACAAGTATGGAAGAATAGGATAAAGTTTAGGGAATGTACTGTATCGCGAATCCAAATTTATATTGCAAAGGACGGCAGACTGGTGGTACATACTCTATCTTGTCCTGTTCCTGAGGAACAAACTACAAGCAGCAGTTTGGGATCCAACCCACCACGGCAGGAAAAAGTTCGTGGCCGTTTCCTTGTTTCGTGAATCCGACAGGCATTTAGCCGATTGTTCTACTTTACGAGTTCACTTATCTCAGAAACATCCCTTCAATTGGTACCGTAGATACACCCAACAAAGAACGTGCCCAATTTTAGAGAACTAGCACAGTGTATCCAGCAAAAATAGAGCCCCCAAGAAAGTAACACCTAACCCTAACAATCAAAATGAATAACTTACTATTTCACGATAGTATCTTAGCTTCCCTAGCCCGTTTTTGGAACTTTCTCTGCTCACTCTACATTGCATCCAGTAGCATTAGGCAGGACAGATAAAGAATGTGCTTTAGTGGGCAGCTCTGCATGGTGCATTTGCGATCTACCTTTTAAAGCCTCTTCCGCTACCTGGTACTGCCGCACTTTTAGAGTCCTTGAGTTGAGTACTAGCTAGCAGTATCTCTACTAGCTAGCAGTGCAGTACCAGGACTATCGGTAGAATATCACCCCTAGCTTGAGTAGGTAGCTAGCCAGCTACTAGCTAGAGTGCTGGTAGCTAGCTAGTAGCTACTGGTAGCTTATGAATAACAGGTACCGGTGCTGCCATATAAGTAATGCATCCATCCTGTAGGTTCAAGTTATCACTGTAACATTTCTGATCTAATTTACCTTGTACGTACTACTTCTACATACTGTAGTACTACTCTAGCTAGTACCATAACCGCATAAACTTCTGTAATGACTCTGGAACTGGAAGGATCAATGGCACTACTAGTAGCAAACACAAAAAAGTATAAGGCATGTTCACTTCTACAGAATCTGTGAGAGAAATAGTTGCGTTTTCTCACTTCCCTTACTTCTTCCGTGTTCTCTGCAAAGCAGCAAATTCCGAAAAGAATATTGTTACAGGCCTAACCTTACAAGGTGTCAAGGCCCTTTTACGGAGGAGAGAAGTTCCAACGCAGAAAACTGCAATTGCAATCTTATTCCTCAAGTTCCCCAGATAGTACTGTAGTAGACTACCACCAGCAACGTTCATCACGCACTTCAATTAAGCCCTTTGTACAGTGTCGCAAAGACAAAAAGTACTCACAATTTTCAAAGGATCGTAAAGCTCATCACGCTTGAAATAAACTCCGATCGCGTGTTGCACTAATAGCCGAGTAGAAAACAATAAAATGTGTGAAGTCATCCAACAGACCAACTCACCTCTAGGCCAGTTCTTTAGTGGACTATTTCCCGACAGCCTTTCGCGACAACAAGACAGACTACTAGGCGACAATAACAAGAGCAACAACAACGACGACGATGTCCAAGTCATCCTCCATGTGATTGTCATTTTTGATAATGCAAAACTGCTACCAGAACACGCCTCCAAGACCATCCAGCAAGCACCACATTGTCATCAAAAGTGTGACTGTTCCAGATGGGCCAGTACAGGTAGACTAGAAAGAGGTGGTAATAGCGCTAGTGGTTGTAGCAGCACAACCACGTATTCGCCTCAACGACAAGGAGCCAGTACCACCCCACCCTTCGACCCCGAGAAGAAGGATAACAATATCTGCCATTCGAAAGACAATAAAAAGAACATTGGTTCAAGTGTACCTCGACCACCTCAACGCCGTTCCAGTATCGAGCACCTATCCGCTCCCTCGAACTCCTCTTTGCTGGCCAACGGCGGCGGTACCAGTCGCCCCCACCCCCATCATCATCGTGCGGACGGCAGCAGCAAGTGTACTACTAGTAGTACCAATACTGATGCGAGTAGTAGCGCAGATCACAGAAATGGTCCTACCAACAGCAAACAGAAGCGTGAGCAGCAGCAGCAACAAGATGGATTCCGAAAGCCTCGTCGAACAAGGTCACCTCCCTACCACGTTGCAACGTTTGCGGCATGAGCGGAAGAACCCATTGTATGAAGCAACCTGTAAAACCAACTTAAATAGTATACACACATTTTTGCACTCAATCCAATTGTTTCTATCGGTCGTATTGGGTGAGCTTAGATTAGTAGAAACCGTACAACTTCGCTGGTACGGGAAGATAGTGGCCACTGGCCACGGCATCCTGCTGTATGTACCCGTACAGAGTGAACTCGCATTTTCTATGATATTGGAGCCAAAACAGAGTGCACACGTCCACGAAAGGAAGAGGTTTGCTGCAACATACTTTCTTCCACAGACCTTCTTCCACACAATTTCAATTTAATAATTCTTACTGGACGCCTTTTCAGACTAGTAGCTACCTAGATTTCCACAAGATCCAGCACCCTTGTGTTTCCTTCCACTGCATGGCAATACAAAATCCAATGATACCATGTACACCCATTCTTGCGTTTGAGCTGGCTGCTGTCCTCTCTCTTCCATCGCCATGACAAGTGCTACACAACAATCAACTCAATGCATCACTTCTTTTGACAAGAATCGTCCCGGAGGCTTTGTCTTGTACTTGTATTGTGTTTACTCGCTTCCACGAATGTACTTACTGAGGCGACGTCCACCACCAAATCCGATCGCACCCTTCATTTTCTGTAAAGCACCCGAAAAGCCATTGGCGCACACCTCGGTACAGGTAACAGAACCATTTTTGACTCCTTCATCAAGGATGGGAAGGAATCTGACTAGCCACAGTAGTAGTAGCTAGCTAGCTAGATGAAATAAAATAAGAAGCAAAATATTAGCTTGCTATTATCGCTTGTACTTCTTTCAACGTCATGTATTCAATACAACAGCATGGACAGTTGCTACATTCCGAGGCAAGGAAAAGGGAACTCGGAATCAGAAGGGCTGAGTTTCCTGCGCCCGATTCATTCTAGCCGATGGTTTGGCATGCATTCACGGCAAGCACTAGCTAGCTAGCTATAGCGTTAAATTCGTAAGACAGCTGTGGTAGCTACCGGGACATTTTCCACCACTAATAGAAGCCAGCTAGTTCGGTGTGTTTACTTGGTTCACTTCGGGGACTGTTGGTGGTACATAATGCAGTTGCCCCAGTGCTAGCTGTTAGCACATACTTACTAGCTAGTAGTGCCAAATGGAAGCAGGTAGGCGGAAGTAGGTTTAGAGTTACTGGTACTAGTAGAGGAAACACGTGATCAGCTTGGTTGCCTCAGTTTATGACCACCCGGCCAAAGGGTATGCTCAGACCACGGAACAGCTTGCCCTCTGACCCAACGAAGTGTATCAGGTAAAAAATAGGGACAAAACACTGCAAAAGTTTGCTTGTCCACAACCGGTGCAATTGCATTCCTTTTCTGTTTGCACCATACCGTCATTGAATTATTCACAATGAAACAAGTAGCTAGCTAGCTAGTTACTTTGAATGGCTACAACACACTTCTTTTTGAGCATGGATTTTATGAGTTCGTACTACTCTGCGGGTGTGCCCTTGCTTGCGTGCCTTCTATAACTCAGCAAGCAAAAACGTCATCATCGTCGTCACCCCAATCGGAGTCGCTATCGTCTAGGTCGTCAAATAAGTTTCCACTTGTACCGGCATATGTCGTGACTGTAGGGTGGACCGTCACAGACCATGTAGATCTGGAGCTATCATCATCTATGCTGGCAGGATGGCCGTTTTTGCTGGGCAGGCTATTGCGGCGTTGTTGCCGGGATGACTTACTCTTGGTATGTTGAGGACGCTTGCACTTGCCAACCATGGGCAGGACAATGCTGTTATTAAGATCACCGGCCATTACGGCGTGTCTCTCCGAAGTGTTTCCTAGAGAACTCCGTCTGGGCCGTTGACGATCCGGGAGCTTCAAGTCTGAAGTGGTAGATGGGCATGGATCCATGTTTTCCAGAACCATGGACTCACACGCAGATGAGCTGTCATCATCATCATCAGCAGTAGTTCCACTGTTCTTGGGTGTCCCATCATTGGCGGAATCGACTGTCGCGAGCCACAGAGATTTTTGTTTTGCGGCATATTGTTCTAGAAGCCCATGGACCGTATCTGTATCCAAGGAAGCAAAATCCACCTTGTTGAGGTCTGTTCCTGGACCGATGGTCATAAATGAAGCGATTCTGACGTTTTCCTCGATAGGTAGCGGACTACTGCTAGCTTTGACTTGATCATCACCATCATCTAGAGGCTCATCGTTCTTTTCATTCTTCTCCCCGTTGCCTTCCTTGTCTCTTTTTGTGTCATTACGGTCGTTGCTGGGTGCTTCCTGGTCCCAATCACCATTGTTTCCGTACTCCTCCTCATCCAAGTCTTTCATCATGACATTGGGCTGTTGCAAGGTTCTTCCCAATTGTTTCAGTTGGGCATTACCGACCAGGCTGCGATGTCGCGAACCCGCCCGACGGGCACTCCCCGACGATGGACGACGAATCCTGGAAATCGTGGTCGGTGTTGCTCCTTGGGTCGACGTAGTAGTAGTAGCTTCGGTATTACTCGTTGTGGCTGTTCCCGTAAAGGTTCGGTTCCGACGAAGAGATGGCCCTGCTGCGGATGGACTTTTTGTAGTAGTGGTAGTAGAAATAGTGGTAGGAACAACCAATGATTTGGCCCGACGATAGTTTGACGAGCCTTTGTTTTTGTCGGCACTGGCACTTGTTCGTGTCTTTCTATTTTGACTGGGAGATTTGTTCCGTTTCATAGAAGACGAAGGAGACTCCTTCTTGTCTGATGCGGCTTCTTCGTGATGCTTGGCTTTGGGGGATGCTTTATGTGGCGGCTTGGTGGGCGAAGTTTCTTCTCTCCTTTTAGGTGCTGCTGCATCTTCGCCGGACTTTGACGTCTTGGTTTTGGACGGCTTGGTGGGCGACGATTCTTCTTTCGTTCTTGTTGTTACTGCGTCTTCTTCTTCTTTGCAGGACTTTGTCGTCTTGGTTTTGGCTGGCGGTGATGTCTTGGTCGGTTTGTTCCGAGAAGAAGGAGAAGCAGCAGTTTGCTTTGAAGTAAAGATTTCTTTTTTGTTTCCTTGACTACTGACATGCTTGGTGGTCTCTATCTCTTTCTTCGTGATATCCATGCTACTAGTAGCCGTACTAGTGCGACCCAAATTGAACATGGTAGCCTTGGCGAGAAACTGTATGTCGGCCATGCTGCTGAGATCGGTGATGGAAATATCACCACTGATCTCACCCTCATGGTTGTGGCCTTTTCTAGGGTGGTGGTCGAGCTTGCTAGTAGTCAATTCTTGCTTTTGTTTGCTTGGTAGCAGTGTTGCATCGTTGCTGTTATTGATGTTCATGATTCCTGTAGCCATGGTCATTCTTCCGGACTTGATGACTGCTTGTGCTTTGCTGGCGTCTTCCAAGGCAGATGCTGTTGCTGCTGCTGCTTGGTCCCTTGTTTTGTTGTCTCTTCGCTCTTTCAAATTCGACATGGTAGCCTTGGCCAAACCTCGAAGGTTGACCACACTGTTCAGGTCTGTGACAGTAAACGAATCTTCACAGCCACTGTGGCCAATGGCAATGGCGTTGTCGTGATTGGCGTGACTACGACTGTCGGTCAAGTTTTTATAAGCATATTCACGTGCCATGGAGACCGACATGGCGTCGTCCTCGTCGTCCGTTTCCTCCTCGTTGTCGTCCGTTTCCTCCTCGTCATTTTGCAAGTACTTTAATGGCCCCGTGGGAGCCGTATTCTTCTTATGCGTCAAGTGATCGGTCAAGGACAGGGAGCCTACTCCTGCTAGTGGACGGCGACTATTGGGTGGCTTCTTGGTCGATCGATGAGGACTATCATCACTGTCGTTGCTACTACTACTACTGCTACTGCTGCTGTTGTCCGAATCATAATCATAGCCTCGACTACTCGCAGTTGTAATGTTGAGTTTCATGGTTCCGTTGTTTTAGGGTTTTGTGAGAGTTGTACTGTCTGCTATGTAATGTCGATATGGCCAGGGCCCAATCAAGCAATAGCTAGCTAGTCTAGCTAGACCTAAAAAAGAAATGAATTTGGATGAAACTTCCCCGTGGTGGATGACAGTGTTCTGATCTACTACTAGCTAGTAGCTAGTAGTAGCACTGTTGCGGTTTGTGGCCATCATGTAGTACTAGTAGCATCATCCGTCTACTAGTTAGTTACCTTTAATTAGCTCCTACAGTACATAGGATAGTCTCGTCATTCGTTGAATCAGTTTTGTTATTTGAGCGCGGCGTTTGTGACAAGTGAGAAAATGTCAAGAGATCAGAAAATGTCTATCTAAACTCTTTGTACTAATGGTAAAAACTTCATCATTTAAAGCAATATGTCATGGTTGCGAAAAAGGAAGGAAGGGTCGATAGAATGATTGGGCTTGACCGCTTGATGATGGCCATTCGATTACAACTTCGAAGCACGAACGAGAAAGATAATGATCAAATGAATTAAACGAAATATCCAGCATGAGACATTATGCCTTTCAGTCCGGCTTGAGCATCGAAGTATAAGGAGAATAGTAGTTATAGACATACTGGTTGAACCGAGATGACCAATAGTGGTCGTGTGATGGCTCGGCGACATCCCCGGGAGTCGTCCAGTCTTGCTTCTTCACCAGCACTGTTGCGGTCAAATGCCAACACCATTCCACAAGATCAACCATGAGAATCAAAGAGCCTGCCCTGGAGCAAAACGGCTGTCCCCATTTCAAACAGGTTGCTGAAATTTTGGCTGTTTCGGAGGGAATGACAATGATCTTGGATTTGTGTTCTTGCAGAGGCAGTGAAAACAAGTTTGAGAACAAACAAAATGTTGTTTGATTGATTCTCAGTTTGTCAATCAAACATCTTGTCATTTGAGCACTTGTTCGCATTTGTCAATTTCTTTGCATTTGTGGGGGTTTTCCAATTTGTGGAGTTCTTTGCATTTGCAGACTTGTTGGTGTTTGTGGGTTTTTCTGGTGCGTTGATTGTTTGCATTTGTAGATGTCTTGGCATTTCGGGTGATTTTCTCATTTCTTGACTATTGGCATTTGCGGACTTGTTTGCATTTGCTGGTTGTTTGCATTTGCAGACTTCTTGGCATGCACGCACTTCTTTGCATTTGCTGGGTTTCGCATTTGCGGATTCTTTGCACACGCGGATTTCTTTGCATTTCCGGATTCTTTGCACTTGTGGACTTCTTCACATTGGCGGATTCTTTTCATTTGTGGACCTTTGTGAATTTCTTTGCACATGTGGACTTTTTTGCATGTGAGTGTTTTTTTTTGCCGGATTCGAAGACTTCTTTGCATTTGCGGATTTGCGGCTTTCATTGCATTTGCGGATTTGTGGACTTCTTCACATTTGGGTTTGTCAGATTTGCAGACTTTTTTGAATTTGCGTGTTTGTGGATTTCACCCATGTGTTGTGCCCAAAAGCAAAAAGAAGTGAACATGGATGCAAAAACATCAAAGACGAGACAATGCGGCGTTGCATCTGTTGTTCAACACAACCATGAAAAATGTTTTGCTGAATTGGTTTGCTTTGTCAGCATGGTCCTCCATCTGTGACATGCATCGTTGCTGTGTGGAATGAACAACAATCACTCCTTTTGGACATCATGGGGATTGTTGCATCTCCATCCAAAGAGTTGCTACTGGAAAAGATTTGACCATGGAAATTGACGACAATCAATGGTCTCACATGGGACCACAACTGAATCCTACCGACTGGAATACCGCAAATGACGTCATGCTGAGTGGCCCATAACCAATCCAAGGAATCCACAAAAAGATCGAATCATTCTTTCAACACTTTAGTTCTGTTGCTGCCATTAGAACATTGACCAACCGCAACAGAGAGGTGCACAATGCAAGCTTCTAGAGTAGCTAGCTAGCTAGTAGATGAGTTGGTATCACCCATCATTGCTACTTCTATCAGACATCCAACTCCCAACCAAGCAGGCAAGCAAGTTGCCTATACATAACTAGCTAGGCTACTAGTAGTATATCTAGCTATAGTTCGACAAGTGAGCCCCCCTACTATCTAGGATTGATTCTCACAGTGTTGCTGTACCCTACCGAGACTACACACTACACTGCAGAAGGATGAAACGACCTTGGTGTGGTTGTGTTGGGCACGCCATTGTTCTTGTCGTATGTTTTAGCAGTAGTCTCCTGTTAGGATTGGAAGCTTTTGTGGGGATTCCATCCATCACAATACGAACGAGTGATTTTCCTCCAGCAACACCCTTCTTGACGTCCTCCTTCAAATCCCAAGCACAGGCACTACTACTACAGAGGTCCTTACAGTTGCTGTTTGCGGAATCCGAAATTACGGCGTTCCAAGACTCCAAGAAGAAAAAAAAGAAGAAATCTTCCAAAAGCAACTCAAACAAGAAAAATTCCAAGAAACAGCAACAACTACAAGACGCCTCCGCCAATCATCAGTCTAAGAATAGACGTGATCCCTTGGCGGTGGAAACGTGGAGAGTCTTTGGCGTTCAAGTGCACCCCAATGACTATTGTACTCTTGACCAAAATTATGGTGTGACAAAAGAAAGCAGCAACCAAACGAATCCCGACAAATTATTCTTGACGCCGCCCGTTATTCAGGCACTGAGGCATCGATTGGGCATTCCTTCCCACCAAAACAAAAACAACGCTCCAGAATTAATCATAAAGGACATTCGAGTGGTACGCCGATCCTTGGATGCTCGCAAAAAACGACGTCACTCCCACGAGAATGACAAGGAGGATGGACCTCGCTATGTCTTTGTATTGGATGTCGATGTGACGGGACAAGGGGCGGCGGAATGGACTTGAAGGCTCAATCGGGGCGACTCGAATTGTTAGATTCGCAACAAGGTGCGACAACACCTGCCAATAAAGAAACGGAGGAAACACCACCATCCCAACCACAGAAACAAGAAAAGAAAAAAGTCATTATCGTCGGTGCGGGACCCGCCGGTCTCTTTTGTGCTCTGGCCTTGGCCCGATCGGGGCGGGTGACACCCATCGTCGTCGAACGAGGATTGCCCGTAGAATCGCGGGGCAAATCCATTGGCGCCCTGATGCACCGGGCTCGTCTCAATCCGGAATCCAATTTTGCCTTTGGAGAAGGGGGCGCCGGGACGTGGAGCGACGGAAAATTAACGACCCGAATTGGTCGGAATTCTCACGCCGTGCGGCACGTCTTGGAAACCTTTGTCCGGTACGGTGCGCCTGCCCATATACTCTGTCACGGATCGCCGCATTTGGGAACGGACAATTTGGTCAAACTCTTGCGAGCCATGCGCTTGGATTTGCGACGCCTCGGAGGAGAAATCATGTTTGGAGCCAAAATGGAAGAACTCATTGTGGAAAATGGCGTTGCCAAGGGGGTTCGTGTGACCAAGACACCTGCTTTGGAACGCAATGTGGACATGACCGAAGAAGATGCGGAATTCTATTATAATTTTCAAGGAGAAACAATTATTACAGGAGATGCCGTCGTCTTGGCGACGGGTCATTCCGCGCGGGATGTCTACGAAAAATTACACCAAGACGGTGTACAGCTGGAAGCCAAAGGATTTGCCGTGGGATTTCGGGTCGAACATCCGCAAAAAATCATCAATCAAATTCAATATGGAAGCCAATGGGGCATGTCCGTCATTGCCGGCAAACAATCTACCGATCAAGTCAATGCAGAATATTTGCAAGAGCAACAACAACCATTGCACCGCCATCCAGGACGATTGCCCGTTCCATCCTATCGATTGGCCACCGATGCCGCCCAAGATGGCACCCAAAACAATAATCATACGCGCGGCGTGTATTCCTTTTGCATGTGTCCCGGTGGTCAAATTGTTCCAGCGTCCACCGAACCCGACGAAGTCTGTGTCAATGGCATGAGCTTTAGTCGTCGGGATTCGTCCTTTGCCAATTCCGCTCTGGTCGTCACGGTGGCGCCCGACGATGACATTCTCAAGGACTACCGAGAGAAGCATGGTGTTTTGGCGGGAGTCGCCTTTCAACGGGACATGGAACGCAAGGCTTCCCAATTGGGAGGCGGCAATTTGACCGTTCCAGTCCAACGTCTGACTGACTTTTGTGCCGGCGTGGCATCGACAACAGCTCCACCATCGTCGTACAAGTTGGGTGTAAAACCAGCTGCTTGTCATGAAATATATCCAAAGGCATTGACCCATGCCATGGTCGATGCTGTGAGGCATCACTTTGAAAAGCAAATGCCCGGATTTCTATGCGACGACGCTCTGCTGCATGGCGTCGAAACACGAACCTCTAGTCCGGTCCGAGTGTCTCGTGACAGTGAAACTCTGGAGGCGCCCGGAACCAGCCATTTGTTTCCGGCCGGCGAAGGAGCTGGGTTTGCCGGAGGAATCGTCTCGGCGGCAGTCGACGGCATGTCGGTGGCCAATGCGGTTTTGCAAAGAGTAGTTCCTGGCGAGGAAACCACCAAGGGAGGAGAGAAGATGAAGAATGTCGGCTTTAGTTACTGAGAAGTTCAACATCAGTTCTATATCTAGAGCGAGCATGCTACTAGTTAGTTGAGCTCGCTCGAGTACAAGTGACTGCGATAGCCCAGAAAAAAAGGCAACGGGGAAGCTCTATACAAGATTCCGTACAAACGGGCATCCTACAATTGATCGAGATGATGCCATGATCGACCTTTTCGGTACAATGCAGTAAGTTCGGTTGAATAGATGGCTTCCCGATGCCCTAGCTAGATAAATCAAAGAGGGGGTGGCGTACAGTAGCCAATGGCCATGATGCAAACCGAAATTGTGTGCCTGTCCAATCATTTAAGGTACTACGTGGCTACCTAGCTAACTACCTAGCGAGCTAACTAATTATGATTATAGCAATCTAATAGCGTACTTTTGTGAGAGATAGTATCCTCGATTGCAGTTTGTTACCAATAATGTTCTTACGATTTGACAAAGGATCTGTGCCAGCAGCTAGGCTAGTACTACTAGCTAGTAGCAATCATTCTTGCATCCCATCCGTCCGTCATCTCTCGGTCAGCACGGGCCAAATCATATCCCCCCAAAACTTCTCACTCAACGTAGATGGTTGTCCCAAGCAACTAGACGACACTGGAGAGGTCAGCGGCCAAGTCCATCTAGCAAGTACAGTAACGCCGGCAGAGGAGATCGTGAGACGACAAAGATTTCGGAGGTGACGAACCTGGATTCGATGTGGGCACAGCCACAAAACAAAAACCTCCACCCTTTTGGATCGAGTCATGGTCGGGAAGTTGCTTTTTCCTTCTTCCCAAACCTACTGGCAAAGTGCGTGGCTATGCTCTTGGTCCCTTCAGTTCGGTGAACTGCACTAACCCCTGACAGTGTAAACTCCACTATTGGAGGCTTCCAGCAAGGGTGTCCTTCTGGGGCGACCACACTACAGTAGGTTCCAGGTTAGAGCATCCAGCGAAGGGACCAAAAAGCAAAAAGGTGTGTGTGTTTTTTTCTTCTCCAGCTAGTATGGATGGATGGTTTCATGTACTAGTACTACTAGTAGAAGTACATGTTTAGGGACTTAGCTATCTGCCTAGAGTAGGGCTCGATGTTGGCGCATCAAGCGAGGAAACAAAAAGCAAAAAGCTTCATCCTTTTGCTGGAAGAGGATGGTGTTTTGATTTGCTTTTGGGAGCAAGTGGGCGTGCCCATCAGCTCTCAATTGGGGACATTGACATTACGATTGACAACCTTGCGGTCATTCTTGCAAAGTACCAGTAAAGATCGCGTCTAATGAATCACAGTGTCAGTTAAATCTCCTATTCGATGACTTGTTTCGAAAATAGAAATTGTATAATCAGTTGCTCGGGTACCCGGAATAATTTGTTCCATAAAGCGGGCATTGGTCATTGAAAAAGGATATGAGTACTTCGGAGTACAATGTAATGGACTGGCTGACAGTTACAGCCGATTGCAAGAAGAAGACGGTGCATTGAGTAAACGAAACTCTACTATATACTAGTACTAGAGTAGTAGCTCGCAACTACCTAGCTACAGTAGTAACACAAGGTCATTGTTTTCCGAGCTAAAAGGCTGAAAGTTTCAGTCAGTGACCGGCTGTAACTAGCTACTAGCTACAGTAGTTGATACAAAGAAATGGTACTGGGCAAAAGATTCATGAGCGTAAGTAATACTTGTCTTCTACTTACTCTAAGGAGGTACGACGAAGCAGACAGTGGACTTCTATTACTCCAAACCGTAGCAACGAGCGAGTAGAAGACTGTTACAATAGAGTCATTTGACTGGCTATTTAACTGGCTAGTAGTAGTAGCTAATAGTGGTGATAGCTCACGATTACTGTACTAACAGGGAATGATTGCCAAAATTTCACCTAGTGCCACTAAATGAATTTGGCGGATGACTCACCTCACTGACTTCAACGAACGGTCATAATTAACGGTACAATAATAGCCCGCGTACTCTGAATGTAGGATTCATTCGCAACAAGACTCCAGTACTGAAAGGTACAGAGCCAACTCCTAATACCGCAATTGACAAAAGATCTATTTTCTTCTACGGCGGCAAGTCAGTGACTATCGATACCACGCAAATACATTACGTGTAGCTACCGTAAGCTAACAAGTAGATAGTACGCACGTAAAACCCAGTGAGCGAAGGCAAAACGAATTCGAATACAGAAATCATACGGAAGCAACTCGAAAGTCAGAAGGAGCACAACAAGCAACAAGCAACTGTTCAACACAAAACTTGAATTAGCACAATCACCATAGCATCACCAGTAAACGATTTACTGCAAGGTGCTACGAAAGTTAGCTCATAAAAACAAAATACAAAAAATATAGAACAGAGAAAACAAACATAGAAGAAATTGAAAAGAAGCATAATCATGATGAGAATAACGAGTTATCCAGCCGTACTGTTGCTGGTAGTACTTCTCGTGGCAACCCTCACGTCCACTACATTTGCTCAAAGTGAGGACTGGTTGCAACCCCTCGTGAATCATCACCGGGAATTGCAAAATGCTCCCGATCCTACTTGCTCGACGGGCATTCCCAAAAAGAGCGGCGAGAGGAATGTCTGTTGTGCCGGCAGTTGTGGCCGCTGTGGTGGCAGTGGCTGCAGTGATTTGCCGGGTGGATCCTCGTCGTGTTGCACGGCTCCCATCTTGGCGGCGGGTAGGTCGTGTCTTTTATTTCCGCCCCCCTGTGAAATCTTGGAGGGGACCTCTCCTGCACAACAAGAAGAAGACGATGGTGAAGGAAGTTCCTCTATTACCGTGGCTTCCGATGGAATTGATCCCATGGATCCCGTTGATCCCTTTTGTGCGACTGGTCTTTACGCGATGACTTCGGGCGTCTGTTGTCCGGCCTCGTGTGGTCGTTGCGGTGGCAAAGCGTGTTCCAAATTGCCGGGAGGCAATGATTGTTGCGTGTCCACCATTGCCAAATCGACGCGGTCCTGTGAATTGACCCGTCCTCCCTGCAAGACGGATTCCAGTCAAGGCATTTCCTTTAATAAGTGGCCCGTGGGCAGTCATCCCTGGCACGAATTGGTCACCACACGACAAGGAGGTCCTTGCGAACGCAACAATTCCTTGGATGTGACGCAGACGTGTATCGAAGCCTTGTACGATCCCTACGAACGTGGCAGTCAACGCATTACCGGATTGACGCCCTTGCCACCCGCGTTGGAATACACACTGAATTTTGATGTCCTCTTTCCCACGGGCTTTGATTTTGTCAAGGGCGGCAAGTTGCACGGTCTGGGACCTGGAACTCATGTGAGTGGATGTGGTCCCATGACGGATACCGGTTGGAGTGCGCGGGTCATGTGGAGGGCCAAAGGCATTCTCGCCATTTATCTCTATCATCAAGACAAGTCGGACAATTGTGGACATTACTTTTATTCCACCAAAAAAGTCACGCCCGGACAATGGGAAAGTATCAGTTTGCACATGCGCGTCAACAGTGCCGCCACGGCCAAGGATGGCTTTGTCAAACTCTATTTGAATGGCGAAATGATTGCCCAGGCTTTGAACATTCGGTTCGTGGATGACCCCAAATGGGCCTTTCCGCATGGCGAAGGCAAGATTGCCAATTTCATGTTCAATACCTTTCATGGGGGTTCCGATGTGAGTTGGGCGCCGCAAACGCCCCAAAAAGCATACTTTGATAACATTGCCGTCTATCCGGGCGAGCAAGTTCGACAACCGGCCGAATGGTTGACCTTGCCCACTTCGACGGTACGACAACGGTCCTTTACCAAAGAGCAAGTTGCCAGTTATTATGGTGAGGAACTGTCATGTACCGATCCGGATACTACGGGATATGAAGATTTCTGAAAAGGACAAACAGATTTCCAGGCACGGACGAGCGACCGTTCATGGACTGTATCCATGGATATGAGTTAGAACCACATAACTATTATAATCTGTATATAGAACAGATATCAAACCAAGAGTAGGAACGTCGAGTGGAATTATTCATGGCCACTTTCAAAAACATTCATTTACCTTACAGGAGACGTAGGGGATGTAGTGCACGTAGTAGATGGAAATACATCAACATGCTGCATGCCTTTGTTCGGGTGGAACGAGTTCGAGGTCGGGGTTGTTTCTGTTTCACAACTAGCGACCTAGCTAGCTAGTAGACTAGTAGTGCAACTAGTAGAATCAGCGCCTGCCCGAAACTAGAGTTTGACAATGGTGATTTCTTGGACCCAGAAAGAGAGGTTTCCTAGCTCTGATAGCAGAATAGTTCGTAGATAAATAAATAACTCAAGCAATGACTCTGTTAAGACTGAGTTGAATCCTACAAACTTAAGACCAATCCAAAAAGGACCTTCTGCATTGCAGCATAGTTCATGGCTTCATAGCATGATGGCACTAGAAAAGTGTTGTGGCTGTCACAGAATCAAAGAATTGCAGTTTCACATCCTCACAGCCTTTGATGTCACCACAGCTTCGTGGTTTTGCAGTCACATAGCTTCACAGTTTTACAGTTTGATGGCTTTCAAAGCATCACAGATCACAGCTTCACAGTTTGATCACGGCAGTTCACAGTTTCATTGGTTTTCCCGCAGTGGGGTCTCACTCCCACCTGGGCTGCGGTGTGCTTGTTGCAAATTGTCAGTCCCACAAGCTAAGCAGCTTTCAGCACCAAGTCCACACAACAGCCCAATGAAGGAATCAAGTGGCAACATTCCCAGCCGCTTCACAACTGCGCAGGGCAAAGCTGAGCAGCTTTCAGTGACAAGCCTGCACAACAGTCCAATGAAAGAATCAAGCAGTGGCAAACCAAGCGGCTTTGTGACTGTTCAGGGGGGCTGAGAAGGGAAGAATGAAATTCTGCTGGAACTCTGCGCAGAAAATGTGCTGGTGCATTTTTCAACAGCAAAAACACCTTTTGAAAAGAATGAAGCAAGGCAAGCTTCAATGAAAAAAATGTTCATTGATGACAGACAGCGGTTGTCAAATGAAGTTCATGAAAACATCAAATTTGAAAAACATCACCATTTCACTTTTTGCACTGAACTTTTTGCAGGCTGCTCACTGGGTTGGCCTGTCAAAACTCCTCCTTCATGCATCCCCTTGTCTTAGCAGTCTGTTGTGCAGCCGAATGACTTAACAGTTTGATGTCATCACAGCTTCTGAGCTGCACAGTTTGATCACCATGCTTCACAGTTTCCCAGTTTGAACATCATGTTGTGTGGTTTCACAGTTTCAAAGTGTTCACAGCAGCATGGTGGACAGCTCCGCAGTTTGATATTGTCATCGCTTGATCATCACAATTCACAGTTTGATGTCATCACAGCTTTGTGGCTTCACAAAATCATTTTTTTTGCACTTTCAAAGTGACATGACATTCAAGCATCATGGTTCTTTGCTTCACAGCTGCACAGTTTGACCATCACAGTTCCTGGTTGCACAGCTTTGCAGTGTGATGTCACCACAGCTTCACAGTTCGAACATCACAGCGTGCAGTTTCAAAGCTTTGCAATTTGATGCAATCAAAGCTTCACAGTTTGATCATCACAGTTTTCATTTTCATGGCTTCACAAAGAGACAGTCACCACAGTTTTGTCATCATTGTTCACAGTGTTTTGGCATGGTTTCACAGTTTCACAACATCACAGCTCATGGCTTCACACAGTTTGGTGTCATCACAGCTTGGTGACTTCGATGGACTCACAAGACTCACAGTTTTGCTGTTTCATGTCAATCATTCCTTGGACAAATTGAACACCAGCTGTCCCAGACATTCAGACATCCAAAGACATTGAAAGAAAAACTTGGTGAAAACAAGATTTTTTGTGACATCAGAAGATGTTTCATGACAAGGAGAAGACATTTTCCAACAACAACAGACTTTTGCAGACACAGGAATGTCATTTTTAATGAATGCTTGCAACTGTTGAATGAATTGAGTTTCAAATTGACTTGCTTTGCAGTTGATGAGCAAAAAGCATTTGGACATGGTCAGACGTTGTTGTGTTTCTGCAGACGCTGACAGACATGTCCACAGATGTTTTCTGGCAAAGACAGAAATTCATCAGCAGACACAGAAGGCGTTTTCTGACAAGTTTCAAGATGGCAGTCATCAACCAATTCAAGGCATGATCACAGCAGCAAATCAGAATGTTTCAGAAAGGCCACAACGTGGGTGGGTGGCCGTCCGAGTGGGCACAGATGACGCACAGCTCTTCAACAGTGCTCAAGGTCCGACATGTGACAATCTTTTTTCGTTTTGCCAGTTGACGCAGTTCGGTCACGGAGAACCCATCTTCTTGTTGCATTTGTGTCACCGTCGATCGTCATTTTTCATGAGGCCTGTTTAGTTAATCCCTGTTGTCAATCCAATGGACTCCCAAATGCTCCGAGTGCGATCACTGCTAGTGTGTCTTAGAAATTCCATGTCAATGGAGCAAACAATGAATGGCCTGTTTTGTTAAATGCAGTCACAGTCGTGATGGATTGGATGGGTCGCCATGCACAGGTCTGGGTCGCATTTGCAACCACGGAAACACCACCTAAATGGCTGCTGGCATCACTGAAGGACAATGTGACAATGACCACTGGCACCATTTTGACGAACGAGACGGAATTTCGAAAGCAAATTGAGGAGCACACTCATTTTCAAAGGCTCTTAAACCGCGTCAAAGCCACTGCTTCATTTTGGTTTGACAAGCATGAGCTGGTTGTCCAATTGATGGACGAATATGCCTGGCATACCTTTGGGATCGAGAAAGAGACACCGGGTGCGAACGGAATAGGCACATTGTATTTTCACTGCGCTATGTCATGCGTCGCTCTTGCGCATCGGGATGGAGCAACTCATCGTACACGGAAGCAGCAAGCGAAGAAATTCCTAAAAAAATTGAAGGGATGGGCAAACAAAGGAAATCCGAATGTCCAGCATTACGAATCTCTGTTGGAAGCCGAGTTGGCATCCTGCAATGGCAAGCCCTTTGTTGTCGCCGCCAAACATTGTGAATGCGCGATTCTCATGTCAGGAAGAATGAACTTCATGAATGGCTTTGGCTTGGCTCATGAAAAGTTTGGTGATCACTGTTCTAGGAATGGGGACATAGCCGGTGCCAAGGATCACCATCAGAGGGCACTCGAATCCCATCACGCATGGGGAGCCGCGGCTAGAGTGGAGCTGCTTCGGAAGCGATGCAGTCTTTAAGTTTTTTACAAATTAGCTTCTTGTGTGCAGTCTGCCATGGGCTTCTTGTTTCGCTGTTTAGATTTCAGTGAGATCATGATTGCTGCTGTGAGCCAACCAAACGTCTCCGTGAGTGGTTGCATTCTTCTGGGACCCGCCTCCCTTTGTTTGCTTAGGAATCAGAGAACAGTTTGCACAGGATCAAACTCTTTCCTACTTGAAGATCAACTCAATGCACATGACGCCTACTTAGTTTTTAGGTTGATCTGAACCACCAACAACAGTGACTGGAGTGCCCTCTGCAAGAGAACCTCAAGAAGGTCCACTCCCATGTCATCAGGTTGCAGATTCCAGAGTGGCTGGCTTCTTCCACTGGACTTTGGTCTGTGCCACACAATTTTTGGATGCAAACTGTGTGACATCAAAGTTCAAGGTGCATGAAGTTTCCTCCACAGGTTGGCCCAACACATTGGCAACACACTGTCCTGAAGGCCAAGCGGTCACCCAATCTGTTCCCTCATCAAAGTCTCCCTGGGTGCACGCAGTTTTCATCACAAGCAAAAGCATCAGTGAAGGATTGCTTTCTTGGCCATTTTCAGGTGCATTTGGCTGCCTTCCCAGCATGATTTGGAAGAGGGAACATTGTTGTGGGACCAGTCTGTGAAAGACATCAGAGAATGCGCCACTTGTTTCTCGCTGTTGATTTGCCAAACGAATCTGCCCAACCCTCAAATTGAGACACCAAGGGGGTTCGGGTCAGACCTTTGTGAAATGCAAAATGTCTGCATTGCCTGAATTGCATTGTTTGATGATTGTGGCTGAGATGATGCAACTTCCTTGCAACTGAATGTGAATGCAAGCAGAGAGACAGTCAAAAGTTCCTCACAATGTTTAAGTTGTTGCTGTGAGACACACAAAACAAGGGATCACTGAACAAGTTGCAATTGTTGAAAGATTCTTCACCACCATTGGGCAGGTTCAAAACTGTTTTGGAAATTTCTTGGCCGTGTGTGTTTTTTCTTCCAAAGAGACAAATCAAATTGCTGAAAAAAGACAACAAAGACATTGTCAGATGGACAAGCAAAAATTCTGCCAAAAATTGGACACCAAATGAACAATTGAACATGTTCTGCCAATGAGAAATTCATGATGAGTTTCACTGCATCACTTGCAACTGAACATTTCACAACGTTGTCTTCTCACTGATGCAAAAACACATGAACAAATGGAGAAGATGAGGTCACACAACAAACTGAAAAAAAGGCACAGATCACATGCACAAAAAGGCTGACAATGTCTGTGAAAAAAATCAAGACAGTGAAGGAAAAGTGTCACAGTCTTCATCCTTCTTTCAATGGGTTTGGTTGGACAAGTTCTTTTGCAAGAAGTTCACAAGAAATGCAGCTGATGTTGCTTGTGTCTGATGAGACAACCAGTTCAGGAGGCGACATGTCTTTGAAAGAAATTCACTTGTGCATTTTCCAAGGTTGCTGAACAAATGTGAAACCACTTGTTTTTTTGCACGTTTTTGGTCAATTTTCAAGCAACTTGATTTGAAAATGAGCAATTTTTGCAACAAAAGGAAGCAAAATTTGATCAATGAGCAATTGACGAATGACAAACAAGGAACAAGCAAAACACAAGCAACAACTGTGTTGTGCACACGACAGATGCTTCTCATGTTCTTTTTGAAACAACTGTTGCACCGGTTTGAAATGCTGAAGTTTGATTGAGCGATTCCCTTGTGAGCTGTTTTCTCTCATGAGCCAAGAACAATCGCTGGTTGGATGGGTCCACTGAATTGTCAGTGTGCACTGCTCAATGAAGAAACATCAACACAAGCCATTCTCACTATGTCCACTGATGCTGCACACTGCCTAGCTGGCTTCATGGATTGGCACATTGCTTGCTCTTCACCAGGTTGAGTCTGGCTGGACGTTCACATGTGCGATGTTTGTTGGATCACCTAGCTTCTAAACCTAACCCTCAACGATGTCGCACTGTGTTTCATGGTGCCGGCGGCGCTATTGTTTTTGAGACGGTCGCGGCTTGACAAATAAAGGTCCCGCATTTGAAGTTCGCAATTTTCACCAGATGTTGTACTCAAAGCATTTATAGTATTAATTGGATAGAGAATGCCACTAGATAATTATGACAGCACAGACCTATTTTTAGTACACAACCAACAATGTAGCCCGGGTGGTTGGTAAAACACCCTTCGATCGAAATCTCCTCCATGATTTATGATCGCGCAATCATTCATTGGTTATCTCAATCTTCCTTCCGTGTGTCTCACGACTCTCACCTCACACACACAACAACAGTAATAAGCTAAGTAGCAGCGACAAACAAACTATTGGATTGACCAGTTGCTACAAGCGGACCACATTGTTACCAGATGCATGCTGGGTTACCTTTAGCTTACGCAGGTCCAAGTCCAATACACCCACCTGTCATCCGGATAGCATAAAAGTAGCATAGCTAGCTAGATAGCTGCAGCCATCAATCATGTCAGACGCTCATAATAATTTACACAATCGAATGGCAAAAGAAGAAGGTCCTCACATTGTCATGTTGGAACCCTATCGAGATGATGATGATGAAGAGGCCGCCGCAGCCGGTGAGTCGACCGCCGTCTACAAGGACGATTGGGACAACTACGAGGACGAATATGGCGAGGAGGGTGACAAGTACAATCGTGCCTGCCGTTCCCAACCATCTCCGTATCCCCGCAACAAGTTTGCCTTGTGCCTCATGGCGGTGGCCTTTGTCTTTTCCGTTGCCTTGTTGGTCAAGGGTCTGTCGTCTCAATCACCACTCCAACCACCATCACCATCACAAGCTGCTGCTGCAGCACTGAACAATCATGCGAGAAGCAGTAACGCCACGGTGGACGCTATGGAAGATTTGGCCAATTCCGAACAAGATCTGGCCTTGCCCGAGCAGGAGAAGGAAGAAATTGTACAAGAAATTCAACAAGAAGTCCAAGAAGAGGCCAAAGTCGAACAGGAAATCGAAATGGAAGCTCAATCAGTTACTACTACTACGGAAGCTCCCGCTACAACGAACGCTCCAGCTACAACGAACGCTCCAGCTACAACGAACGCTCCCGCTACGACTACGGAAGCTCCAGTCCCACCACCCAAAGCAGAAATCGTACCAGAAAATCCACCGGAAATCCAAGGAGAAGCGGCCAAAGCAGTGGAAGGGGTAAAGGAAAGCCCAGCTACGGAAGTCACGGCTATAGCAGCTGCACCCACTGCCACACCAGTCGATCCATATACTTTATTGAACTTGTCGGTGATTCCTGTTTTTACGACCAAGGTACGGGGAACTTTTTTTTTACAAATGCACCTCTTTTCTGGAATATTATTTGAATTCGTACATCTCACTCTCCAGAATTATTATTATTATGATGACTCACTTCCCCTTCTACTACAAAGGATGCCGGCGTTTCGTATTTTGCGGCCGATGTGTTGACCACCATGGATCGTTGTCATGTCCACATGGGACCATTGTTTGCTCCCAACTCGGGTGGGGAATCACGGGTCGTCTCGTCGCAAAGTGCGCCCAAGGTGGCCGACTATATTCAACACTTTGCCCAAAAAGTCTGTCGGGACAAATTTACCAAATACTGGGGCCGCCAAAATCGATTTCAAGCCGCGGATGTCGCGCACATGGAAGAATGCAAGTATACCTGTTGGGCGTCCTTTGATTTGTTGGATACGGACATTCCCGACCAGCGGCATTTCGTCTTTGATGCTTTGCATGATGCCAACCACCACAAATGGATTATCCTCGAACGCAACAAGGAGGATGAATTTCACGCGCCCTTGTACGAGAATTGTTTGACTACGGCCAAGGAGGAAGGGCATTCCCAAGCCCTCAAGGAGTGTGAGCGAATCAAGGAAATGGACGTGCCTCACGAATTTTTGGTGCACCACGTGGACTTTTACAATGCCGTTCGGGCCTATGTACGAATGGAAAAGGGAGACGAAGAGGACTTTCAAGCCTTGGATGTTTCGTACCACGAATTGATGACCATGGACAAGACGGAATTGCAAGGATATATCCACAAGTATTTGGGCACCTCGGCATAAAGCAAAAAGCAAAGCGGTCGTCGGAAGAGGACTCTATTAATTTTACAAAACAATATACACAATAATCGCACACGATTTAGAAAAAGGCTTCTACTTACAAAACAATTTACAAAATAATCGTGATCTCATTTGTTTGTTTGTTTATTCTATGACACACTACTGCCATCGGCGCCGTCGGGTAAGAGTATTCATTCTCTCCGTGGGTGAGCGACCGATTGAGTAGTATAATGAGGAGCTATGTAGTACGAGTACCATCGCCAAAAGATCGTCTGGCTGCTCTACTAGCTAGCTTGTAGAGTAGCTCCAGTCGCACTCATTTTCTACTAAAAACAATTGCTACTACACTGTGGTTACGAAGAAAGCAAGAACGAAGCAATCAATTCTTTTTTGTTTTGAGTGCGGCACTTCCTTGCTTTCATCGTAAGTGCAACAAAAATGGCAACACGGCCAAAGCTATGCGACGGTCAATAGCGAATTACCTAGCTAGCTAGTTGGCTATGGAAGGCTAATATTGCTGAGACAACCACATAAGCAGCAATGGCAGCCACATTGGACCTCGTCACAGTCGACAATCAGAGCAAAGAATAAGGGATTGTCGTTTCGTCGCGCGCAAACCACACCAGGGGCTACACCTGTCAAATTGTTCTCGTCCAAGACAATTCGATCAATACGCTTCATATTGGCCAACTCGGTAGGAATCGTCCCTGATATAATAGTAGGAATAGGACAACCAAGGAGGAAGGAGGAGTAAAAAAAGTCAGAAAAACACGGAAGAGGCAATGGGAGCCGGAAGCTACGGAATCCAAAAACCAAACGAACATACCGGACAATTGGTTGCGCGCCAAGCCAATGTTCTTCATGTCATTCATTCTTCCTAGCTCGGTAGGAATGGTTCCGGTGAGGCCTATACATAGTGGGGAGAATCAGCGAATGACCACAGTGATCACAACCGGATTGAGAATCTCGAAGCTTCCAGGACAAAGCCATACAGAAGTAATGGATCTTACGATTGCCGCTCAAAAAGAACTGTTTGACATTGACTAGGTTGCCAAAGTCACCATGAATGGCTGTCTCTTATACACATCTCCGAGCCCACGAGACTAAGGCGAATCTCGTATGCCGTCTTCTGCTTGAA
>ENA-ORBV01004898-ORBV01004898.1-microbial-mat-metagenome-genome-assembly--contig:-NODE-4898-length-25157-cov-12.857576_pt1 | contig 25157 bp, 19 predicted proteins | sample MGYA00237777_ERZ505514 | MGnify/ENA primary metagenome ERZ505514 (study PRJEB26160, sample SAMN06269048) | microbial mat metagenome | isolation source: Oligotrophic lake microbial mat | place... | reverse complement strand
GCGACGATTTTCTGGATGCGCTCATCGGGTTTGTAGACGACGCGTTTGGCCACTGCATCCCCCGCCACGCGGCGCATCGCCTCGATCATCTCCGACACCGGCACGGTGATGCCAGGAAGGTTCAGCACGCGGCTCGTGCCCCAGAGCGAGGACGGCGTCTCATGCGCATGGATGAACGATTCCACGCAGCGGCCCGGCGAAAGCAGCCAGACGCCGGTATCGAGCGACACCGGGCATTCGGAGACGACGCCGTTGAGCGGCTCCCTCAGCACGCCGCTCGCAAAAGACGATGCGGCCAGGTTGGGCTTGCCCGGGCGCACGACGATGGTCGGCAGGCGAAGGCTGCGGCCGTCGATGAATCCCTTGCGCGTGTAATCGGTAACCAGATATTCGCAGCAGACTTTCTGCGCGCCATAGGAGGTCTGCGGGTTGGGCGTGGTCGAGTCATCGAGCACCTCCGGCAGGTCGCCGCCGAACGCCGCGACCGAACTGGTGAACATCACTCGCGGGGGCTTCGCGCATTTGCGCGCAAGTTCGAGCAGAGTGCGCGTTCCCTCGAGGTTCACGCGCCAGCCGAGGTCGAAGTCCGCTTCCGCGCCGGCCGAGACGACCGACGCGAGGTGGAAAATCGACTGGGTCTCGGGCGTCACGACCTTTGCAAGCACACCGGCCGCGGAAATATCGCCGGTGACGGTCTCGAGCCTCGGGTTCTGCGGCAGCGAAGGGGGGAACGCAGTGTCGAACAGGGTGACCTTGGTGATCGCGGTTTCCCTGCCATCGGCGCCGGTCAGCTTGCCGCGCGCGAGCAGCGCCTTGGCAAGCTTGAAACCGAGCATGCCCCCGCCTCCGGTAATGACGACTTTCATGCCGTTCCTTCCTCAGTGGGTGTAAGGGTCGGGATTCTATCGGACGCTCCGTCGGCAGGTTCGCCGAAGAACGCGATCACGTCGGCGAGTTCGCGCGTGGCCAGCATGGGCGGCAGGCTCGCGCGGATGGTGCGTCCGTAGGGCTTCGAGTACAGGCGCGGGTCGCAGATCATGAGCACCCCGCGATCGGTCTCGTCGCGGATCAGGCGCCCCGCGCCCTGCTTCAACTGCAGGATCGCCTGCGGGAGCTGCAGCTCCATGAACGGGTTGCCACCCTTGGCGCGCAACGCGTCGATTCTCGCGGCGAGCACGGGGTCGTCGGGCGGCGCGAACGGCAGCTTGTCGATGACCACGAGGGACAGCGCCTCGCCGCGCACATCGACGCCCTCCCAGAACGACTGGCTGCCGAGCAGGATCGGGTTGTCGAGACGGCGAAAACGCGCGAGCAGGTCGCTTCTCGAGCCGGTGCCCTGCACCAGCAGCGGGTAGTCGAGGCCATCGCGCGCGAGCTTGTCCGCGAGGATGTCCTTCGCGCGACGCAGGGCGCGCAGCGTCGTGAAAAGCAGGAAGGCGCGTCCACGGCTCGCCTTGAGCGCGGGATACGCGGCGTCGATGACGCGCTCCGTAAACGCAGGGTCGTTCGGGTCCGGCAGGTTTTGCGGCACGTAGAAAAGCGCCTGCCGCGCAAAATCGAACGGGCTCTCCCATCGCACCGAAGCGGCTTCCTCGATGCCGAGCTCGCGCGTGAAGTGGCCGAAATTGTCCCCGACCGCAAGGGTCGCGGAGGTCATGATCCAGGCGCGCGGATGGTCGTCCATCTGCTTCCTGAAAAGCTCGGCCGTGCGCAACGGCGTCGTGTGCAGTTGCAGCGCGCTGGCGAACACCTCGACCCAGCGCACCGCTTCGAGGTCGCCGGTGTCCTGCCACGCGGTCAGCTTGGTGCGCGCTTCGTCGGTGCGGCGCAGGCACCCGCCAAGGCCTTCCGAGCGCTCGGCCTGTGTTTCGAGCAAAGCGCGAAAAGTGGCAAGCGCGTCCGCCAAAGCTTTCACCGCCGGCTCGAACTCCGGGGTGCGCACGGCTTGCGAATAGGCGAAGCGCGCGCTGTCGTCGCGAAAAGCCAGCCGCAGATCGCGCGCGACCTTGTCCAGCTTCGCGGCCGCGCGATCGAGGTCCGGCAAGGCGCCACCCGCCGCGCGCAGTTCCATGCGCGTGTCGCGCGCAAGGTCGATGAGCTGCCCGGTCGACATCGTGTCGCCGAAGAACAGGCGCGCGGTGTCAGGGAGCTGGTGCGCCTCGTCGAAGATGACCGTGTTGCAGGCCGGCAGCAATTCCGCCAGCCCCTCGTCGCGCAGCATCACGTCCGCAAAGAACAGGTGATGGTTGATGACCACGACGTCGGCCGAGAGCGCATTCTTGCGCGCGCTGATCACGAAGCAGTCCTTGTACTTCGGGCATTCCTGGCCGAGGCAGTTGTCGCGAGTGGACGTGGCGTGGATCCAGACGGGAGAGTTCTCGGGCACTTCGGCCAGGTCGCTGCGGTCGCCGGTCTTCGTCTGCCGCGAAAAGCGCTCGATCGCCGCGAGCTGTGTCGTTTCCTCGCGCGAGCCCAACCGCACCTCGCCGCGTGCACGCTCGAGGCGGTAGAGGCAGACGTAGTTCGAGCGCCCCTTGAGAAGGGCCGTCGTGTTGCCTGCCGCGATCGCATTGCGCACGGCCGGCAGGTCGCGATCGAACAGCTGGTCCTGCAGGTTCTTGGTGCCGGTCGAAATCAGGACCTTGCCGCCCGAAAGCAGGGCGGGCACGAGGTACGCAAAGGTTTTCCCGGTGCCGGTGCCGGCTTCGGCAACCAGCACCGACGTCTGTTCGATCGCCTCGAGGATGCGGCGCGCAAGATCGATCTGCTGGTCGCGCACTTTGTACCCTGGAACCGCCAAGGCCAGCGATCCGTGCTCGCCGAAAATGAGGCCGAGCGCTTGGGCCGACGCGCTGCTCAGAGCCGCGACTCCCCGAACCGGGGCGGAATTGCAGGAAAGCGGGCTGGCAGCAAGGGGCTTTTCATCTGGGGGAAATCGGTGCGGCATCTTACTGGCAACGCTTGCCCGCAGAGCTGAAGGCGAGCAATCGCGGCATGTGCCTTTACACTGCGGCCGTTGTAATCTACATTACTTCAATTATGCGTCCTAACCATCTGTATGGGATAGTTTTTTGCCTTCTCGCCGGTTGCGGCGGCTCGATGCCGACGCAGGTGCCGGTAGAAGAGCCCGCGCAAACGCGCGCAATTCCGCGTGCGTCGGTGCCGATTGCGCCGCCTGCGCCTGTGCATCGCGCAGCGCCGGACCAATCGGAAATGCTCTTTCGGGTCCTTTCGTCGATCGGAGTCGACTACAAGTTTGGCGGCGCCTCGCATGCGACCGGATTCGACTGCAGCGGACTGGTGGCGCACGTATTCCGCGAGGGCTACGGGATCGCGCTGCCGCGACACACGCTCGGCCAGAGCCAGGTGGGCCAACCCGTTCCGCCCGGAGACCTCAAGCCGGGCGACCTGGTGTTCTACAACACGCTGAATCGTCCGTATTCGCACGTGGGCATCTATCTGGGCGACGGGCGCTTCATCCATGCGCCCAGGACCGGATCCGCCGTGCGCATCGAGAGCCTGAAAAGCGCGTACTGGACGAAACGCTGGAACGGCGCCCGCCGGATCGACGTCCGCCTTTAGGTTTTGCCCGAACCGAGCGCCGCTCGGTACCAGCAACTTCTGCCCCGTTCGCTCCTTTCAGCCGGCTCACGGGTCGCCGATGCCGATAGAATGATAACAATTCTCATTATTGATAAGGATGCGAATGCGAGTTATTATCATCTATCGCCATCCGCTTTCCGGAGCTTTAAATGCCTGTTTCCTTTGAGACATCGCTGTTTTCCGCACTCCTCGCGCTCTGCTGTGGCGTCGGTTCAGCCCTCGCGCAGGACAAGGTCCTCAATCTCTATACCTCGCGCCACTACAACACCGACGAGGCGCTTTACTCGAGCTTCACCAAGCAGACCGGCATCCGGATCAACCGGATCGAGGCGCCGGAGGATGCCCTCCTCGAACGCCTTCGCAACGAAGGCGCGGCGAGCCCGGCCGACGTGCTGATCACCGTCGACGCGGGGAGGCTGTGGCGCGCCGAGCAGATGGGCCTATTCCAGCCGACGAAGTCGGCAAGCCTGGACTCTCGCATCCCGCCCTCGCTGCGCCATCCCGACGGGCTTTGGTTCGGGTTCTCCACGCGCGCGCGCGTGATCGTGTACGCGAAGGACGTCGTAAAGCCGAGTGAGATCCGCGGCTACGAGAACCTCGCGGATCCGAAGTGGAAAGGCAAGGTGTGCATGCGCTCCTCGTCGAACATGTACAACCTTTCGCTGATGAGCTCGATGATCGACCACATGGGCGAGCCGAAAGCCGAGGCGTGGGCCAGGGGTGTTGTCTCGAATTTCGCGCGCGACCCCAAAGGCGGCGACACCGACCAGATCAAGGCCGTCGCCGCCGGCGAATGCGCCCTGACCGTTGTGAACACGTACTACTACGTGCGCCTGCTGAAGTCCGCCAAGGCGGACGAGCGCGCGGCCATGGAGCGTGTCGGCATGACCTGGCCGAACCAGGACACCCGCGGCACGCACGTCAACATCTCGGGCGCTGGCGTCCTCAAGTCCTCCCCCAACCGCGAAGCCGCCGTGAAATTCCTCGAATACCTCGCGAGCGACGATGCGCAGCGTTACTTCGCCAACGGCAACAACGAGTTCACGGTCGTGCGCTCGGTGGCCATCGACAATCGAGAGCTCGCTTCGCTCGGCAAATTCAAGGCCGACGAGATCAACGTAAGCGTGTTCGGCAAGAACCAGCCGGCCGCGCAGAAGGTCTACGACCGCGCCGGCTGGAGGTAGCCCGGACTGGCGCGCGCTAGCGCCGCGCCATCGTCCGCGCGAGCAGCAGCACCGGGATCAGGCCGACCGCGAGGATCGCGAGCGCCGCCAGCGAAGCTTCGGCGAGGCGCTCGTCCTTCGCCAGGTTGTAGGTCTGCACCGCCAGCGTATCGAAGTTGAACGGGCGCATGGCGAGCGTCGCGGGCAGCTCCTTCATCACGTCGACGAAAACGAGAAGTCCCGCGGTGAGCAGGCTGCGCGCGAGCAATGGCGCGTGCACCCTCATCATCGCTTCCGCAGGCCGCAGGCCGAGGCTGCGCGCCGCGTCTTCCATGCTGCGCTTGATCTTGCCCAGGCCCGCCTCGACGGTCTGCAACGAGATCGACATGAAGCGCACGAGGTACGCGTAGACGAGCGCGGCGATCGTGCCGCTGAGCCAGAGTTGCGGCGCGGTGCCGAACTGGGCCGCGAGCCAACCGGACAGCCAGCGATCGAAGTACGTGACCGGGACCAGCACGCCGACTGCAATCACCACGCCGGGAATCGCATAGCCGAGCGCGGCGGTGCGATTGCCGAAGTTGGCGACCCGCCCGGGATGCAGGCGCGCCGCATAGGCGATCGCGAGCGCGCCGCCGACGGCGAGCAGCGCCGTGATGCCTGCAAGTGAAACGCTGTTGAACGCGAGGCCCGCGAACCGCTGCGCGAATCCGGGCCCGGCCTCTTGAAGTGAAAGTCGCACGAGCAGGAGCATCGGCGCGATAAAGCCTGCAATTGCCGGAATCGCGCAGATCAGGACTGCGCCCCCAGCTCGCGCGCCGCGCAAGAGGTGCGGCGAAGGCGGGCGCCGCGGACCGGAATGGAAGGCCGAGCGCCCGCGCAAGGCCCTCTCGAGCGCGAGGACGCACCCGACCCCCAGCAAAAGCAGAGCGCCGATCTGCGCCGCCGCCACGGGGTCGCCGAGCGAGAACCACGCGCGAAACACGCCGGTCGAAAAGGTATCGACGCCGAAATAGGCGACCGTTCCGTAGTCGGCCAGCGTTTCCATCATCGCAAGCGCCACGCCGGCCGCAATCGCCGGCCGTGCGAGCGGCAAGGCGACGCGAAAGAAACTCTGCCATGGCCCTTGTCCCAGTGCGCGGGCGGTCTCGAAGCTCGAACCGGACTGCTCGAGGAAAGCCGTGCGCGCCAGCAGGTACACATACGGGTAAAGGACCGCGACCAGCACAAACACCGCGCCGCCGAGCGAACGGATATCAGGCAGCGAGTAATCCCCGGCTCGCCATCCGGTCCAGGCGCGAAGCGCCGACTGCAGCGGTCCGGCGAACTGGAGGAAGTCGGTGTAGACGTAAGCCATCACATACGCCGGCATGGCAATGGGCAGGATCAGCGCCCACTCGAATAGCCGCCGCCCAGGGAAGTGGCACATGCTCGTGACCCATGCGCAACTCACCCCGACCAGCGTGACGCCGGCGCCGACACAGACTGCGAGAACGATCGTGTTGCGCAGGTAATCGGGCAGCACCGTGGCCGCCATGTGCGACCAGGTCTCGGCGCGAGGCACGAGCAGGTTCAGGGCCACCACCACAAGCGGAAGCGCGATCGCCAGCGCGATTACACCCGCGGCGATCTCGAGCAGGGAGAGCCTGATCCTTGGCAAGGCCGCAGGCTCCCGGACGGTTCCGGTGGGTAAATTCATAGAGAAATGCGAAAAGACCTTGAAAACCCTAAAGATCTTAGCAGTCGAGCTTGACTCGGGCAATGAAGATGGGAATCATTATCATCCCTTGAGCCCCCCCCAGCCCTCTTCCGTCCTCGAAGTGCGCAACGTCTCGCAGGCCTATGGCCGCGAGGTGGTGGTGCACGACCTGTCCTTCACCCTTGCACCCGGCAGCATCGGCTGCATCCTGGGACCGAGCGGCTGCGGCAAGACCACTCTCCTTCGCTGCATCGCGGGCTTCGAGCCGGTCACGACGGGCGAGATCAGCGTCGGTGGCGTGGTGGTCTCACGCCCCGGGCTGGTCGTCCCGCCAGAGAAGCGCCGCATCGGCATGGTGTTCCAGGACTACGCACTTTTCCCGCACCTCGACATCGCCGCGAACATCGCCTTCGGGTTGCGCTCTATGGACGAGAGAGAGCGCGGCGCACGCGTCGACGAGTTGGTGACGCTGGTCGGCCTGGGCGGATCGCTGTCTGCCTACCCGCATGAGATCTCGGGCGGCCAGCAGCAGCGCGTTGCGCTTGCGCGCGCGCTCGCGCCGAAACCCGACCTGCTGCTGCTCGACGAACCGTTCTCCAACCTCGACGTCGACCTGCGCGAGCGGCTTTCGCTCGAGGTGCGCGACATCCTCAACGCGAGCGGCACGACCGCGGTCATGGTGACCCACGATCAGTACGAGGCGTTTGCGATGGCCGACGAGATCGGCGTGATGCGCGAAGGCCGCATCGAGCAGTGGGACACGGCCTACAACCTTTACCACCGCCCGGTGAACCGCTTCGTCGCGGACTTCGTCGGCCAGGGCGTATTCCTGCCGGCCAGGGTCCTCAACGATCACCAGGTCGAAATCGAGCTCGGGGTGCTCAACGGCTTCATCCCGCACGAATGCCAGTCGGGATGCGACGTGTGCGGCAAAGGCTGCAGCGCCGAGGTGCTGCTGCGGCCGGACGACATCATCCACGACGATGCGTCGGCGCTGCAGGCGGAAGTCGTGCACAAGGCTTTCCGCGGCGCCGAGATCATGTACACGCTGAAGTTAGGCAGCGGGCGCAAGGTGCTCGCGCTCGTTCCGAGCCACCATAACCACACGCTCGGCGAGCGCATCGGCATCCGCCTGGACGTGGATCACGTGGTCGCATTCAGCCCGTCTCTTCCTTCAGGCTGAAGACAACCGGCACATCGACCGTGAACGACTTTCCGCGCAAGGCCGGCGGGATGGGTGTGAGCGGCTTGGCCTTGCGGATCATTTCGAGCGCCTGCTGATCGAGCACCTCGTATCCGGAGCGCGAGCGGATGCCGATGGAAACGATGCTGCCCTCCGGACCGATCACCATGCGGATCTCGGCCTGGCCTTCCCAGTTGTTGTCCAGCGCGAGCCTCGGATAGCGCTTGTAGCGCTTGGCTGCGGCAATGATCGCAATGCGGTACTGGCCGAGAGTCCCCGGATCCGCTGAATCGGTTGCCGCGGGCGAAGCGGGTGCGGGAGGGGCAGGTGTCGGGGCTGCTTCCACCCTGGCGGTCGTCGACGAGGCCGAGGTAGGCGGTGGCGGTGGCTGAGGCTCCGCGGCTCGCGGCGCCTCGACCACGGCGGGCGCCCGGGCCACTGTGGTTGCCGGCACCTGCGCAGGCGATGGCGGCACGGCCAGCTTCGGCTGGGCAGTCTCTGCGCTCGCAGGCTTGCGCTGCGTTTCCAATGCGGGTGTGGACCTCGGGCGCGGTTCGACCTCGGGCGCGGCCACCTGCGGCGGTGCCGGGGCCACTGGCGGGCGCTTGACCAGGTGCGCCACCAACGGCGGCGACTCAGGCGCCCGCTTTCGCTTCATCGGATCGAGCCAGCGCGGCGCCAGCAAAAGGATCAGCGCATGCGCGAGAATCGACGCAACGATCGCATAGGCGAGCAGCCGGTCCGAATCGCCCGACACGCTGGCAATCGCGCTAGTTCGACGCGCGCTCACCGAGCAGGCGCCAGACCTTCTCCGGCGTGATCGGCATCTCGATCTGCCTCACGCCGTGGCTCTCGAGCGCATCGAGCACCGCGTGAACCACGGCCGGCACCGCGCCGATCGTTCCGAGCTCGCCACAGCCTTTTACTCCGAGCAGGTTCGTCTTGCACGGCACGCTTTCGTCGAACACGTTGGTCATCTGCGGGAGGTCGTCGGCTCGCGGGACGCAGTAGTCCATGAGCGAGCCGGTCAGCAGCTGGCCGGTCTCGTCATACACGGCCTGCTCGAACAGCGCCTGGCCGATACCCTGCGCAATGCCACCCTGGACCTGCCCGGCCACGATCATGTGGTTGATGATGCGCCCGATGTCGTCCACGCTCGTGATCCGCTCGACCCTCACCACGCCGGTGTCCGGATCGATCTCGACTTCGGCGACCTGCGCGCCGTTCGGCCACGAAGGCGCCGACGGCGTCTCGGTGGCCGAGACGCGAATGAACTTGTCCGCCTGCCGCGCGGCGAGGTCCGCGAGGCCGATGGTGCGGTCGGTGCCGGAAATGGCAAACTTTCCGTCGCGGAACTCGATGTCCGCCGCCGCGGCCTCGAGCGCTTCGGCCGCGAGCTCCTTGCCGCGGACGATGACCTTGCGCCCGGCCGAGACCACCGCGGAGCCGCCCACGAACGCAGAGCGCGAGCCGACGCTGCCCACGCCGTTGGCCTGGTCGGTGTCGCCCTGCACGATGCGGATCGCCTCGATTGGGATCTGCAGCACCTCCGTGATGAGCTGCGTGTAGCTGGTTTCCAGCCCTTGGCCCATCGCCATCGTGCCGGAGAAGACGGTCACGGTCCCGTCGGCATCGACGCGGATGTCCACGGTCTCCGTGGGAAGCGCGCCGGTCCATTCGATATAGACGGCCAATCCCCGTCCGCGCAGTTTTCCCGCGCGTTTGGAAACCTCCGCGCGGGCGGCATAGCCTGTCCAGTCGGATTCCGCGACCACCCGGTCGAGGATGCGCGCGAATTCACCCGCGTCGTAGACGTCCCCCAGATGCGTGCGGTACGGAAACGCGTGGGGTTCGATGAGGTTGCGCCGGCGAATCTCGACCGGGTCGATGCCCATCTCGCGGCCCGCTTTCTCGATGAGGCGCTCCATGAGGTAGTTCGCCTCGGGACGGCCGGCGCCGCGGTAGGCGCCGCTGGCCATGATGTTCGTCAGCACGCCGCGCACGTGATAGTCGATGAGCGGCACGTGATACACCGTCGTCTGCACCTTGGGCCCGAGCATGAGCGGGATCATCGCGGTCGAGCCGACCGGGACCGCGCCGAAATTGGCGATCATCTCCATCTTGAGGGCGAGGATCTTCCCGGACGCGTCCAGGGCCAGTCCCGCCTTGAAGAGCTGGTCGCGGCCCGCATGCGCGGCGAGGAACTCCTCGCCGCGCTCCGCCCGCCACTTGATGGGGCGGCCGAGCTTCCTGGCCGCGTAGCAGGCCACTGCATCTTCCGGGTACAACCCCGTCTTCATGCCGAACCCGCCGCCGATATCGCCAACGGTGACTCGGAACTGCGCGGGCTTAGTCTTGAATGTCGCAGCGAGCGACTCGCGCGTGCCGGTCGGCTGCTGGGTCTGCGTGTGCAGCGTCCAGCGATCCTTTTCGTACACCGCGATCGCGCTGCGCGGCTCGAGCGCCGTCGCGATCAGGCGCTGGTTATGCAATTCGACCCGCGTGACATGGGCTGCCTTGGCGAAGGCGCCCGCCACCGCGGACGCATCGCCATAGCGGGCTTCGGCCGCGATGTTTCCCGGCGCCGCGGCGAAAACCTGCGGCGCACCCGGCTCGAGCGCCTTGAGCGGATCGACCACGCAGGGCAGCTCCGCGTAGTCGATCGCCACCAGTTCCGCGGCGTCCTGGGCCTGTTCGCGTGTTTCGGCCACGACCGCCGCGACGGGATGACCGACGTAGTACGCGGTGTCTTCGGCCAACGGCGTGCGCAGGGGCGCCGCCATGGGCTCGCCGCTCGCCTGCTTGAAGAGCGGCGGGAACGGGATGTGGCCGACGCCGTCGGCCTTGAGGTCGGCCATGGAATACACGCCGACGACCCCGGGCGCCTCGCGCGCCGCGCTCGAGTCCAAGCCCGTGATCCGGGCATGCGCATAGGGCGAGCGGACGATGACCAGCCAAGCCTGACCCGGCACATTCCTGTCGTCGCTGAAGCGGCCCTCGCCCTTGAGCAGCCGGTCGTCCTCCAGCCGCTTCTGTGATCGCGAGGAGCCGAAGCGTGCGGAGTCCGGGTCGAACTGGGTGGCGGGTGCGTTCATCGAAGGCCTTGAATGACAACGGCCCGGTCAGGGCCGCCTGGGTGAGGTTGGGGCGTAGCCCTCATTTTAGCCGCTCTGACTGGCTGCGTTGCATAGCGCGCTGCAATGTGCGATCCCCGCCGGCGTCCCCGCTGGCATGGGGCGAACTGGCCCTTTAGCCCGGTGGCTTTGCGTCCACGCCTTTCGACGTGGTTGCCCTTGTGAACCAATGAACGGCCGCCCGGGAAGGCACTTGCCACTCGCCCCGGGAGCTTGTGCGCGGGTCCTCAAAAGGTCGGCAATGGTTCCGGCCGCCCGCCCGCGTAGCCCTGATACCCCAGGATGTCGAGTTCCTTCAGCACCGGCACCAATGCGATGTCCTCGACGCCCTGCGCGATGATCGGTATCTCCAGCGGCCGCAGCATGCGCAGCATCGCTTCCAGGACGAATCGCACATCCTTGCGCGCGCAGATCTCGTTTGTGAACGCCGGAGCGAGCTTCAAATAGGCCGGCATCAGGTCGTGCACCGTGGCAATCGCACCGCGATCGAGCTCGAAATGATCGAGCGCCAGCCGGCTGCCCGCGTCACGAAGCTCGGCGGCGAACTGGTGCGTGAGCGGCAGGGATTTGCTTGCGGCTGCCCCAGTCATTTCAAACACCAAACGGCGGGCCGCGGCCGGGTTGTCTTTCAGAAACTGTATCAGCCATGCGCGGAACGACGCGTCGCCCACGCTTTGTAGCGACACGTTCAGGCTGATGGTCCGCGGCAGGGTTGAATCACGTGTCACCGCGGCCACGACCATTTCGGCGACTTTCCGGTCGAGCAATGGCAGCAAGCCCAATTGCGCGGCAATCGGCACGAACGTTCCCGCGGCAATCGGCGCGCTTCCGGCATCCGCGATCTGCGACATGAATTCCATTTGGAGCGGATGGCCGCCCTCGACGGTGAGCACTTTCTGGCAGAGCAGCGAAACCCGACCCGCGTCGATCGCTTGCCTGACCGCCCGGATCGTGTCGACCACCGGCGCGTCCGCCCTGGACTCGTCGAGGGCCACGCCGCCCTTCCCCGCCACCCGCGCCAGCGCGGCCTCGGCGCGCTGTGCGAACTCGGCAAGCCGTGCGCCGCCGCCGAACCCGGCCAGGCCGCAGGACAGCGCGAAATCGAAAGGAAATCCGCAACTGCGCATCTGCGCCGGGAAACTCGCGCAGATCGACTGTGCCCATTCGCGCGCCCCCCCGTCGGACACGTCCGACAGGAAAGCCGCAAACACCGGCCCGTGCCACCGGCCGACCAGAGGAAGGATAGGCGGCGCCGGCGCGGCCATGGCCGCGGCGAGCCCCGCCAGGAGTGCATCGCCCTTGGCCACGCCCAGCGCCTTGTTGATATCTTCCAGGCCGCTCGGGGCGAACAGCGCCAGCGTCCCCGAATGCACGTCGCCGTTCTCGCCGATGGCGCTCTCGATCGAACGCTCCAGGCCGCGCCGGTTGAGTTGTCCGGTCATGCCGTCTTCGTAAAGTTCGTGTCGCAGGCGCTCGGCGCGCGAGGTTTCGCTGGCGATCGTGTCACGGATCTTGCCCGAAAGGCTGTTGATCGCGGCGATGACACTTTGCAACTCCCGTGTTCGCGGCCGGATATCCACGGTAACGAATCGCCGATTGCTGATCGCATCGGCCGTTTCCTCGATTTTTTTCAGCGGCCGCAGAATGCCCAGCAGATACAGGCGCATTGCGACAAGTGCCAGCGCGAACAGGAGAACCAGCCAGGCGAGCGTGGCAATGGCGGCATCGTAGAGCTGGCGATACGCATACTCCGGGTGGACTCGCACCAGGACCCTGCCCAACTGGCGCCATCCCGAGGTGATCAACGCTTCTCCCTGCGGGCCCTCCAGCGTCACCAGGCCGGTAAACCATGCCGGCACGTCCGTCGTGCGACGGTCGAGCCGACGGGCGAACAGGATCTCGCCCTTCGGATCCTCGACCGTGATCGACAGGAAGTGGCCGCGGTCGAACACTGGGCTCACCATGATGTTGATGAGGGAGAGGTCGATCACCGGCATGCGCGCGCCGATCGACAGCGCAAGTTGCGTGGCGGTCTCGTTGGCGTGCGCGTCGAGCTGATTTTCCAGATTGCCGCGCGCGCTGGCCACGTAGATCGCCTCGATACCGACGAGAAGCGCGATGAAGATGAGCGCGGTGCCGGAAAGCAACTGTCTTCCGAGGGTCACGGCGGCCCCATCGCTAGATGCGGGCTTCCATGGCGAGCCGCGTCTGCACGTGGATCCAGTTCCGGATCTCCGAAGGCTTGCCGCGCCTGCCGCCTGCCACCAACCTGATTTCGTCGTCGTTGAAACTGTAGACCGGGTCGAGATCGGTGCGCTGCGAAGCCGGTCTTACACGAGGAACGAGGTTGTCCAGGATCAGCGGCTCGGCCTCCGCGCTCGCGTAATAGGCCAGGACCATGTGCGCCTGTCCATTGAGGTTGAGGACGCGCACATAAGTAATGCGCAGGCGAGCGATAGGCACGCCCAACTCCTTGAGCAGGTAATATTTGGCGATCGCGTAGTCTTCGCAATCCCCGCCGGCGCTACCGATCAACTCGGCCGGTGTCGCCCAATAGTCCTCGGCGCCCCAGTGTTCCCGGTCCTCCTTCCAGGTCACGTTGTCGTTGATCGCGGCGTTGACCATTTCCAGCGCCGCCTCGTGGCCGTCCGGGGTTTCGAACACTCGCGTCGGCGAGAAGCCTTTGCGCTCCCGGGCGAACGTTTTCCACCGGCCGATCCGCTGCACGGTCGAAGCCCCGAATCGCTCGGCATATTTCGCGGCCAGCATTGCGCTGACCCGGGTCGAAAATCCGAGTTCGCTCGGCTGTTGTGCCGAACCAGTGCCGATCAGGGCAATGATGCCGCAGGCGGCCGCGCCCTTGGCAAGCATCGACTTAAGGCTCATCTGCACGGCGCCCTTCCCCGCATCTGGAAATGTCTGTGCTGGAATTATCGGCACCCTCCGGCGAAACCGAAGAGGCGAATTGCGAAGGATTCCCCGCCCCGAATTGAAGGCCGAAACCCGCCCTGTTTCACGCATCGAATGAACCCGCTCGCGCGTAACGTGACGCCTTTCTTCGCGCTTCCTGATCCGGGGACGGCATGGCATTGGCAATTTCACTGGCTCCCAAAGCGCCGGTGCCCTCGCGCATCGGGCGTTTCGAGGTCCTGCGCGAACTCGGCCGCGGCGCGCAGGGCGCGGTCCACCTTGCGATGGACACCCACCTGGAGCGGCAGGTCGCGCTCAAGACCCTGCATCTGAATGCCGATGGCGCGGCTTCGCAACTCGAAGCGCTGCTCGCCGAGGCGCGCATCGTCAGCCGGTTGCAGCACCCCAACATCGTCACGCTCTACGACGCGGGCGAAGACCAGGGCGAGCCCTACCTCGTGTTCGAATTGGTCGAGGGGCACAGCCTCGCGCAGCGCGTGCGCGCCGACGGACTCATGCCGGCGGCCGAGGCGGTGCGCATCACGCTCGCGCTGCTCGAGGGCATTGCGTACGCCCACGCCCGGCAGGTCGTCCACCGAGACGTGAAACCGGCCAACATCATGCTCACTGCCGAGGGCGTGCCGCGCCTGATGGATTTCGGCATCGCCGTGCATGGCCCCTCGGACGAGCACGCCGAGTTCTGCGGCACGCCGGCCTACATGGCGCCGGAGTACATCGCCACGCATCGCTACGAGGCCTCCTGCGACCTGTTTTCGCTCGGCGTGGTCCTCTATGAAATGCTCACCGGCTCGCCGCCCGTGCGTTCGCGCGACCCCTACCAGACCATGCACAGGATCGTGCACGAGGATTACGAACCGCCGTCACGGCGCAACCCCAGCGTCGCCCCCGAACTCGACCTGATCGTGATGAAGGCCCTGGCCAAGGACCCGCGCGAGCGATACGACGGAGCGCTCGCAATGGCGGCGGCGCTCGAGGCGTGGTTGGCGCCCGAGCCGGCCGCCCCCGAATCCGCCGAGCCGGCCAAGCAGGGAACCCTCGAGTTCCTGCTGCGTCGCATGCGCCACCAGAGCGACTTCCCGGTCCTGTCCGGAGCGCTTTCCGCGGTCACGCGCGTCGCCGCCGACCGCGAGCACGCGAGCGTGCTTTGCAACAGCATCCTCAAGGACTTTTCGATCACCAACAAGCTGCTGCGCATCGTCAATGCGTCGAACTACGCGCAGTTCGGCGGCACGATCAGCACCGTGTCGCGCGCGGTGGCCATCCTCGGATTCGACCAGGTCCGCTCGATCGCGCTTTCGCTGATGCTGTTCGAGCACCTGCACGACAAGCCCAAAGCCGCGGAGCTCAAAGACGAAGTGGTCGCGTCCTACTTCTCGGCGATCCTTTCGCGCCAGCTGTGCGGCCTGGTCGGCATTCACGACACCGAACAGGCCTTCATCTGCTCGATGTACCACCGGCTGGGCCGGTTGCTCACCACGTATTACCTGCACGACGAAGCGCAGGAAGTCGCGCGCCTGATGGCGGCCCGGGGGTTCGACGAACGCCGCGCTTCCACCGAGGTGCTCGGCATTTCCTACGAGGACCTCGGCGCCGGCGTGGGCCGCGCCTGGAACCTCCCCGATACGATCCTCACCTCGATGCGGTGCGCGGCCGGCAAGACCGCGCCGCGCCCGGTCGGCGAGGACGACAAGCTGCGCGTGATCTCGGAACTTTCCAACAGCCTCGCGGCCGTGGTGCGAACATCGAGCGAACGCGACCGCGCCGCGAAGCTGGCCGGGCTGGTCGAACGGTTCGGCGCGGCCACCGGCGTTTCGGCCAGAGGCCTCACCGGCGCGGTCCAGGAATCGCTGGCCCGGCTGATGGGCGACGCGCAGGTCCTTGGCTACAGCGCAACCATGTGCCCGGTCGTGGCCAACGCCAGGAGCTGGGGGACGCCCGTTTCAGCTCCGGACGAAGGAGACCCCACATTGCGCCGGATCGCTCCAGACATCGTTCTTCGCACGGCCGACCCGGCGCAGTTCGCCGCCCCCCCCACCGATGCGCTGCCCTCGGCCCACCGGCACGCGGCGCTGGCCGCGGGCGTGCAGGACATCACCAACACGCTGGTCGGCGAATACCACCTGAACGACCTGCTGCGCATCATCCTGGAGACGATGTACCGCGCCATGGGATTCACGCGCGTGCTGCTTTTCGTGAGCGAACCGGCCCGGCAGCTGCTGCGGTGCCGGTTCGGTTTTGGCGCGGACGCCGATGCGCTCGTGCAGTCCGGACTGTCGGTGCCCACCACTGGTTCGCGCGACGTGTTCTATGCGGCCGTCGTGCAGGGCGCCGATCTGTGCCTGGAGGACCTCGACGCCGAAAAGGTGAAGCCTTACGTGCCCGACTGGTACAGGAAGGCGATCGGCGCAAAGGGCATGGTGCTGCTGCCACTCGTCGTCAACAAGAAGGCGCTCGGCCTCATTTACGCCGACGCCGAACGCGCCGAAACCCTCCGTTTCAGGCCCGACGAACTCAGCCTGCTCAAGACGCTCAGGAACCAGGCGGTGCTCGCGATCCGCCAGAAGAGCTAGCCCGCATATTTCACGCGTAGTCCGATTGGTGCTGAGGTGAGTGCGGGTGGAGTGATTTTTGCGGATTGACTGGCGAGGAAGATCGTCTGGTGAGGGAAGGCGGAACGCCCGGCCATCGGGCGACTATGCCCTTTCCAGCAATTGCTCTTGACGGAGACTGGCCGGACTGAGGCTCAGCGTCCGCTATCGGGGCGTCTGACTGAGGCATGACAAGGGTATGGCTGGCCTTTGCCAGCGGTGGTGGTGCTGGTAATTGCACTGGCGGGAGCGGTAAAGCGGCGGGTAAGAATTTGACTACCGAAACGCTACGCTATACACTTGAAACGTGATTAAGAAATTCCGCCATAAAGGTCTGCAAGCCTTTTTCGATACGGGCAGTCGGGCGGGTATTCAGCCGCACCATGCCGCGCGACTGAAGCGACAACTGACACGGCTTGACATTGCCAAGCTCGCCAAGGATATGAATGTGCCGGGATGGAAATTGCACCAGCTTTCGGATGGGCATTGGTCGGTGTGGGTCAATGGAAACTGGCGCATGACATTCACATTTGAAGGGGTTGATGCCGTGCTGGTTGATTATCAGGACTACCACTAAGGAGCATTGGACATGACGCGAATCCACACCCCCCCTCATCCGGGGGAAACCTTGCGGGTGGATGTGTTGCCAGCCCTGGGGCTGACTGTGACCAAGGCCGCTGCTCAATTGGGAGTGACTCGCGCCGCGCTGTCTCGCGTACTCAATGGCCGCGCCGCCATCTCGCCGGAAATGGCGCTGCGCTTGGAGGGCTGGCTAGGCGTTGAAAACGGTGGACACGCTGATTTGTGGATAGCGCAGCAGACTGGATATGACTTGTGGCAAGCCAGAAAAGCTGGTGCACCGAAGGTGAAACGCGCTCGAGTATTACCCGCTGCCTGACGGCATCGGGCAAAAGCGGCGCGAAGCATCCGTCCTGATCTGCCTTCGCAGTGAGCCGCTTTGCGAAGGAGCCGCCGTGTGGGCGCGGAACTTTCCGTGGGTCACGCGCGGATCCGACGCATACATGCCCCGCAGTCCGTGCAGGCCGTAGATGGGCTGGTGCAGTCGCCTTGTCACCTCGTTGGCGATCCGCTCCACGCTGCGGTTGAATTCCGCTTCGTGTCCACCCTTGGGGAGGGATCCCCACGGACCGGATTCGCGTGCCTGAAATGTACTGGTACGGATACGCCAACTGCCTGGAGAACGGCTCCAGTAAACGATTCCTCGAGGAGAATGTTAAGGATTACGCCTCGCCGAGAGGCCCGTGGGATGCGGCTCTTATCGGCCGCGCACGGGCGGACATTAGGATTATTTTAACTGGGGCTGATTGAACGTTCGGAAGACGGCTTGATTTCGGTGCCGTTCGAATCGGTGGAAATTCGCTTTCCCTTCGCGCGGGTGGCCTGAGCCATACGCCCGCGCAGCGCCAGGTCCGGCGAAGATGCCCAAGGAGATCGTCGAGCGGCTGTCGGTATTTGGTCTTCGCCCTTAGACGCGCGAAGACCCCGCCTGCGCAACGCGGCGCACGCCCAGTGCGTTGCACACCCGGTAAATCGTGTCGAACCGGGGCTTTGAGCTGGGGCGCAATGCCTTGTACAGAGCCTCTCGGGTCAGGCCAGACTTTTCGGCTACCGCGCTCATGCCGCGGGCGCGGGCCACCACGCCCAGCGCATGGGTGAATTCACCCATGTCGTTTCCCAACTCCAGGGGTATTGCTACCGACAGTTTCTCAGAAGGTACAGTTCCGGGAGCGCTCGTAAGCAGAGCTTCCCGACATCACACAGATTGCGCGATCGGCCCTGCGGGTTTCCTCAAGCCCGCAGCGCCAGGAGCGCGATGAAACCCGAGCGTGACTCGCCGGCGGCCTTGGCCGCGGCATCGATCCGGCGCAGCACGCGCGCCGGCAGAGTGATGTTCACGCGTTCCCTCTTGTCCGCCAGTTCGGCCAAGTCGACCGACACCACCGCCCAGATCCATCCGGTGTACTCGGCATTGGCCTGGTGCTCGGCGATGTGGCGCGGTTCGGGCACCTGGCCGCCATCATCGATGACGGTTTCCAGCCACAGTTCAATCGCCTCTTTGGTGTTTAGTATGGCTTCGTCCAGGGTGTCTCCCGCAGAAAAGCAGCCGGGGAGATCGGGTACGGTCACGCCGAAGGCATGACGCTTGTCGCCCGGTTCAATGGCAATTGGATAATTCATCGCGCTTACTCCTGTCAGTTCAGTCCGGCTTGCCTCATCAACTTGTGCAGCAACCCTGTTCCCAAGGCCTTCTTCGGGTGCGGCACGCTGATGTGGCCACCCTTTTCCGGGTGAATGTAAACGTGGTGTGATCCTTTCACCCCCCGCAGCACCCAACCCGCCTGCTTCAGTCGCTTGATGAGCTCGGAGCTGTGCATAGTGTGTATTATACACACGCCGCGAAGGGCAAGTCGCCGCCCCGGCGGACTCACGAATCGGCAAACCCGGCCGATAAGGAGTCGATGTGGCTCCTCTCACAACTATGGCGCCGCCTGACCGAAGGCCCCTCCGGCGGCGGCCCGCGTCCCGCGCCGGTCGATCTTCATCCGTTCGCGCTTGCCGCCTCGGAAGACAACCGCTTCATCGTGCTGCGCGAAGCGGTGCTGGACCGCGCGATGGGCGTGGCGGGGTACGACTTCTCGCAGACGGACGACCGGGTCGCCGCAGAGACTGAGCTGGAACGTGAGAAGGCGCTGCTGCGCCATCTCGGCACGAAGGATGCGCGCACTCTTGCGGTCGGCCGGACGCTGTTCATCACGACCAAGCTCGAGATCCTGTGCGATCCCGCAGTCGACGCGCTGGCCGGGACGGGCACCGTCCTGCTGCTGCGACCGGCTTCGCTGCATGCGTTCAACGACGCGCTCATCGAGCGCATCCAGTCACTGGGGCGCAGGGGCGTTTGCGTTGGCCTTGCGGACGGACGCGCGGCGCTCGAAAGCGATGCGCTGGCCCGCGCGATCGCCACGGCATTCTTTTCAGTCACCGATTTCCTGCCGCCCGACCTCGTCGGGATCGCACGGCGCCTGTCGAAACTGAACCCGGCCCTGAAGCTGGGAGTCCGCGGCCTGCAGACCCAGGACGAGTTCGATGCCTGCGCGCGCCTGGGCTTCGTGTACCTGCGCGGCCCGTTCGTGCGCAGGCGCGAGGAGTGGAGCGCAACCCGGGCCAACCCCAGCGCGTTGCGCATCTGCGAACTGCTGGGCCGCGTGCGCGGCGGCGCTACGCCGCACGAGATCGCCGAGCAGGTCCGTCTCGACCCCATGCTGTCCTACCGGATCCTGCGCCTGGCCAATTCGGCGGCCCTCGGCGCCATGCGCAATGTCACCTCGATCGAGGAGACGATACTGGTCCTCGGGCGGGATCCGCTTTACCGCTGGCTTGCGCTGCTGCTGTGCGTGTCGGCGCCCCCGGGGCCTGGGCACCACGCCGTGCTGGAGAGCGCGTTGGCCCGCGGCCGCTTCATGGAACTGCTCGCCGGGGCCGATTCCCACGAGTCCGAACGCCAGGCGCTGTTCCTCACCGGCATGTTCTCGCTGCTCGACGTGCTGCTCAAGGTGTCGATGGCCTCATTGCTGGCTCAGGTGAAGCTGCCACGGGAGGTGAGCGGCGCAATCGTGCGTCGCGTCGGGCCCTGCGCGCTGCCGCTGCAGCTTGCGCAGGCGTGCGAGCAGGCGGAGGCCGGGGTTGTCGAAGGGCTGTGCGCGAGGCTCGAGATCGAGCCGCACCAGTTCAATCGCGCGCTCGGCGCCGCGGGCGCATGGGCGCGCGAGACGGCCACGGCGATCCGTGGGGTGAGTGTACCGGTACCAATACGAAACTGACAGGAAAGCGGCTCCTGGAGCGGACCTTTAAAAACATTCTCCGTAATTACCGGCCCGGAGAGACGAGCGTTGCCCCGCTAGCAATGTTCGTAAGAAACTCAGGCCGCCAAACAAAAACCCGGCCAATTCCTGTCCATGACAGCCAGGAAGCGGCGGACCGCCGATGGAAGGCGTTCGCGGCCGGATCCCGATTGGATCAAGGTGCGCGACGCTTCACAGCCGCAGGTCGGTGGGGTAATAGACATCGAGCAGCGCCTTCACCTTTGCCTTGTACAGTGTAAGGCTGCGGATGGCCTCGGGACGTGAAGCAAGACGCGCCGCCGGATTGCCCGCCCGAGGTCAGGCCGCGCATCATCGCTTCCGCCAGCATCAGCTTGTGGGTGATTTCCTGCCATACCGTCTGCGGCAGGGTGGCCTTCACCTCGCCTGAAGAGCAGCGCCCGACGAAGCGCTGCCCCTGGCTGGAGGCGCCATGCTCGGCGTAAAGGAGCACGTTCGTGTCCACCACGCACAGACTGCCGACAGGAATGTCGTCCAGGTTCACTGATCCCGGCTATCGTGTTCAAGTACCGCCTTGAATTGCCCCGGCGAGAGCCTGATCGGCTGTTTGCAGAAAAGTTGAAATGCCGCCTCGCGCCGTGCCGGTTCGGGCAGACCCGCGGACAGATACTTTTCCAGCGCATCCTGGATCACGTCGCTTAAAAATCGGCCTTCGTCGGAGGCGCGGCGCAACACATCTTTTTCGAGCAATGTCCCGACTTTCTGTTTCATGTTGCGCTCCTATGCGGAATCGACCGGCCCCGAGCACGCGGTGCAAGAAATCTTGACACGTCAAGACAAGGCACGATGACAAATGCATGGTGGGCAAGTGCCTACATCACGCGCCCCTCGGCTAGCGAATACGCGCTCTTCAATCCGGTGATTCCAGCGTGTTTGCCGGATGTCAGGCCCTTGGCGAGGCGGGCGTTCGCGCGTGTGCAATTTGCCACACGCCGGACAGTTGCTTGCAACGCGTTTCGTTACGCTGGAGCAAGGTCGTGCAAGTGCAACTGAAAGCACTCACGCAGGGCTTGTGGGGGTGAACCATGTTTTCGAATGCAAACGGCAACGATCTTCTGATTCTCGACGACAGCCTGGACATCTGCCACCTTGTCGAGCAGACCGCAGAGTCCTGCGGGGTGCCAGCGCGCCACGCGACTTCTCGGGCCACGTTTTATGTGGAGTACCGTGCGCGCGCCCCGAGGTTGCTGGTGCTCGACGTGATGCTTGGGAAAGAAGATGTCTGCGAAGTGCTCGATTTCCTCGCCGTTGAGCGCTGCACGGCGCCGATCTTCTTCATAAGCGCATACGATTACCGCATCCTCGATGCCGTGGCGAAACTGGCGCGCAACCGGGGCCTGCACGTCGCCGATGTATTCGAAAAACGCGACCTCCCGGGGCGCCTGCGCCACGACCTGGCTGCGTACTCGCTTGCAACGTAATTTGCCGGGACCCCCATGGGCGAACCGGAGAATTTCAATTGCGGCGGCGAAATCCCCTGGATGCACGCTCGTGCTCGGCTGGTTAGGCGTTATCGTCGTGGTTTTGCCCAGCTAATTCCCTTTTTCCACAAGCTCTTCCAGAAATACGCCTGGCGAAACCTTAAAGCGTTTCGCCAGCCTTGAAATCTGCCTGAGGTTGAGATTACGCTTGCCGGAAAGTATCTCGGACACCACGCCTTGGCTGCCGATTTCTGGTAAGCCGGATTGACTCAGTTCCTCCTGCTCCATCAAGAACCGCAATATTTCGCGTGGCAAAGGCGCTGGCATCGGGTAATGCACCTTGTCGAAAGCTTCCACGAAAACGCTCAGCGCCTCGGCGAGTTCGGCCAGCGGATGCGCCTCGTCCTCGCCGATTTCATCGATAATCGCGTCCAGCGCCGCGACCGCGCGATCATATTCCGGCTTGGAGCGAATCACGCCCAAAGGAACCATCCGGCGCAAGGATCTGTATTCGCGCCCGGCTTTCACCAATTGTTTGGCCAACATTATTTTTCCTTCCACTTGTCTTTGTCGTATTCCGCGTGCGTCAGCACGTGCCGGATATAAACCCGGCGGCGGTTGTAATGCATTGCCGCAATTAAACGATACTTGTTGCCGCCAATATCGAATGCCGTCAATTTTCCAACCCGATCGGCGCTACCAAAGGCTGCGCGCAGTTCGGCGAACGACGCAAAATCGGTTTTCGTCATCAACGCGTGCCATTTGAGGAGCGGATCGCGCGCCGCGGGGTAACGCCCCGCAAACTCGATCAACCGTTTCTTGGTAATGACATGCACGCTAAATTGTATCTCTGTTTGAGATTCGGGTACGTCTTAATGGTGGGCGCCGACCAAGCAACATCGTGCTCTTAAAAGGGATTTCAAGCCCGGCTGTCCAAGCGCCTCTTCGGCGTGCCCATTGCCCTGGTGAGCCTGGTAGACACGGACCGTCAATGGTTCAAGTCCTCTGTGGGGCTGGATGCCTCCGAGACGCCACGCGACATTTCCTTCTGTGGTCATGCGATTCTCGGCAACGGCCCCTTCGTGGTGCCCGATGCCGCACCAGCAAGGAAGACCTTGAACTGGCGCTCGGACGGCTGCAATTCAACGTAGACCGGCACAACCGGGAGGCTGGGCTCGGATACGAGCTTCAGTACAGCGTTGGCGCCCAGTCCTTCGAGCCTGAGCGCCACGCGGTCATTGCGCAATTCATGGCGGAAACCGACAAGCTCATGTACGCGCAAAAGCGCGGGCGTCAACAGGCGCGCGGAAGGTTCGCCGCCCCAATTGCACCGGCATTCGCGGCCGCATAGCACTATCACCGCTCACTTTCGGACAACCTCCACGAGGTCGGAGTACCGGCGCAGGATTTTGTCCGCTGTCAGCAGTTTCAAGGGTTCCGATAGGGCTTGCGCGATGAGCATCCGATCGAACGGATCGCGGTGGTGTTGCGGAAGGTTTGCGGCGAACGCACTATGAATTGCGCTTATCGGCAATTCGATGAAGCCGCCGGATGCCATTCCCGCAATCAGATCTTTGCTATTCGCTTGCAATCTGCCTTGTTTGATTTTGACACTGGCCTCCCATATCGACGCCGCGCTGATGTATACGATCTCGGCGATTTTGATCCGGTTCAGGTAGTTTGCGCGAAGCCGCGAGATACCAGAGGTAGATGTGGGTATCGAGCAGCAGGCGCATCAGGCCTTGCCTTCGAACGCGTCCAGCAGATCATCGGGCAGCGGAGCGTCGAAGTCGGCGGCGATCCTGATCTTGCCTTTCAGAAAACCCGGCTTGCGCGTGGGTTTAGCCGGTTTTATTCGCGGGCGAGCACGCGCTGCCCGAGGAACTGCGCAGCCGCACGCACGCCAGGCCAGCCTGGGCGCGGCTGATCCGCAAGGCCCGATTCGCAAGGCCCGATTCGCAAAATACTGTCTGGTTATCTGTTTGTCCTTGCTGTCCGCCATTGCCCTTGCTACCGTTTGTGCAGAGAGGGGCCAACATCGATAAGACAACTTATGCGGGGAAGCGCCGTGGGAGGCTTTGGCGTCGCTTCCTTACTGCTTACGAGACAATCTCATGAAGAAGTTGTATCAGAGACTGTCGATCCACTCCTGGCTGCTGCTGCTGGCGCTGGTGATTGCGCTGCCGTGCTTCGCCCTGCTCGCGTGGGTTCTGGCCGGGCAGGCACAACAGGCGCGCGTGCAAGCGTACGCGCAGGTGCAACTGCTGGCCTATGAAACGGCGGCCAGACTTGGCGCGATGCTGCGCGATCGCCAGGTGGCAATGGCGCGCCTGGCGGCGCGGCCATTGGTCAAGGCGCTCGACGCCAAGCGCTGCGATCCGCTCATCGCCGAATACATCAGCCTGAATCCGGAGCTCACCACGCTCGCGGTGCGCGATCTGCAAGGCAACATCATCTGCTCCCACTTTCCCAAGCCAGTCGCGCGATACAACCCCGAGGCTTTTCCCTGGTATTACGAAGGCCTGAACAGCGGCAAATTTTTCACAAGCGGCGCTGTCTTCGGCCCGGTCTCGAGGCGCTGGGTATCGGGGATGATCCACCCGGTGCAGGATGCGCAAGGCAAGCCGTCGGGGGCCTTGGTGGTGGGGCTGGATCTGCTGGAACTCAACCAGCGGGTGATGGGCACCGTGCCCAGGAATGCCGTCGTCGCAGTGCAGGATTCGCAGGGCGTCTTCCTGCTGCGCTCGATCGATCCAGAGAGCTGGATCGGAAAAAGGGCCAACCGCCCGAGCGGACAAGCGGAAATGTCGGAGCGGTTCCGGACCGAGGGTTCCTTTACCGCGTCCAGCATCGATGGCGTCAAGCGACTGTACACCGTGGTGAAACTGCCCGGCACCGGCTGGCGCGTCATCGCCGGCGTGCCCGAGGACGAAGTGCTTGCTCCCGCCCGCGCTGAACTCGAGCGAGCCCTCGCCATCGGCTGCATTGTGCTGTTACTGGTGCTGGCGCTGGCCTGGCGGCTGGCCTCGGCCATCGCCCGGCCGATCCGCGCGCTCGCCGGCACTGCCGCAAGAGTCGCCGGCGGCGACACGGCTGCGCGCGCCCACGCCGGCGGCACGGCCGAGATTGTGGCGGTGGCGCTGCAGTTCAACGCCATGCTCGAGGCGCGCAAGCAGGCGGAGGCGGCACACCGCGATATCGAGCTGCGCCTGACGGGGATCGTCGAATCCGCCACGGAAGCGATCATCTCCATCGATGAGGCGCATCGCATCTTCATGTTCAACGCCGCGGCGGTCGAGATGTTCGGATGTGCCGCCGCCGATGCCATCGGCCAGCCGATCGAGCAGTTCATGCCGCCGGCGGTGCGCGCCGGCCACGCCCAGGCCATGCGCGCGTTCGCCGCCGAGCCACGGGCGAGCCGCCGCATGGGCCCGGTCGAGGGCAGCGCGGCGAACGTGATCCGGCCGGTGCAGGCGCGTCGCGCCGACGGTCAGGAGTTTCCCGTGGACGCCTCGATCTCGCACATAGAGGTACAGGGG
>ENA-ORBV01004897-ORBV01004897.1-microbial-mat-metagenome-genome-assembly--contig:-NODE-4897-length-25160-cov-12.055376_pt1 | contig 25160 bp, 23 predicted proteins | sample MGYA00237777_ERZ505514 | MGnify/ENA primary metagenome ERZ505514 (study PRJEB26160, sample SAMN06269048) | microbial mat metagenome | isolation source: Oligotrophic lake microbial mat | place... | reverse complement strand
CTGTCTCCCGTCTCCCGTCTCCTGTCCCCTGCCCCCCGCCTCCTGCCTGCGAAGTCACGATCTGAGGTCTCGCCGTGACAACAACTCTCGTTAAGCTGGCGCGTAAGACGGCTCGAAATGTTTCGCTGCGTCCCACCGCACTGCTGGACAGACCGCGCAGGTCGCCGCGCTCGCCCGCTCCGATTCTGCGTGCTTCAAGACAGGTGCATCCGGTTATTGACTCGATGAGCCCGCCTCGTTCGCGCTTCGTTCCCGGACTCTCGCTTCCCATGTCAAGGGACGAAAATATGAAACCGCTTCGCATCATTGTTCTCATGCACGAAGACCTCGTTCCGCCTGATTCCCTCGAAGGAAAAACCGACAAGGAAATCGCCAGTTGGAAAACCGAGTTCGATGTGTTTCACACGCTCAAACACTTAGGCCACGAAGTCCACTGCGTCGGCGTTCGCTCCAATCTCGATGTGATTCATCAGGCCATCGAAACGCACAAGCCGCACATCGCCTTCAACGTGCTCGAAGAGTTTCATGGCGTCTCCGTCTATGACCAGGCCGTCGTCTCTTTTCTCGAACTTCTCAAGCAGCCGTACACCGGCTGCAACCCGCGCGGCCTCATGCTCGCCCACGACAAAGCGCTCTCCAAAAAAATCCTCGCCTACCACCGCATCCCCACGCCTCGCTTTTATGTCTTCCCCATCGGCCGCAAAATGTCCCGGCGAAAGCAATACGAATATCCGTTGCTTGTGAAATCACTCACCGAAGAAGCCTCCGCTGGCATCTCGCATGCTTCGATTGTCACCAGCGAAGAAAAACTCGCTGAGCGCGTCGAGTTCATTCATCGCACGCTAGGCACCGATGCGATTGCTGAGCAGTACATCGAAGGCCGAGAGCTGTACGTGGGAATCATGGGCAATCAGCAGCTCAAGAATTTTCCGATCTGGGAATTGACGTTTGAAAACCTCCCCGAAGATTCGCCCAACATCGCGACTGCAAAAGTGAAATGGGACGAAGCTTATCAGCGCAAAGTCGGCATCAAGACCGGCCTCGTACACGACCTCGATCCCGCGACAGTGACCCGCATCAACAAACTCTGTCGCCGCGCTTATCGCCAGCTCAACCTCACCGGCTACGCCCGCATGGACCTGCGCCTAAGCCCCGATGGCACGCCGTATCTGATCGAGGCCAACCCGAACCCGAACCTGTCCTACGGCGAAGACTTCGCCGAGTCCGCCCACTTTGCTGGCATCGAGTACGAAGAACTGATCCAGCGCATCTTGAACCTGGGCCTGCGCTACCGTGCCGCGTGGCGCCTGACGGGGTGAGGGAGGGGTTTCATATTTCAGGCCAGGAGCCGCGACTCAACGAGTCGCGGATGTCTGCGACCTCAAGGAGTGTGCATCGCGCCTTGCTCCCGGATGCCGCAGGTTGATTCAGGCGATGATCCCGTAGATCACTGGACAACCTAAAACGTCAACAAGCCCTTGGCGTCCGCGACTCGTTGAGTCGCGGCTCACTTCACCACCTCATGCATGAGCTTCCCGTGATCATCGCGGAAGGTGATGCGCAGTTTGGCTTTTCCCTCGGCTGACGGTTCGAGTTTCACCTGGATGAAGCCGCCGGTGGGTTCGTTGTAGATGTATTTCTGTTGGATCAGGCCATCGGGGTCGGAGCTGTTCTTGGTGCCGGCGCGGGTCCCACGGATGGAGTTTTCATCGTTGATCGCGCCGCAGCCGAACTCTTCGAGGCCGGTCGGGTGAATGGAGTGGTACTGCCAGTGACGGTCGCCGCAAAAGGTCATCACGTTACTGATGCGGTTGTCCTTGAGGTAGGCGAAGAAGGAATCCGCCTCGTGGCGAAAGCCTTGCGGGTTGACGTGGTTGTCGCGCTTGCTTGCAGTATCCGGCCCGACCATCGGCGTCGGCGTAATAATGATCTTCCACGTCGCATCACTCTCCTTGAGCGTGCGCTCAAGCCAGCCGCGCTGCTCCTTGCCCCAGATCGTTTTCTCGGGGCCATCTTTCATGTTGTTGGGTGAGCGAAAGTCGCGGCCTTCCACAAACCAAAGCTGAAGATGCTGGTGTACACGATGCGTGCGATAGGTCGGCGAGGTGCGATCGCCCGCTTCATGAATCGGCATCTGCTCGCGAAACAGCTCGATGCCAGTCGTGGGCGAAGGTAGTTTCTCGCCCAGCAGGTCCGCATCGTTGAAGCGAAAGTCGTGATCGTCTTTGGAGAAGTAAGCGGGAGTGCGGGCGAAGAACTCGACCATACGCGGAAAGCGAAACTGCTCGTGCCATTTCATGCGAAGCTGCGGCAGCGTCCTGGCCGGTGCGATGCTGGGATGATCGTAGTAAACGATGTCGCCGGTGCCGATGAAGAAGTCCGGCTTGAGCGCGGCCATCGCAGCGAAGGATGGATAGCCCAGCTTCTTATCTTCATCGGTGGCGGTCACCGGCCCGCCGCCGTTGGGCTTGCCGCTCATGAAGGCGTAGTAGTGCATGCAGCTGCCCATGATGAAAGTCAGCGGCTCGTTCGTCTTCGAAGTAGGCAGCGTCTTGAACTGGCGTGCTGGCCCGGTTTGCGTATTCTTTTCATCAGCGCCAAAGACCAGGCGATAGTGATAAAGCTGACCCGCTTTGAGATCGGCGAGCTTGGCGCGCACGATGAAATCGCCGGTGTCCATCGCCTTGATCCACGCGGTGCGTTTGCTGGAGGCAAAGTCAGCGCCCTCGCTCCACTCAAAACAAGCCACACCCGCAGCGCCAGGCACATCGCCATCCTTATCGAGTACCGGACCGGCGATGGCGGTGAGGCGCGATTGCAATAACACACTCGACGCCGTCACCTCGCCCGCCAGTTCACCTTGGGCGTGATGAATCTCCGCTGCATGCACGTTCGCGGCCGCAGCAGCGAGTACGAACTGAATCAGTAACGAGGTGACAATCAACTTTCGCATGGCCAAACTCCAAGGTGTGGTTCCTGCAAACACCATATCACGCAACCCTCTCGATCAGCCACCGCTCTACGGGTGCATGGGTGCGGCGGACAGGTTTGGCACCCAGGAGTTTTTAAAAGGGAGGAAATGTCTACCCCTCCCCCGATTTTTTCTGCAAGTTTGTCGTTAAGTCATTGTATTTAATAATCTTAACGCATGTCCACCCTATGTGTGCTAGACGTCTACCCCTTGAAATTACGCTAAAAACGCGTCCGTTTCGTGTCCACCTGCCATGCGAACAAGGCAAACCCACCTTCACCGCCCGCGAAGTACATACCCGCCGCGACTGGTTTTAACGCGCCAGCCAACAGCCGCCGACCACAGATTGGAAAAGGACGAATGGACATGAGGATGCCTCCCTAGCTGTCTATCAAACTGTCTAAAACTATCCAAAAACCCGGACGGAAGAAAGAGGTGAAACCGACCGGCACATTATAGCACGGATAAGGCGCTGCGCCCTACGCGTCATCATTCTTTTTCAGGACGTAGGGTGGGCACCGCCTGCCGAGAATGGTGTGCAAGGTGAACCGTGGCGGGCGGTGCCAATCTTACGACTTGGTTCAGTGAAAGTTGGAGGCCATTCCGCTGGGCAAAGCGGCGTGGGCTTTGATGTCTTTGAGGATGTTCCATCGCACCGCACCATCGACGAGGAGTGTGTTGCCGCCTTCGACGCCGATTTGTGAGGGGTGGACACCGGCACCTGCGGGGGATCGGACTTCGCCGCTTGAGCCATGGGAGCCAACGGTCGGGTTGTTGACGCCGGGGCCGGGCTGATAGATGTAGTCGGTGGCAAGCTTCATGTTGGGCTTGGCATTGTTGCTGCGGCGAGGCGAATCCCAGATGGGGTTGGGCGCGAGGTTGAGCCAACCTGTGAAGTTGAAGCCGCCGAGGTAGATATAGCCCAGGCGATAACCCAGGCCGTTGGGGGGCGTTGAGCCGGCCAGGAGATAGCCTTGAAACGAAGGCTTTTGATTGGGGCAGAGGAAGATGAGGTTGTTGTCGCCGACGGCTTTGAGGAGGGCGTTGTAAATGGGGGTGGAGAGGTAGCCGGTGTGTTGCCCGCCATCATCGCGTTTGGAGTCGGGGTAAAAAGTCCTGTTGTCGAAACTGTAATTCACGAAGCCCAGATGGGACTGGTGAAGATTGTTGGCACACTGAGCGCGGCGAGCGCTTTCTCTGGCGCGATTCAACTGCGGCAGCAGCATGGAAATCAGCAGCGCAATCAGTGCGACGACCAGGAGCATTTCGACTAGGGTGAAGGCGCGGCGCATAGGGCATTGCCTCGGACAAGATGATTAACAGAGGCCATTCCCAACACAGGGAATGGCCTCTGTTATTGCAATCAAACTCGATCCGCTCAGGCAAGAGCGCTGGCAGACCGTTCGCAACGGCGACGCATCGCCATCAAACCGGCCAGGCCCAGCAGAGCGAGCGAGGAGGGTTCGGGGACGGGAGCTTCGGCGACGAAGTTGAAACGGATATCGTCGATGAAGGAGGTACTATCAAGAGGCGTTCGACCTTGGAACGCAAGCAAAAACGAGCCCCCAGTGGTGGCGAAGCTGTTGCTGGTAAAGGTGTTGTAGGTATTCACGGTGGGGGTGATCAAGGTGCTGCTACCGAAGGTGAGGGCGACGCCGTCGAGTAGAACCTCGAACACGTTGGACCCGGTGCTGCGGCCAGCCGCTTCAAAGCTGAGGCTGTAGGTGACACCTGCTTCGAAGCCGGAGACGGTGGTGCTGAATTGGGCGGTATTGCTTTGGAGCAGCGCTGCCTGCGAACCTTCCGGCGCGGCAGGAGGGGCGAAGGCGGAGGCATTGCGGGTGATGCCTCCACCTGTGGTGCCAAAGTTCCACAAGGAGCCTACAAGGGTGCCGCCACCAGTACCATTGCCCTGTTCGAATCGGGTGGCGGTATTGGTATTCGGCTGCACCGGGTTCTCAAACCCGCCATCGGGCACGACTGGCACAGCGCGAGTGATGCTGACCGCGTCGATCAGCAGCGAGTCATCGTTGGGACCATCGGCGGAGCTGATTCGCAGTGTTGACGACGCACCCGAAACCGCCAGCGGGCCACTGACGATGCGGCGGAACTTGTCGGTCTTGAGAATGCTGTCGGACTGGGTGAACGTTGTCGTGCCACCGTCGAGGGAGACGGAGGTAGTGGTGCTGGCGTTGGGTTGACCGCGTTCGCTGACGAAGTAGGTCACGGTGTAAAGTTTTGTGGGGTCGTAGCCAGCAATCGACTGCGAGATGTTGCCGCCGTTTTGGATGAACGCGACCTGGGAACCGGCAGGAGGGATCTGAGGACTCAGGAAAGGCTGCGCCGACGTATTGGTGCCGATGCCAGGATTCTTGCTGTTAGTCCAACTGGTGATCGGACCATAGCCGACACCACCGTTGCTGTTGGCTTCAAAGCTCGAGTTGGCCACGGTGATCGCGTGCGCTGTTGCGCCGCAGAACGCCATGCCCGCAGCCGCGAGGCAGGCTATCCATCGTTTCTTACTTAACATTCGACTTGTACCAGACATTTTCAGACTCCTTCTAGGGGTTGGGCCATACGTTTAGTTTTTGGAACGATTCCGAGACTATCATAACGGGTGAGCTGACCGCTTACGGGTAAAATGTGTCCGGATACGAGATAAAATCAGAAAGGGACAGCGCCGCTGTCGGAGCTTAAAATGCCTCGGCGATGTTCGGATTTAGGCGATTTATGTTCTGATGAGGGTCGAATATCATGCCCAAGCCGCGCCGCATCGGCCTGTCGTTAGAAATCTACTTGCTCTACAAGCAGCATGCGGAGCTGTTCGCCGGCATCCAGCGGTACGCCGATGAGCAGGGCTGGGAAACGGTCATCGACGACTGGGCCGAGGTCACGCTTGATTCGGCAACAAAAGGGCACCGGCCCTACGACGGCGTCATTGCCCGCGTCAATTCGCTGAGCCTAGAGCTTGTCGAGGCGGCTGCGAAACTAGGCGTGCCGCTGATCAACGTGCAAGCCGGCTCACCGGCCAGGGACCAACTGCCCGGGGTGTTCCCGGATTTTGAAGAGGTAGGCCGACTTCGTTTGGAGCATCTGCAATCGCGTGGGTTCCGGCAATTCGCCTGCCTGTCGGTCTTGGGCAATGTGCCTGAGAAGCAACAGGCTGCGGGATTCATCGCCGCTGCTCGAGATGCGGGTCACCAAGTCGCCGTATTGAACTTGCCCGCAAACTGGGGCGAATCACGTTCCTCCTATCAAAAGGCGATGGACCAGATCAGTCGCTGGATGGACGCCTGGGCGCTACCCATGGGCGTAGGCATGGCCACGGATGTGAACGCCCGGCTGGTTGTGAAAATGTGTCAGGAGCGCGGCTGGCGCATCCCCGTCGATGTCGCCATCGTCGGCGGAATGAACGAAGAGCGACTTTGCGAACAGCCCCGGCCATCGCTCTCCAGCGTCGAGGTCGGGTATGACCGGGTCGGTTACGAAGCAGCGCGGTTGCTTGATGACATGATGGAGGCAGCAGAACAGGACAAAAGCCAACATCGCACCAAGCCAGCAGCACTCGATCCCGTCAAGCCGACCCACATCATCCTGCCACCGGTAGGCGTGGTGGTGCGAGAATCGACGGACTTCTACGCGGTGGACGATGAACTGGTCAGGAAGGCGATGACCTACATCTCAGACAAGTTTCACACGATCCTGGAGGTCGATGACGTTGCTCAGGCGGTGGGGGTCAGTCCCAAGACATTGCAGAACCGATTCAGCGCGACACTCAAGCGCACGGTGGCACAGGAAATCCGCCGTGTTCGCATCGAGCGCGCCAAGCGGGAACTGGCAGGCAGCGACTGCTCTATCGGCGACATCGCCACCCGCGCAGGTTTCACATCACGGACGCGACTGTACGAAGTATTCAAGCGCGAGGTGGGCGTGACGCCAAGTGCCTACCGCAATCAGCGTTGGAGCGAAGGAACCTCTGGCGAGTGAGCGGCAACTGGTGAATGGTGGAGCAGGGAAGGGAAGAAGTCTATACCTGAACCAATCCGCGATTTGCAAGCGCGGAGCGGAAAGGAACGCAGGTAACAAGAGTAGGGCAAGTGGTGAGGAAAGATCAGGCTAACGCTGACCTGCATTGGGGCAGCCTCCTGATTTTCGCGGCTGCTTGGGGGCACTATGCTCAGTTGTTCACAGACTGCTGGTTCCCCCTTTTAAAGGAGTATCGCCGTGGCGCAAAAGCAGAACAAGAAACCCAATTTGAACAAGGCCAACCAAGCTCAGACGCAGTCCAGCGAGCAAGTCGGCAAGCCGCGCGGCAAGCAAGGTGGCCAGTTGCCCGCCGCGCAATCTGGCAACCACGGCGGCGGACAGGGCAGCAACGAAGGTGGCGGTCAAGGCGGGGGCGGCCAGCGCGGCGACCGCCGGGACATGGGCCAGAGCCAGCAGGAACGGCGCGACATCGGCCCGACCGACCAGCAGGGCAGCCTCTCCGAGCAGGGCAAACGCAGCCCCAAACGTAGCGACCAGCGCGACAACCCTACTCAGGCCGAGCGCAAGGGCACTAGAAAGGCCGGCCGCGCCGACAAGAACGATTCTGAAGAGAACGAATGACAAGTGATCCGTTGTTTTACTTAAGAAAAGTACGTCCTCGATGAATATCTGTCGGTTTCGGACATTGGCAATCCAGTTGCTCAATCAGCACAAACTCGCTTGAGAGATTATCGCCGGTATAAGTTGCATCAATGCGGCGGGCATGCTGAGGTGATTCATCCAAACACCCCTGTCACCGGGTTGCTTTGCACCAGTTCGCGGGGCTGGTTGAGGTGGTTCATGACCAGGGTGTGCGGGTTGATGCCCAGGGCGTGGTAGATGGTGGCGAGGATTTCGGTGGGGTGGACGGGGTTATCGATGGGGCTGGAGGCGGTGGCGTCGGACTTGCCGTAGAGGGCGCCGCGAGCGATGCCAGCGCCAGCCATGAGGGCGGTGTAGCAATAGGGCCAGTGGTCTCGGCCTTTGGCGCCGTTGCCGTTGCCGCTGGTGGAGACGCCCATGCGCGGGCTGCGGCCAAATTCACCGAGAGCGACGACGAGTGTTTCCTTGAGCAGGCCACGCTCATCGAGATCTTCCAGCAGAGCGGCGAGACCGGAATCGAGCTTGGGGCAGTGGAGATTTTTGAGTGGGCCAAAGTTGTCCGCGTGAGTATCAAACGCATCGACCTGCGGATTACCATTAGCCACGGCGGGCCAGTTGACCTGCACGATCTTGGTGCCCGCTTCGAGCAGACGACGGGCCAGTAGTAGTGATTGGCCGAAAGTATGGCGGCCGTATTTATCGCGCATTTCTTTTGTTTCTTTATCGAGATCGAAAGCGTTGCGCGCGCGGCCGGAAATTAGTAGGTCAAACGCCTTGCCGTAGTATTCATTGACTGCGGATTGTTCGACGGCCTTCTCAATATTGGGCATCGCCTTGTTGACTTTTTCGAGCATCGACTGACGACGTGAGAGACGTTCTTTACTAATTTCCGCACGCAGGGTGAGGTCGGTGAGATTGACCTTGCCGTTGGGGTCTTGGAAAAAGTAATAAGGATCGTGAGCTTTGCCGAGGAAGCCGGCGGTGCCGCCCTTTTGAATGATGCCAGATTCCTGAAGCGGGCGGGGCAGCATGACAGCGGGGAGCATGGGAATATCGCTGGGCTGGAGCCGACAAATCTGCGAGGCATAGTGCGGGTAATCGTTGGGCGCGGGCGGCTCAAGCTGACCCGAGGGCGAGACTTTGTCGGGCGTGTAGCCGGTCATGATTTGGTAGATCGCGGCGGTGTGATTGAAGAGGCCTGCGGGCGTGTAGCTGACCGAGCGAATGAGCGAAGCGCGGTGCATCTGCTGGGCGAGCTTGGGCATGACTTCGGTGAGCTCGATGCCCTTGGCGGTGGTCTTGATGTTGGCGAAGTCGCCGCGCACACCGTCGGGCGCTTCGGGCTTGGGGTCCCAGATATCGATGTGGCTGGGGCCGCCTTGAAGATAGATCATGATGACGTTTTTGGCTTTGCCGAAGCCGGAGGCGGATTTGCCCACAGAAGCGGGCTCAGCGCCAGCCTTCACCTCGGCAGCATGAGCAGCCTGGAGCTCAAAGATTTGCCCAAGGCTTAGGGCGGCGATGGACGCACCGCCAACGCGAATGAGTTCACGGCGAGAATAGCCGTCGCAGGTCGCACCAGATTTACCGGGAATGGTCAGCATGGGGAGGCTCCGGGGGATCGAAATAATTAGCTCGTCTATTTTAGCGGGAGATAAACGATGTCGTTCACAATTTCTTCCGGTTCGTACACACCGGCTATCAGATACAGTTCGTCAATGGCTTGCCTGATCGGGAGGCTGCCGGATTTCAAATATAGAAGGCCTGCGAATTCCTCAGCATTTTCGATGAAATTGGCCGCGACTCGAAGGAAGTCGTCGTCATACGTGAAGACGACTCGATTCAGTTCTCTGGCCCTGCGTAACACCTCGATATCATGCAATCCTTCTCGATGCTCATCTTGAACTGTCAGCACATCAATATTCAGATCGCGTAATGCATCCGTGATCGCGCGATCCACATGCTCATCCATATAGAGGCTCAGACTCACGCCTGCTTCCTTGATCGCCTGGCCTCCAGTTCAGCACGCGTGGGCTGCGCTGATGCGTCAGCTTGCATTTGGTCAACAAAAGATTCAGCTTCGGCACTTTGACGATCAATCTCCGACTGATGGTCATAGTAATAAGACAATGCTGCATGGATCTGACTTGGCGAAAGATGCGGATACTGGGCGATGAGTTCCTCGACGGACTGATGGTTGCCTTTCATCCCGTCAATAAGAATGCGCACCTTGACCCGCGTCCCGGCAATGCGTGCATTGCCGCGCTCGTCGATCTCGATATGGTTAATGGTTGCGATGGGCATGGGCTAAATCATAGAGGCTAACGATGCAAATGTTACGCTGCTTGTTCGCGTTGATGAAGGAGTCGCAGAAGTTGCTCTTCTCGAATCGCTGTCATCGCGTAAGTTTCACCATCGGTGTTGACGAATTCGACTTCAAAAACGCCCGGCGTAAGAATTTCAACGATGGTGCCGACCTGTCCTCGGAGAAGGTCTTTCTCTGGGAGATCGGCGGTTAGGGCGACGACGTCGAGTAATTTGAATTCGCTTTGGTTCATGATTTACACCACGTAGCAGGTTGTGAGTCGAGGCATTTCTTCGCCCTTGCGAATGATCCAGCCGGTTCGTATCAAACTTGATCCTACTGGGCCGTCGATTCTGATATCGACTTCATATCGAACGCCGAATTCGTCTTGCCTAGTTCCAACGGCATTGTCCTGAAATCGCACGGCCTCAAGAATCGTCTGTCGCAAAGTCCAAGCATCAGCGCGAGTCAATCCGAGAACATGTTTGAAAACTCTCGCTTTGTGCTTGCCGATCGGATGCTCATCATCCAAACAATAATCCTGTAACTTCGCAATGTCGACAATCGCGTGCTCGGCATTGGGTAATTTCATGATAATCAGTGATTAAACAAAAACGCCGGACTGTTGAACAATGCCCACGCCAGATCCGCCGCGATTTCCGCTCTTGTTCCACCCTCTGAGTAGTTCACACTCTTTCTTTCTTCATCGGTTGCAGGCCTGCAAAGCACCGCGTAATAGATTGCATCTGTCAGCGCGGCATCATCCTTAATCTCACCGGCGAGTTTGGCGAAGCGGTTGTTGCCGTTGGCCAGGGCGTCGTTGATGGTCGGGCCCATGATCATCTTCATCGCGTGGGCCAATGTCATGCTGTCGGTGCGGGCACATTCGCAGGCGGACTCGCGGTTGGGTCTGCCGAAGAGTTCGGTGAAGTCATCGCCTTTGACCCGGCCATCGGCGACTTGTGCGGCGCGCATGCCCGGAGGTAAGCCGGCAAATCGCTGCGGAATATCAGTCGAAATCGCCAGGGCATCGAGTAACTGCTCCGCAGTGAGGCGGCGCGGGAAGGCGTGGCTGAAGTTCAGGCGATCAGTCTTGTTCCACTGATTGGGAATGATCGAGTGTTGATACGTGCGGCTCTTGGCGATCGTCATCATGAGCTTACGCACATCGTGGCCACTCTTAATAAAGTCAGCGGTCAGGGCATCGAGCAGTGGCGGATTTACGGGCGGATTGCCAGCGCGAATATCATCGACAGGATCGATGATGCCTCGGCCAAAGAAATAACTCCAGACGCGATTCACATAGCTGCGGGCGAAGAGTTCATTGTCAGTGCTGACGAGCCAATTTGCGAGGGCATCGCGGCGATCGAGTTCAGAGGTAGCCTGGCTCGCAGTGCCGTAGGGCACTGACGGGATGACGTTCATGTTGGTCTTGGGGTGCTGAACTTCGCCGCCGTTGTAGTTGCGATAGACGACCATTTCGCCGGGCTGGCGACCTGCTTTGAATTGTACTTGTGCGAAGTAGGCACCGAACTGGAAATACTGATTCTGCGTCCATTTTTCGAAGGGGTGATCGTGGCACTTGTTGCAGTTGAAGCGAACGCCCAGGAAGGTTTGCGTGATGTCTTCGGTGATCTTGCCCGTATTGATCGGCTGGCCTTTTTCCTGGCCTAGCGTGAGATAATAAGCGACGGCGGGATTTGTATATTGTCCACCTTGCGCGGTCAGTAATTCATGCACAAACTTGTCGTAAGGTTTGTTGGTTGCAATCGCATCACGAATCCAACCGCGGAACATCCATACACCTTTGTCGCCAAGTTGACCGCTGTTGTTCTGTAAAAGGTCAGCCCATTTGTTGGTCCAGTGTTCGATGAAAGGTTCACTGCCCACGAGTGTATCGATAAGTTTGTCGCGCTTTTGGCGGCTGGGCGCAGCATCTTCAATAAAGGCTTTGGCCTCTACGGGAGTCGGGGGTAAGCCGGTGAGATCGAGATACACTCGGCGGACAAACTCGGCATCGGTCGCAAGCTGCGAAGGCAGCGATTTGATCTTCTTGAGCTTGGTGTCGATGTGCTGATCAATATAGTTGTACTGCGGCTGATCCTGCCAGGCGTAGCCGGTGCGATCGCCCATGATGGTGATGACTGCGGTGGCGTACTGGCCTTCGTATCGAACGAGCACAGCCGACTCGCCTCGGCGGATGCCGGTGACGAGGTTGCCTTGCATCTTGGCGATTTCAGTATCGCTGCTGGAGAGGATCGCTTCACGGGTGACATCGCGCGAAGTGCCATCGGAATAGTGAGCGATGACGACCACTTCCTGCTGGCGGCCGGGCAGATCGAGATCAACTTCGCGGGGCAACACTTCGAGTTTGAACTGGCGCGGTTCTGGCGTTTCTGAAGCGGCCCCTTCGCTAATCCACTGGAGCAGTGTGTTGTAATGACGCGAACCCTTGGCGAGCACAGCGCCGCCTTCGTGGGGCACATCGCCTGTGGGCTTGAGGAGCATCAGGCTTTGTGAAGCATCGAAGCGATTGATGCGGCGGCCGTTGATATCGTGAATGAGTTGTTTGTAGTCGTATTCGGTGTCGTAGCCGCGCAGGGAGAGGAAGAAGCCGTTCTTACCTTTTTGAGAGCCGTGGCAAGTGCCCGCGTTGCAGCCGAGCTTGGCGAGAATGGGTTGTACATCTAGAACAAATCGCGCAACAGGAAGCTCCGTGGAAAGTACTTTTACAGTGAGTGTTGCTTTGACGTTGCCGACGGAAATCACAACACTCGTTTCGCCCGCTTTTTTCGCTTCGAGGTAGCCATCAGAATCCAGCGCGACGATGGGCGAGGCTGGTGTGAAGATGGCGCTGCGAGTGAGATCAACCCATTCGCCGTTTTGTGCCTGGCCCATAACGATCACGCGCTGCGAGTCGCGTGCATCGTGCAGCGTGACGGTTGCAGGCAGCAGCTTGAGCGCGGTGATGACGGGCGTAGGCGGCGCAGGGGGTAGTGCTTCGCCATCCATCATGGGGGCGGCAGAAAGCGAGAGCGGTAGAAGCAGCAGCAGAAGCAGTATTGAAAGAATATGGCGTGCAATTCGTGGCATGAAGTCAGATCCTTGGTATCAAACAATGAATAGCTGAAAATCGAAAACACCAGCCTCAGTGACGCCCTTCCCGGCTGTCACGAACGGCTGACACAATGTCCTGCGTGGTGGCGTTGGTTTGGACCGGCGGCACATCAAGATCAGAACCGGCGACGCGAGTCCTCTGCGGACGAAGGATGTAAGTCTGCCCGTTGGATCGCAGAATCTCGACGCTTCCCGAACGGGAGGCTTCATCGAGCAGTTCATCAAAACGTTCCTGCGCTTCATGTGTTGTGTATTGTGTCATGGGGTCACCTTGATCGTTTTGATCGCCAAGGATTCAGCATGCGAAATCATAGGGCGATCCAGCGTCAGTAGTGGCGCATCGTATTGTCTGGCACATTGAAGCATATAAGCGTCGTATGCATAAATCCTGCATTCTGCGGCCAATTGCACTGATGCTAAAAGGTCAACGGGGACAAAAGTCAATGTCATTTGCTCGAACGATTTCAACGCTTGCGTGGCCTGTTCTACCGTCACCGTTTTTCTCTTGAACATTCCTGTGAACGCATTGCCTATTTCCCATGGTGTAGACTCGGGCGCAATTCGACCGGTGTCCGGCCGTTGCCGCGATGATGGCGGCCCTTTCAGGTTCATCGAGAATCACGGCAATGATGACTGAAGCATCGACGACAATTTCTACTGCTACGCTCCCGGGAAAAACTTCATTTGTTTCCTACTGGCCCCACCGGCACCGCACTGAAGCTCTTGATTAAATTGCCACTGGGCAGCTCGAAGATACGCACCGTGCCATCGAAGCCTGCGGTGGCGATCGCTTTGCCATCGGGGCGGTAGGCCAGGGCATAGACCGCGCCGCTGTGGCCAGGCAGGGTGGCGAGGCGTTTGCCATCGGCGGTTGCGTACACGCGCACTTCGCTCATCTCGCCGCCGACAGCTATCGAATCGCCTTGCGGTGCGTAGGCGATGGCGAGCACCGCGCTGGGTTGCCGTTCGAAGAGGCGGATCAGGTTGGTGTCATTGCGGGCTGCGGTGCGGTTTTGGTTGTCGGAGATTTTGTAGATGCGGACGGTGCCGAGCTTGCCGCCGTAGGCGATGAGGTCCTGCGTGGGATGGCGGGCCATGTCGTTGACGGTGTCGAGCGGGTTGTTGACATCATCGATGAAGCGTTTGGTTTCGATTTCCGAAAGCTTCATGGCCATATCGCGCGAGCCAGTGAGAATGCGTTTGCCATCGATGGTGAAGGTGGTGCCAAAGACCCAGTCGCTGTGGTTGTTGAAGAACCAGACTTCCTCGCCGTCGGCGACTTTGAGAATCCTCGCTGACTTATCCGCAGAGCCAAAGGCCACCAGCGAATGGTCAGGCGAAAACGAAACGCCATAGAGCGAGTCATTGCCCACGCGATAGCTGTGCTGCTGTTTTTTACTTTCAAGATTCCAGACCTGAATCTCGCCCCACTGTGCGGGAGCGCCGCCAGCCACGCCCAGCAGTTTGCCATCATCTGAAAATGCGAGCGCTTCGAGCCGAGGCGAGCCGCCCACAAGCCTGGCGACAATCTCCGAGCCATCAGCTTTGTGCAGGATCACTTCGTGATAGCCCGTCACTGCGAGTAGCGAACCGTCAGGCGAAAATTTCATATCCGTCACCGGCGGCGCACTGCGATACACCGGCAAATTCGCAGGCACTTTAGGCCCCAAGATTCCCGCGCCTTCTGGTGTGTCATCCTTGGCGCCTTCCTTGACCCAGCGCTCGATGATCGCGATCTGCTCCGCCTTGAGCGGATCGGCATCCACCGGCATCTCCGGCTCAGGCCCTTTGATCATCGTCACCAGCAGGCTCTTATCGATGTCACCAGCGATGAAAGAGACCCCGGTCTTGCCGCCTTTTTGCAGCGTGACAAACGAGGACATATCGAGCTTGCCCTTGGCCTTGCCGGGGTTGTGACAGCCGGCACAGTTCTGCTTGAAGATGGGCAGGACATCTTTATAGAAGGAGACCGGTGGCGCATCGGCGAGAGCGGCCGCGCTGGTCATGAGCAGGAGGGTGGTCACACTTAAGCCGGTCGCTGCCAAAGTCAGGGCACGTGAGAGAAGTCTGATTTTCACAGGACTCGTCAACCTCAAAAAGAGCATCTAAATCAGAAGCAGGGTGATGAAGGTCGATCCAGATCAGAAACAAGACAGGCGTGCAGGTAGCTGGCCTGATGTGAATCACACCGCAAGCCCAGCGACAGTTCTGGCGACCTTTAACCCGTACTTTTGGGATCGAGCTTGCGGTCCCCTGAGGCCATACTGGCAGGGGGGTAGCAGTTGACGCGGCAAAGCACGATCTTCCACTATCAAGGTAGCCCCGCTATCGGGGGGTGTCAATGAAATTGTAAGCCCGGGCAACACTTTAGCTGTTCCGCCTGGGTACACGGGGAACGGCGACCTGCGATATGTGAACGCAATCTGCGATTGCCCTGCTGATGGATACGCAATACTCACGCCGCGTCACCTGCTTTGGTATCCTCCCATTCGCTTGACCTTTTGTTGTGCGCTTCGCTTTTTATGTTGCCACGTTCTACGCCACGAGGGTTTTCGATGTCGATACCTCCCACTTTGCCTTCCGCTCCTGCTGCTGACCTGAGCGCTGATGATCTGGCTCTACTTGGTCAGGCGCACGATGGTTACATCACGCTCTCTCACGAGATCGGCAAGGTGATCGTCGGTCAGCGCGTGATCATTCGCCAGCTTCTCGCGGCCATCTTCGCGCAGGGCCATGTACTGATTATTGGTGTGCCCGGGCTGGCCAAGACGCTGCTGGTCAAGACGCTGGCCTCGGCGCTGGGCTGGCAGTTCAAACGCATTCAGTTCACGCCTGACATGATGCCTGCGGACATCATCGGCATGGAGCTTTTGCAGCAGGATGAAACAAGTGCGGGCGGCGGCCGGGCCTGGAAGTTCAACCCCGGGCCGATCTTTGCCAACATTATTCTGGCGGATGAAATCAACCGCACGCCGCCCAAGACGCAGTCGGCATTGCTGGAGGCGATGCAGGAATACACCGTGACCAGCATGGGCAAGAGTCACACACTCGAGAAGCCGTTCATCGTGGTCGCCACGCAGAATCCCATTGAGCAGGAAGGCACGTATCCGCTGCCTGAGGCGCAGCTGGATCGCTTCATGTTCAGCTTGTGGGTGGACTATCCGAGCGTTGAGGAAGAGGAGGCGATTGTTCACGCGACGACATCGCCGATGGTGGTGAAAGTGCAGTCGGTGTTTTCCAAGGAACAGATGATGGCGTTTCAGGAACTGGTGCGGCGCGTGCCTGTATCCAAGCATGTGGTCAGTTATGCGGTGGCGCTGGCGCGGGCGACACGGCCAAATGATGTTGCTGCGGGCAAGGCGACTCAGGAGTTTGTCGAGTGGGGCGCAGGGCCACGCGCCAGTCAGTACATGATCCTCGCAGCCAAAGCGCTGGCGGTGCTTGATGGGGCGACCGCAGTGACGGCTGGGCATGTGCGCGAAGCAGCGGTGATCGTGCTGCGACATCGCGTGCTGCCCAACTACAACGCAACGGGCGAAGGCATGACCGCTGGAACGATCGTGGAAATGATTCTCAAGGAAGTGAAAGAACCCAGTTATGCGAAGTGATGAAGCGCATGCAATGGCTCAAACACCGCAGGCTTACGCCTTGCGGCTCGGATAAGGCCATCGCGTATCACTTGAAGTTTTCGAGCATCCACTGCCTTGAAGTTTTTTCGTGTTTCAGAATCGCCTCCGGCTTGCGCTCTTCAAGCTCTGGAAACAGGTCGGCGAGGATCACCGAAGGCAGCGCGGCCGCAGCCGTCTCATTGGGGTGGTACGCGTTGCCATGCGGGAAGCGGTCCGCAAAAGCCTGCGACTTAAGCAGCGGTGACATCACCGGTGCGCCATCGTCTTGAAGCTTCACAGCATAAGTTTCGTCCTTCTTCTCCACTTCGATGAGCACCATCTGCATGTCGCGGAACATCATCGGCACGCCGTCCGTTTTAGACAGCACAATGCGAGGCCAGAGCAGTGTCATTTCGCCCGCATCGTTTTTCATGGGGATAAGCCAGTTCACATCGACGCCATCGGGGTTGACGACCTGCCGTTTATCGAGCCAGTCGGTGGCGGTGATTTTCGCTGCGTATTCGTAGCCCCAGACTTTCTCGTAAAGATTCGCGAAGGTCTTGGGGTGCAGCCGTTGCAGGATGTGCATCTGTTCGTGAAGCAATAGCGGCAAGAGCGTGAGGATCGCTGCATCGTGTTTGCCATCCTTCTCTAACTTTGTCGCTCTGGCTAACACATGTGATGAGAGAACGACATGCGCTTCGCGGGTGAAGTGAGCGCCGCCTTCGAGCAGGTCGGATTTCTTGATGATGCTCCAAGGTGTGCGGGCGATCAGCGGGTAATGCTTTTCCAGCACCGGCTGCACCTTGGTCAGACTCGCTTCGATGATCGCTTTGTCCTCTTCACTGAAGTCCATCACGAAGCCCGCATACTTGCGCTTGAAGTCTTCGCGCTGAGTTTCAATCGTGTCGCCTTCGGGTAGCGCTCGCAGCTTGGCAGCCATGTCGGGCAGCGTGAGCAGTTTGAAATAAGGCTCAATCTTTTCTTCCAGGATCGCGACGGCTGCTTCGTCTTTGGTGAGCAGTTTGATCTGAGGCTGCGCAGCAGTGGCGGAGCAAATCAGCAAAGCCACGATGAGGAGCGAGCGTGGAATCATGGCATTATCGTAGAGCGGAATTGCAATACATGGGCCAGGACAGGAGACTTCCCGACGAGGTCATTGCGATGCGCTACAGGTGTGACAGGACACACACCTGAAGGTTGCAAATAATAAAAGCCCGCGCAAGGCGGGCTTGATTGAAACCAATTGGATGAGGAGCGCGGGTGCTTAGCCGGGGTGGCAGACCTTGCAAACGGTGCCAGCCTTGGCAGCTTGGGCGCAGCAGGCCTTCATCGCACTTTTGTCAGCCTTGGCGTCGCAGACCGCACAACTGGACTGGCAGCCGGCAAAAAGGGATGCGGCAGTGACGACGAGCATGGCAGCGATGGACTTGATGAACATGGGAGGCTCCAGAAATGGGATTGAAAAACCGTTGCAATCAACGGACATAATCCATTATACTCGCCCGGGCCTTAATTTATTCTGCATGTATCAAGTTTCTTACTTACCGCTCTTATTCCAATAGATCTTCACGTTCTTCGTCGCTCTGCCTGCCGCGATGATCTCAGGCTTGCCATCGCCATCGAGGTCGGCCACTTTCAGATCTTCCGCCGCCATGCCGTTGTCGTCGATGAGGAATTGTTCCCACTTGCTTGCCGACTCATCGGTTGAGACAAACAACTTCACGCCGACCTTCACTTGCTTATTGGGCATACGCCAACCGACGACGATCTGGGGACGACCCAGGCCCAGCAAATCCGTACACGCCAGCGCGTGGCCTTCTTTAATAGTGTCATCGAGCACGACGCGATTGACATCATCGCCGTCCTGCGCCTTGGGCACATAGGCCACGAGCTGGCTGCCATGCATCGGCTCAACCGCGGCAACGATGGCCTTCTGCTTGAGTGCGACACCCAGGCGAACCTCGCCCACGCCTTGCGACGTGCCATTGAACGGCGCTTCGTTGGAGATCCAGCCATCGGCCTCGCGCATCACCGCGCGGAAACCTTCTTTGCCGCCGATGACCATCACTTCAGGCTCGCTCGTCTGTCTGGGATCATGCACCACTTCAAAATTATGCGTCATGTGCATCGACTCATCGACGACACTCGTCTTCCATTCACCCTTGGGATCTTTAGGCACCTCATACGCCAGCACCTTCACCGCAGCGCCAGTCCCACCCTTATTCCCCTTGCCATGCAGCGGCAGCACCACCAGCACATACTTGTCCTTGGCCTGCCTCACCCACTGCATCCGATGCGTGGTCACTTCATGATGCAGCTTCACCGCTTCCCACTTCTGCGTCGGGTCCTCTGGCCGAATCAGATAAAACACCGCGCCGCTCTTACTCTCATCATTGGTCTCGCCCGGGTTCCACATCGCACCGACTGCGATCTCCACCTTGCCATCGCCATCGATATCGCGTGCTGCGATGCAGACGTTATCCAGTGGCGTGAGATTCACTGCGATGATGTGCTTCTTCCACGCCGCGCCCGCCTTGCCCGGATTGGCGTACCAGACGATTTCCTTTTTGTCCGCCAGCAGAATGTCCGGCTGCTTATCGCCATCCACATCGCCAATGGCCAGGCCGTAGCCGATCTGAATCTTGTCGATCTCCTGCGCTTCAAACGCAGGCTTGGGCAGCTCCGCGAAAAGCGATGTAGAACTGAAAACAGTCAAGGCCAGCGCAGCCCGCCACGGTAGAAAATCAAACATGCGAAATCTCCGGTGAGTGGAACAATGATTGTTGCACACACCGGCGATTGACGCCAGAAGAATATGTTGACCGCCGCTTGCGGCGTAGCGTCATCAGCGCAAAAACTCATATCACACAGTTCACAGCACAAACTTCCTCAGCGCCACCGCCACGCCGCCGTCATCGTTGCCTGGCACGATGTGATCCGCCGCCGCGTGTACCTGGGGCCAGGCGTTTTGCATGGCTACGCCGATGCCCGCCCAGCGAATCATGCGCTCATCGTTGGGCGCATCACCGATGGCCATGACTCTTTCGCGAGGCACGCCCAGCTCTGCCGCAACGCGCTCCAAGGCGCACTGTTTATCCGCATGAAGATGAATGATCTGAATCAGGTTCGAATCGCAGACGATCACCGACACCTTCTTGCCAAACTTACTACGGATGGCCTGGTGAATGCGGCCCATGCGATTAGGCGGCGCGAGGAACATGATCTTGGTCGCGGGCTTGTGGAGGAACGATTCGAGTGGGCCGACAAAATCAGGATTGAAATGCTTGCCGGTCTCGGTGGTCAGCTCGCTGTCTGCGTGATCGGTGTACCACTTATCGAGAATCTCGATGCTCACCACAACCAGCGGATCCACCTTGCGGGCAAACTCGACGACGCGTGCGCCGAGCTTCGCAGGCACAGGCAAATGGTGAATCACGCGAGCTCGCCGTTCATCATGAATCAGCGCGCCGTTGTAATTGATCTGCGGCGTGAACAATCCCAGATGCCGATAAATCGCCCGTACACTTCGCGGCGGCCTGGCGGTGGCGAGTATCACATGCACACCCTTGATCGCTGCCTCGCGCACGGAGTCGGCCACCTTGTGCGACAGCTTCTTATCCGAGCGAAGCAGCGTGCCATCGATATCGATGGCCACCAGATCAATGCGTGAAGCGCGAGGCTTCACCGCTTGAAAAGGAGCATCATCTTCACAAAGCGTAGAACTCGACATGGCTGAACTCGACATGGTTAAATATGACATGGTGTTGATGGTAGAAATGGCGCTGCCTCCCTGGACCCGGTTCCAAGTGCTGGCGGAGCGTCCGCCTGCCTCACGTCACAATCAACTGATACCCACGGACTTTGAGCCAGAGATAGGAAGATGATAACCGGACAGGACAGTGAAGAGAAACGGATCGTGCGGGTTGTGCGGAATAAGTGGAGCAGGATGTCGGGTGCAAGGTGCAGCATTCACTGAAACAGGACACGACGAGGCGTATGCGATTGGCCTTGCAAACAGGGCATTTGCATGTGGTCCCTTCCGGTCCCCCTCCCTCGGGGAGGGGTTAGGGGAGGGCACTGCATTCACTTGAAGTTACGTAGCGCACTGTCATTCTCGCTTGTATAGACGGCCCTCCCCCAGCCCCTCCCCAAGGGAGGGGAGTTAAGGCGACGGCACAAGCTTTACATGCGATTGGCCTTGCAAACAGGGCATTTGCTACGCCCGAGGCTTTGCGGTACACTTCCCGGCTCGACTTGGTGGGCTACTCAATTTATCAGGCTACTTCTTCGCTCTCGTTTTCGCACTGGAGATATCCGCGTGGTTCGCATTCGCCTCAAGCGCTTTGGCCGTCCGCACCGTCCCTTTTATCGCATTGCTGCGATGGATCAACGATCCGCTCGCGACAGCAAGACGATCGAGGAACTGGGCGTGTTCAATCCCCTGGAACTCGATAAGTCCAAGCAGCTCACGGTCAACGCTGAGCGCGCCAGCTACTGGCTGAGCGTCGGTGCGCAGCCGACGGAAACCGTCGCTGCCCTGCTCAAGCGCGCTGGCGTCACCGCCGCGACCGCCAAGGCCTGATGCCATCACGATCCTTCGCGTCATCTTCACGATGATGCGATGTTGATCGGATTGTGCGGATGGTCAGTGCTGACAGTGCTATGAAATATTCAACGCCTGGTAACCACTCGTTCCCAGGCGTTGTTGTTTGATGGTGTTGTACCTGAGTTTGGAATAAGACAGAACCGGATTGGCCACCGAGACACCGAGAACACCGAGGAAGACAAAAAGGCTGAACGTCATTTAATGCAGATATACCAACCGTAACTGAATTACTCGTCTGTTCGCTGCTCTTACTCGGTGTTCTCGGTGTCTCGGTGGCCAATCCGATTTTTGCCGCTCACATCAGCTCCCCAATGGGCGAACGCTCAGTCATCATCCGCAGCAATTCCGTGGGCACCCCCGTCGCCAAACGCAACTGACCAATATCAAAGAGCGTGTGCATGATCGTTGCGGTGAGGTTGTCCATCGTGATCGGCGTCGTGTCTGGCTCGCCGCCGTCGCGTGTCGATTGCCCGATGACCTGGCCCATTTTCAGTCCGCCGCCATACACCATCAGCGGTGCCAGGCCGCCCCAGTGATCGCGCCCGCCCTTGGAATTCACCTTGGGCGTGCGCCCCATTTCGCCGCAGCAAACCAGCAGAATCTTCTCGCTCAGTCCCCGCGCTTGCAGATCCTCAATGAACGCGGAGACCGCATGATCGAACGGCGCACCGACATAATCCATGCCCAGCGTGCAAGGCACGTTGTTCTGATCCGCATGAAAATCCCAGACGAAGTTCGTCGTCACCGTCACAAAACCTGCGCCGCGCTCGCACAGCCGGCGGGCCATCAGCAGCAGCTTGCCCAGCGTGCCTGCGTTGTCCGCATAGTTTTTGTGATTGTTCCACTTCTTATCAATGCGCTCGGCAGGCAGCAGCGATGCGGTGTCATACCTGGCGACAACGCGCGGGTCTTCTTTGGTGAGATCGAAGGCTTCGCTGACGCCGCCCATGAGTGTGTCGAAGGCTTGCGTCTGAAATCGATCTGCGCCTTCGAGTTGGTTGTTGTGATCGACGCTTCGCCGAAGCCGATCAAGCTGAGCGAGTAGGCCGCGGCGATCATCGAGCCGACTGCGAGGCAGCGTGAGCGACATGTCCTTCTGAAACGTCCCATCACCGCCTGGCTCAAACGGCGCATAAGCTGAGCCCAGCGCACCCGTGGAGCCAAACTTCCCAAACTGCGTCACCGCTGGCTGCGTGGCAGCATCAACAGCCCGAGGAAAGAGCGCGATGTTCCTGGGCATGCCTGTGGTCGGATGACTCGTCCCCGCCACGCGAGCATAGAGCGAGCCCATGTTCGCCTTCATCGTATTGGCCCCGACGATCGGCTTAATATCGTGATTGCCATCGCCTGTCCGAAACGAACGCACCACCGAAAACTTATTCGCCAGTTTCGCCAGCTTCGTCAGCGTGCCACCAAACGTCACGCCCGGCAGCGAAGTGCGCATCTGACCCGTCGTGCTCCGCACACCGATGGGCGCATCCATCTTCGGATCAAACGTCTCCTGCTGGGGCGGCCCACCATGCATGAACAAAAAAATCACCGCCTTGTCCGTCACCACTTTCGGATCACTCGCCTTGGCCAACGCCTGCTGCGCCAGAAGAGAAGGCAACGACATCCCACCCAGCGCAAGGCTGCCTATGGAGAGAAATTCCCGTCGGGTGCGCTGATCGCGAAATGAGAGCATGCGAACATCCCGTGAAAGGCTTAACTGAAAGCTGCCAGAGGCATGAAGCGCCAACACCACGATACCGCAACATCCGCCGTTACCAAGGATTGTTTGTAATCGTTTGAAGGTTAGCCTCAAAGCAAACGCATATGACATGGGGAGGACGGTTTCCCCCCGCGCCATCTGCTGACGATGTTCGCCCCGGAACCAGGAACCTCGCACTCCCAACAAATGCGCCCGGCCGGGCCGACGACATCCCCGAGCCCGCCTCGCTGTGGCGTCTGGCCATCGTGGGTGCAGCCCTTTTGCGCCGGGGGCGTGTTGCGTGAGTCATCTGCACCAGCACTGACATCCATCATGAACCACCCTCGCGAGGCACGCCATCACCACGATCGCGTGCCCGTGGTCGTTTCAATCCTTCCAAGTTTTTTGAGCATTAAGCCTCTTCCAAGAAGACCGCAGTTCCAAGCAGCAAGTTGAGCATGCGACAGCACTAATCATCACCAGACTGTTTGATTCCGACGACGCTTGACTCCGGGAATTGATTCATGTTGAAACGATCGAACTTGGCCGGTCAATGAAATAGGTCAGGCAGGCAGTGCGTTACGCCGATGCGGCAGGCGGGCTGTTTCCGACGGGTTTGTTTACTTTCTGCTTTTGGATTTTCCCCTTTTGGCGGGGCTTCAACATGATTCCTGGTTCAATCCTTCGTCGTTCTGTTGCTGCCGGCAAGGCCATCGCACTCGCCCTCGTTTTAGCCTGTGCATCGCTGCCGGCCAAGGCTGATCTGGAAGCTGCCAAGGAGTTTGATCAGCTTTTTGGAGAGGCTGTGAAACAGGCGACAGCCACGCCCGATGCAGCTGATGACATCTCGCTGGCCAAGAAACTGATCGAGGCCGCTGGCAGCGCGACCGACAAACTGCCGCTGATGACCGTCATGCTGGAGAAGGCTTATGACCTTAGCGCCCGCGACACTGCCCGCGACAGCACCGGCACCGCCACAGCCATCTCCGCGATGGAAGCACTAGCTGATCGTTTTCCCGATCGCCGGGTGGCATCGACGCAGAAAATTCTGACGCTGCTGCAGCGCGACTACTCCCGCGCCAAGCCTGCGGATCTGCCCGTCACTGGTAACGCGCTGATCGGTAAGCTCATCGAACTGGGCGAAGCGCACGCTTCTGCGGGCGATCTGCCTTACGCCATCGCCGACTACACCAAGGCTCTGCCCGTATCCATTCGCATCAAGTCTGCGCAGGAGCCTGCGATCCGCGCTCGCATCCTCGCGCTGACGCATCGCAATCGCATCGAGTCGCAGATTGCCATTCTCTCTGAGCGCGTGCTCAAGGATCGCAGCGACAAGGTCTCTGCCACCGAGCTTGTTTCGCTCTATGTCACCGAACTCAACAAGCCTTCGGTAGCGCAGCAATACCTCGACATCGTCACCGATGAAGAGACCAAGAAGCACGTGCCCCTGGCTGCCAAGGACACGGGCGAACTCGCCGCCCAAGAGCTGCTCTGGCTGGGCACCTGGTACGAGACGATTTCCAAGAAGGCGGGCAGCATTGCCGCCAAGCGAATCACCTTGACGCGAGCCGAGGGATACTTTGAATCGTTCCTCGAAAAACAGAGCGATCAGGACCTGACCAAGCTCCAGGCCGAGCTCGCCCTCAAGCGCGTGCAGACCGCACTCAAAGACCTCACGCCTGAAACGCTTGGCGTGAAAGAAACCGTGGAGAAGATTTTCGTCTTCACCGGTAAGCCACTGGCCATCGAAGCGGAAAAGGCACAGGTCGTTGAAGAGCCGATGAAGATTGAGAAAACATCGAGCGCCTCAGGCGGTGCTTACATCTGGCGTCCGGGCACCATCGGTCAGCGCGTCGAAGATGGCGGCGGGCACGTGGTATTTCATGTGAAAACCAGCGAAGCGGTGGATGTGTATCTGTGGGGCCGTGTGCGCTCACCCGATGAAGCGAATAATTCGTTTTACATCGCTTTCGCCAAAGACAAAGTGACCACGGGCGACCGTCGCCGCTGGGATCTGCCCACTGACAGCCGCAACTGGACGTGGACGCCGTTTACTGATCGTCGAATCCGCGGCGATCGCCCCAGTCCTTTCGACAGGGAGAAGCGATTCGGTCCGCCTCAGCGCGAGCCTGAGCCGATCGCCATTCGTCTCGAAGCGGGCGTCAATTCGATCATCATCACCCCGCGTGAACACGGTGCCCAGCTCGACAGCATCTACCTCAGCAAGACGC
>ENA-ORBV01004896-ORBV01004896.1-microbial-mat-metagenome-genome-assembly--contig:-NODE-4896-length-25162-cov-12.340522_pt1 | contig 25162 bp, 26 predicted proteins | sample MGYA00237777_ERZ505514 | MGnify/ENA primary metagenome ERZ505514 (study PRJEB26160, sample SAMN06269048) | microbial mat metagenome | isolation source: Oligotrophic lake microbial mat | place... | reverse complement strand
ATATACAAAGTTGCCGATAGCCCAACCCTCCCCCCGCCCCTCCCTGAGAGGGAGGGAAGTAAGACGCTTGCTCCCACGCATTGCCCTTCTTGCAACGAACCCGTCATCCGCGAAGCTGATGAGGCGGCCATCCGCTGCGTCAATCCGCAGTGCCCCGCGCAGATGCGCGAAAGGCTCATCTGGTTTGCCGGCCGCGATCAGATGGATATCGAAGGCCTGGGCGAATCGACCGTCATTCAACTGGCCGACGCCGGCCTGCTTAATTCCTTCGGCGACATCTTCAAACTTTCGCAGCACCGCGATGCCATGCTCAAACTCGATCGCATGGGTGAACGCAAGGTGGAAAATCTACTGGCCGGCGTCGAAGCTGCGAAAGAGCGTGGCCTGGCCCGCGTGCTTGCGGCTGTGGGCATTCGGCACATCGGTGTCAACGGCTCGCGCACTCTCGCAGGACACTTTGGCGACATCGACAAAATCGCCGCCGCCAGCGTCGAAGAACTCGAACAGGTCAACGACGTCGGCAAAATCACCGCGCAGTCTGTGCATCACTTTTTCCAAAGCGATGTCGGCAAGCAGGTCATCGAAGATTTGAAGTCGGCTGGCGTCAATCTCATTGCACCGCTGAAGGCGCAGATCACGCCGCCTGCCGATTCACCCTTCGCGGGCAAGACCATCGTCATCACCGGCACGCTCACTTCCATCGGCCGCAAAGAACTCACTGACAAACTCCTGGCTCTGGGCGCAAAAATCAGCGGCAGCGTCTCCAAGAAAACCGACTTCGTCATCGCTGGCGAAGAAGCGGGCAGCAAACTCGACAAGGCCCGCGAACTGGGCATTGATGTATGGGACGAAACGAAGCTGATGGCGGAAATGAAGTAGTCACGTTTTTCAATCAAGCCCGATGGCGAGTCCGCGAGCCGTCGTGGGTATGATCGCACGATGCCCCGACGGTTCGCAAAGTCTCACCATCGGGCTTGCCCCGTCTCACTGATCTCTGACTTCTGACCTCTGACCTCTGGTTCTCCATGCCCGAACTCTACATCAGCACCGACGTCGAATCCGATGGCCCCATTCCCGGGCCAAACTCCATGCTGAGTTTCGCTTCTGCTGCCTACACCGCTGACAAGCAACTCATCTCTACCTTCGAGCGCAATCTCGAATTGCTGCCCGGTGCAACGGGTGATGAGAAGACGATGGCGTGGTGGCAGTCGGAGCCTAAAGCGTGGGAGGCTTGCCGGGCGAATTGCGCGACGCCTGAATCGGCGATGCGGGATTATGTCGCCTGGCTCGAGTCGCTGCCCGGCTCGAAAGTGTTTGTCGCTTATCCCGCCGGTTTCGATTTCATGTTTGTCTATTGGTATCTCATTCGCTTCGCCGGGCACAGTCCGTTTTCGCATTCTGCGCTGGACATGAAAACGCTGGCGATGGCGCTGCTCAAGAAGCCTTACCGCGAATCGACCAAGCGCAACATGCCTGGCCATTGGTTCGACAAACTGCCACACACTCACGTCGCACTCGATGATGCCATCGAGCAAGGGGCGCTGTTCTGCAACATGCTCGCACAGCTGCATGAAGCCAGGTGAAATTCAACGCTTTTGTCACGCGCTTGAGTTTTTCTTAGCCGCGACATCCGCGTCGCGCGTGCGGCCCGTTCATTTCCAAGGCGCGATAAGATGACGTTTCATCGTGCTTTATTCTCTTTTGTGATCTGCTCGACTGCTGCGTCGTCTTCCTTTTCCACCTAGGCTCATCATGAGCAACTCCGAGCCAGATGATGTCGCCATGACGCAGCTTCTCGTGCCTGAGATCACGGAGATGCTCGATGGCAAGCAGAATCATCTCGTGCGCGAATCGCTGGTCGAGCTTTATGACGCTGAGATTGCTGACCTGCTTGCAGCGCTTGACGATCGCCATCGCGTGCTTGCTTTTCTTCTTCTGCCTCGTGAGCGCGCTGCCAATGTGTTCACTTTTCTCGCAGCCCACGATCAGGAATGGCTGCTGACCGAACTCAAGCCCGAGCATCTCGCGCCGATGTTCGATGCGATGGCGCCTGATGATCGCGTGGCGATCTTTGATGATCTGCCTGAGAATCTCGCCAATACCATGCTCCGCCTGCTTCGCCCTGAAGAGCGGGCGCAGACGCAGGCGCTGCTCGACTATCCGCCTGAGTCTGTTGGTCGCGTGATGACCAACGAGTTCATCACGCTCAAGCCTGACTGGACCGTCGCCCAGGCCTCGGCTCACATTCGTCAGCACGCGATGGAAGCGGAAACGCTCGACACGATTTTCGTCGTCAACGAAAAAGGCGAACTGCTCGATGATGTCCGCCTTCGGCAGCTCTTTCTCGCTGAGCCAGCCGCGATGATTGATTCGATCATCGATGGCAATGTCGTTTCGCTTCGCGCTATCGATGATCGTGAAGAAGCAGTGCGGGCTTTTGAAAAATATGATCGCCCTGTGCTGGCGGTGGTCAATGATCGCAACCTGCTGGTGGGCGTGGTGACCTTCGATGATGTCGCTGACGTGGCTGAAGAAGAAACCACCGAAGACATCCAGAAGATCGGCGGCATGGAAGCGCTCAATGAACCCTACATGGAATCGACCATCTGGGCACTCGTTCGCAAGCGCGGCCTGTGGCTCTCGGTCCTCTTTGTCGGCGAGATGCTCACCGCCACCGTCATGCAACTCTTCGAGGAAGAAATCGAAAAGGCTGCCGTCCTCGCGCTCTTTCTCCCGCTGATCATCGCCAGTGGTGGTAACAGCGGTTCGCAGGCTTCCACGCTGGTCATTCGCGCCATGGCGCTGGGAGAAGTTACTGCGCGCGACTGGAAAAAAGTCCTTCGCCGCGAACTGATCTGCGGTGTGGTGCTGGGCCTGATGCTGGGCGTCATCGGCTTCATGCGCATCAACATCTGGGAATGGTTCAACTTCTACGACTACGGCGAACACTACCGCCTTCTGGGCTACACCATCGCTGTCACTCTCGTGGGCATCGTCCTCTGGGGCACCATCATGGGCTCGATGCTGCCCTTGATTTTGCATCGCCTGAAGCTCGATCCCGCCACGATCTCCGCACCCCTGGTCGCCACACTCGTCGATGTCACTGGCCTGATCATTTATTTCACTGCGGCGATACTGTTTCTGCGCGGGACGATGTTGTGATGACTCCGTTCGCCAAGGCGAACGTCTAAATAAAGAATCATCGTGTTCATCACTGCCGCATTGCCCATGTATCATTGCCTATAATCATCGCGAATTCTGCCGCCCGTTTTCCGATACCCGATACCCAATACCCGACGAAGCAATGATCCGACGCGCTTTCATCTTCGATGTTCCCGCCATGGCACGCATTATCAATGATGCGGCTGAATATGGCCTCATGCTCCATCGCTCTCACGCTTATCTCTACGAACATATCCGCGATTTCAAGGTGGCGGTGGAAGAGGGCAAGCTCGTAGGCGTCTGCGGGCTCAACATCGTCTGGGCGAATCTCGCCGAGGTCTATTCGCTGGCTGTCGATGTGAAACAGCGCGGCAAAGGGCTGGGCAGCAAACTCGTCAAAGCGGTGATGGCGGAGGCGCGAAGGCTCAAGATTTGTCGGCTGATGACGCTCACTTACGAGCAGCGATTCTTCGATCGGCTGGGCTTTAAGATCGTCGATCGTCAGACGCTGCCCATGAAGGTCTGGAGCCAGTGCGTCTATTGCCTGAAGAATCAGGCGTGCGACGAGATCGCCATGCTCAAGGTCCTCGAAGGCGTGCCCGATGCTGCTGTGATCGCCGATGAGCGCGAACTGCTTCGCAGCGAGCACGAATACGAAGTGCCGGTGACGATCAAAGGCGTGAAGGTGGATGCGTCAGAAGGTAGGCCGCTGATGGATGAAGCGGTGGTGGAGTGAGCATTGACCATTCGAGGGGGCCTATCGGATTTACGCGGGCAGAAGTAAACTCTTGATGAAGTGGTCCGTAATTGCTACATTGCGGTGAACTTGTTCGGCGATGTCATATTACATGTAAAAGGAGGACTTGAGTGAAAACGAGACGATTGCTTTCATGGCTTCCAGTTTTAGCTTGTCTGCTTGCCAGTTCCGCGATGGGAGTGGCCATCCCTGTGAACTACGGCAACATCTCGTGGGTGGATGCGGGGGTTCCGATCGCCATCTCAGCCGGACCGACGGGGCATCCTGCTGGCACGGGGATCTCGTTTTTACCCAGTCGTATCCAAGGCCAAACTTTCACAACGACGGACGGATTCACCCTCGACAAGATTTGGATCAAGTATTTGAATGGTGATTCCCCATCGCTGAATTTCACCATGGAACTTCGGATGTTCAAACTCGACGATGCCGGCGCTTCAGATCTGGACATTGATCAGGACAATCTGTTTTTGCAGCCACAGATTCACGCGGTGCCTGGCCCCAAGCCAAATGATGCCGGCGGAAACTATATCGTGTTCGATGTGGAGAATATCGCGCTCGATCCCGCCACTGCCTATGGTTTCTTTTTTTATGTGACCGATGCGAACCCAAGCGGATTATTGGTCAGTCCTTTTGACTGGTTCAATTTTGGCAGTACGGGAAACCCGTTGTCATCTGGATCGCATCATCGGCTCGAGCGCAACCCCAGCAAGTCGGCCTTTGACATGGTCTTTGCGTTGCAGTCAGCAGTGCTACAAGATGATGACGATGACGATCCGCCAGTGAATCCCGCCGCCAGTGTGCCAGAGCCTAGAAGTGTTCTGCTCGTACTCGCTGGCATGGCGGTGATCGGGCTGCGGCACAGAAGGGGATCGGTCAAGGCAGACTGATCCAAAAGCATCACTCGCTCACGCTGCAGGCGCTGCATCGATCAGCGAATCGTGGGCATCCTGCGCCATGTTGTTCATCGGCTTGCGTGAGCGCCTACGCCGTTTGGTCTGGCCGACCTGTGCTGCGAAGGGCGAATCGCTTTCGAGCCGTTCGTTGAGCTTTTGCAGGGCTTCGATTTCGATTTGACGAACGCGCTCGCGGGTCAGGCCGATCTTGTGGCCCACTTCTTTAAGTGTCAACGGCTCTTCACCATCGAGGCCAAAGCGAAGGCGCAGAATCGTCGCTTCGCGCTCATCGATCATGTCCAGAAGCTGCTGAATGGTTTCCAGATCGTCGTTGTTGAGTACCTGATCTTCAGGCGCTGGCGTCTTGGTGTCGGTGAGCAGTTCAGCGAGGGCGACCCCTTCGCGGTCAGCGCCCGTTGATGACTGCGCAGGTCGCTGAAAGGCACGGACCGCTTTGCGGACGATGCGCACCTTCTTGGGCGTCAGCTCCATCGCCACCGCAAGTTCCTGCGTCGAAGGTGTTCTTCCCAGTTCATCTTCAAGGTCGCGAAACGCTTTCTTCCAGCGGGCAATCAGTTCAACCATATAAGCGGGAATATGAATCGGCTGCACCGCATTGATCAGCGCGCGCTTGATCGATTGCTTAATCCACCATGATGCATAGGTGCTAAAGCGCGCCCCTTGATCGGGATCAAATGCTTCGACCGCACGCAGCAGGCCGAGGTTGCCTTCTTCAATGAGATCCTGAAGCGGCAGACCACGATTGGAAAATCGCTTGGCGAGATTCACCACCAGGCGCAGGTTGGAACGGATCATGTGATCGCGAGCCTGCGGGCAGTTCTCGTGCATGATCTTCCAACAGAGCTCGCGCTCCTGCTCCGCAGTGAGCAGCTTGGATTTATCGATCTCGCGCAGATAAAGCTCAAGCTCGCTTTTGACAGATGTTTCTCTCATCCTCGCTTCTTCCCTTCATTGATTCAGCGATATCACCCGGAGCGGATGATGAGGCGAATCAGACCCGGCGCTTCTTCCAGTAACGTCGGTCTAAACGAGGGGTGTCTTAAGAATGCTGGACAGAAGGGGGAGGTGGAAAAGCGGAAAAGCGGAAAAGCGGGGAAGCGGAAAATCATGAAAACAGGAAACATCCGCAACGAGCCGCGCCCGTTAGGAAGCGGGATTGAACGAAGCGAATACCCCACTCCCTCACGGTTGTGTCTCGTCGCGGAGAAGCATTTTGAATAATCTGGGATTGAGACCTTACCGCAGCCCGCCGGTGTGTTTGTCTCTAGCCACCGCAGCGGCACCGATGAAGCCTGCATCGTTGCCAAGCTGTGAAGGCACCAGTTCAGGGATCGGCGAACCGATGGACCATGTGAAATCTTCGAAGACCTTGCGGACGCGATCGAACAGGTCATCACCGGCCAGGATCATGCCGCCTGCGAAGACGATCATCTGCGGATCGAAGATGCGGCAGAGATTGACGCAGGCAATGCCCAGATACTGCGTCACTTCGCTGACGATCTGCTCAGCCAGTGCATCGCCAGCCTTGGCGTGAGCGAAGACATCCTTGGCGGAGACGTGCTTGCTATTGGCGTCATAAACAGCTTTGAGCGTGGTGGTTTCGCCGGCTTCGATGAGCTGTGCAGCCCTGCGGCCACAGGCGGAGGCGGAGGCGTATTGCTCGAGGCAGCCGGGCGAGCCTGAGGTGTGGCGCGAGCCGGCGGGGTTGACGATGATGTGGCCGGGCTCAGAGCCGTAGCCGTGGGCGCCGCGAATGAGCTTGCCGTTGGCGATGAATCCGCCGCCGATGCCTGTGCCCAGGGTGAGCATCAGAAGATGGCGAATGGAAGGATCGCGGCCGGCACCTGCCCAGAGTTCGCCGAAGGCGGCGGCGTTGCCGTCGTTTTCAAGAACAGCAGGTCGGCCCAGTTTTTCAGCGATGCGATCGCGTAGCGGGATGTTTCTCCAACCCGGCATATTGGGTGCAGCCAGCACGACACCTGCATCGAAATTGACCGGCCCCGGTGCGCCAACGCCGATGTAGTCGATATGGCCCATGCTCACCTGAGCCTTGGCGACGGCCTGCTTAGCGGCGTCAGCCATGTTATTGATCACCACATCCGGCCCACTGTCGGCACCTGTCGGGACGGATACCTTCGCCAGAGCGCGGCCGTTTTCATCAGCCACGCCTGCTTTGATATTCGTTCCACCCAAGTCAATGCCGATGTAATACGCCATGATAAAACCTTCAAATACTGTTCCTTGTCCTCGTATCCCCACAGTGGATTTCGGATTGTAGCGAATCGCGGAAAAAATACACAAAGGGGTCTTCATAGCAGGATCATCGCATGTGCCCGCCCCCGGATTTGTCTACCTTGAGCATTTTTCATTTGTGTCCACCGCTTTAATTCATTATCAATGCTAAGGTTAGGTCGTGTCTAGGGGTAAACTGGTAGACGTCTACCCCCCAACCCTCATGCCACATTAGCGCAGCCCAAGGCAATCGCCTGCGCGTTCGTCCGAGCCGCTAGGCGTAAGCCTGCGGAGGATGGGGGACACAAGGCGCTTCGTGACTTCGGAGGCTTACGCCTAGCGGCTCGGATATACTTGGTCATGGCAAAGGCTCCAACAAGAGAGGGAGGGTTGAGCCGATCATATCTGGCATAGTTTAACATATTATAAACGTTAAGTCAATAGAGAATTTCCATTGAACACGGGAATTTGCGACCTACCAGCGTACATGCGGTTGCTCTGTCTTTAACAGCCGCGCAGCGAGGACGCTGCGGTTACAAAGATCAGCATCAGCACTATCACAGCAATCCTGAACGCGATTTGAAAAGATTTTCAAGCCTGGGCTTCAACGGCGGTGCCAGTTTTGGATCGTGCAAGCGCTCACCCACAGCCACGAGCAGGTGAATTAGATTGTCATAGTCAGACAGGCTGATGATTTCGTGGTCGATCTTTTTCGTTGCTTCGTTCATGTTGTGATAGTTGCCCAGAGGCAGGCAGATGCAGGTGGCGATGTGGCCAAAGGATTGATAGGCGGAGGCTTCGCATGTGCCGCCGGTCATGAGCTTGCGCTGCCATTGGAAGGATTTATTTTCGGTTGCCAGAGCCTGCGCGACCATGCCGATGCGGTAGGTCAGATCGGGGTCGAAGGTACTGGTGCGATCGCCGACACGAACGATCGGGCCTGCGCCGATGGGAGACTCGGCAAAGCTCTTGCTGTTTTCGAGGGCGATGACGAGGGCTTTGCGCGGAATCGTTTTCGCTTTGCACGCTCCTATCGCGCCGATGAAGCCGACCTCTTCGCAGCGAGTTAAAAGAAGGCGGACATCGGGGGCAGTGGCAGAAGCAGCGGCAGCGGCAGAAGCAGAAGCAGGGGCAGAGGCAGGGGCAGGGGAGGCGGACGCGCGGCGAGGACGCAGCGGCTTTGAATGAATCGCATCGAAGGCTGCCAGCGCAGCAGCAAGTCCGGCCAGATCATCGCAGGCGGGAGCTTTCACACGATCGCCACGAATCGCGGTGGGTTTAAGGTGCCAGGTGAGAATGTCGCCGACGGCTGCGTGATGAGATTGAATGAATCGCACGCGCACCGATTTATCCAGCGTCTTGCCCGGCACCGGCGGCGTCATCTCCACAATCTTCCCCGTCCGCTGCGTTTTTTCGCTTTCTCGCTTTCCCGCTTTTTCGCTTTGGTTCCGCCACAGAAATACTTTCGCATCAGCAAAATAGCTCGCCTCAACGCCGCCGCGAAAGTCAGCGAGCAGTTCCTTGTCGCTTAGAATCTCGCGCACCACAAACGCAGGATGATCCATGTGAGCGGTGAAATAGATTGGAGGCAGCGCTGCTGATGTCGAGCGCTTCGCACGTGTGGATTGCAGTGTGATGTTGCCGTAACGATCGCGCGACAGCTTGCAATATTTTCGCTGTTTGGCCCATTGCTCAATCCATGCGATGACGCGATCTTCGCAGCCTGCGGCGGTGGGTAGCGATGTGAGCTGGACAAGCCACTGGTGATAGAGCGCGGTATTCATGTGGGTATTGGAAACGAAAGAGGGAGGCGTATGCAAGTGCGCCCCATATAGCCCCGGCTTTAGCCGGGGAAACGGTACGACATCGCGAAAGCGCCGCGCCATTTCGCAAACAGTACGACATCGCGAAAGTGCTACGCCATTTCGGTAACGGTACGACATCGCGAAAGTGCCGCGCCATTTCGGTAACGGTACGACATCGTTGAATCACCCCGGCTAAAGCCGGGGCTATATGAATAGGCATGGCACCTTCAAGGTGCCATGCCTGCGTGCACGGATTCCATTTGGATTCCAATAAAAAAATCACCCCGACCCTAAGGCCGAGGTGATTTTGTTTCGAGATGAACGAATCAGGATCAGTAGACCGTGATGTCGTTCGCAGGAACGACAGTGGGGAACACTTTGTCCGCAGTAGCGGTAGCCATTGAAGCAGTGATGGCACCGGTGTCTTCATCATATTGCCAGCCCACACCATCGGCCGCGGCCGCAGCGACCGTGAACGATTGCTCGAACGGATTCACTGACTCCTGCTGAAGGTAAGGGCCATAGGAAGGTGAGCCGGCGACAGCTGCTGCGCCATCGACGCCCGTCTTCGTGGTCATCTGAGTCCAGAACGTGGCCAGTGCGGGATAGTCGCCGTTGTGCTGAACTTGGTAAAGTTCCAACTGGCTGCGAATGGTCTGGAGCTGTGAAACCAAGCTCGAGCTCTTCGCTGACTCACTGGCGCTGGTGAACTGGGGGATGACGATCGCGGCCAAGATGCCCAAGATCACCACCACGATCAGAATTTCGACCAGCGTAAAACCCGATTGCAAACCGTTACGTGCCTTCTTCATGTGCTTTCTCCCTAATCTAGAGACCAACCAACCATTTGTTCCGTGCGGGCCAACATGACCCAGTACCACGGTGCATGACGATCAGCAACACGCTGACCGCCTAACCCTCATTGTCAAAGATGATGCGATTCATCTGTCGTTTCCCCGCTGCATTTCGCATCGGAGTTACGTTCGACACCACGCTCATCGTCCACCATTACACGCTACTTGACGTTCTTGAGTCGCCATTTCGTCAGACAAAGCCAAGGCTCCGTCATATCCGGAACAGGCGGCAAAGTTCGCGTCACTTGACACGCTTGATGAACAGGTGAAATGAACAATTCAATTGCTGCACATGCAAATACAACGCTCTATTTTTCCCATCTTGCCATGGCACCCACAATCGCTCCAGCCGCGCGTCCGCATCCTAAGTAGCCGCAGCGTCCTGGCTGCGCGTCTGTTTCAAGGGTTCAAAACGCACCCTAACAAAAACTTTCCAAATATTTCATCTACCCCCTTGCAAAGCGCCGAAAAGAAGATACCTTACGAACACCGTACTTGTTTGACCTGTGTTTTTGTTTGACCCGTGTTTTTAGACCCTCTTCATTGACGCCATTCAAACTGGAGGCCATCATGGTGATGACAGCAATGCCCGCACAGCCCGAAACCAAGTCCCTCGCTTCAAGCAACGGACGCTCAACCAAAAGCAAAGGCACCGACATGGCCAAATCACGTGAATCCTCCTCCACCAAAGCCGACGCCGACGCCGGCAAGGCCCAGGCCCTCGACCGGGCTGTGACCCAGATCGAAAAAGCCTTCGGCAAAGGCTCCATCATGCGCCTTGATGACGATCCTTCCATGATCGTCCCCGGTATCTCCACAGGTTCGATCAGTCTCGACATCGCCCTAGGCGGCCGAGGCATCCCGCGCGGCCGCATCATCGAAATCTTTGGCCCTGAGTCTTCAGGCAAGACCACGCTTGCGCTTCATGTCATCGCCTCAGCCCAGAAGACCGGAGGCGTCGCCGCCTTCATTGATGCCGAGCATGCGCTGGATCCTTCCTGGTCCCGTCGGCTGGGCGTCAATCTGGAAGACCTGCTCGTGTCGCAGCCGGATACGGGTGAACAGGCTCTGGAAATCTGCGAGCTGCTGGTGCGCTCCAATGCGGTTGATGTGATTGTGGTGGACTCGGTGGCGGCCTTGATTCCCCGTGCGGAAATTGAAGGCGAAATGGGCGACGCTCAGATGGGCATGCAGGCCCGCCTCATGAGCCAGGCCATGCGAAAGCTCACCGGTGCCATCAGCAAGAGCAAGTGCACCGTGATCTTCATCAATCAGATTCGCGAAAAGATCGGCGTCATGTTCGGCAACCCCGAAACAACCCCCGGCGGCAAGGCGCTCAAGTTTTATGCCTCCGTCCGCATCGACATCCGCCGCACCGCCACTATTAAGGAAGGCGATGTTGCCGTGGGCAACCGCACCCGCGCCAAGGTGGTCAAGAACAAAATCGCGCCGCCGTTTCGACAGGCCGAGTTCGACATCATGTTCGACGAAGGCATCTCTGCCTCGGGCGATCTGCTCGACCTGGCCGCCGAAGCCGGCGTCATCGATAAGTCGGGTGCATGGTTCAGCTACGGCGACGTTCGCCTGGGCCAAGGCCGCGAGAATGTGAAGACCTTCCTGCGCGAAAACCCCGACCTCTTCGATGAAGTCCGCCTCAAGGTGCTGGAGAACAAAGGCATCATGGCCAAGCTCAACACCGCGGTAGATGCCGATGAAGTCACCGGCGAAGTGGAAGATGAATGAAGAAGAAGTGCATTGACGCGGTAGATGAATGAAGTGGTAGGTGAATGACTGCGGTGATAGCGAATGCAAAGCCCACTCACTCCTGTGGGTGGGTTCCTCCGCTTACTTGGGTGGAAACCGACTGAGCATCGCCCGCACCGCCGCCTCGACTTTTGCCCTGGGGTCTTCCGTCGCTTCGATGGCACCGTGTGCAGTGGCGCGCCAGAACAGCTCGCCGGTCTGGTTATCGATGAAATCGAGCACGATTGTCCCTTCGCGAACTTGTTCCTGTTCCAGAGCCACATCGGTGCGCCCTTGGGAGAAGCCGCCGGTACCTTCGCCCCATTTTTTGACATGGGTGCGATTGACCGCTCCAACCGTGCTCGTGATGTAGAACGATGGCGCTTCAAACGTTGCAGGCTTGATGTTTTTGAGCGAGAGTTCGCGATCCACGGTTGATTTGACAGCCTGCTGGGCAAGTTGGCCGCGCTGCACCGGGATGTTCACCATGTTCACGCCTTTGGCGTGCCAGATGTAGGTTTTGTATTGGCCAAAGTCCACGCCCTCTGCGTGTTGTGATTCCACTTGTGCTGTCGAACCGCAGCCGGCAAGCGTCAGGAGTGTTGCAAGTCCCAGGGTAAAGAACATCATCAATCGGAAATTCATGAATCGCTCCATCGAGGCTGATCGCTGCATTTGTACGTCGGTGCAACGCGCCAAGCTCGCATGACAATAGCGGTTTACTCGCCGATTGGCTTTTTTCGGCACGTGTCACACGATACATATCGCCCTATCCGCCAATCTTTCATTTTCGGGAACCCGCTCACAATCACTGTCTCCAAGAAGTTGAAGTACGATCACCCTCGGTCATCTGGCATGTGCAAGATGTTCGAGGGCCTTCGCGATACTTCCTATTCGAGGAGTTCCGACATGCTCACGACCCAACCCAAACTCACTCTTCGCCGCGCCGCTGATCTTGCGGCTCGGACAAACTTCAACGCCATCACACCGCCGCGGGCTGCGCATCTTCCTGTTCATTCCACTGATGAAAGCGAATCGGCACGCCTTGCCGAATCCATTCGATGCCCTGTGCCATGTAATCGCGAAACGCATTGGCATCGGTGAACTGATGCACATCGTGTTTCAGGTGAGGCCAGGGCTGCACGAAAGCGGAGTACCAACTGACGCGCTGACGAATCGTGGCCAGCGCGATGCGATCATCACGGTACCGCACGACATTTTCAAAGTGATCGACAATCGCCTGCGCCTTCACATCGCGCGGCAGGGGCGGCGGCAGTTCGCCGGTGCGCAGCAGATGAGCCGTGTCGCGAAAAATCCAAGGCTGCCCCAGTGCCCCGCGCCCGATCATCACACCAGCGCAGCCGGTCTGCTCCATCATCCGCTTGGCATCGTGCGGTGTCTTCACATCGCCGTTGCCGATGACGGGGATGTTGGGGTGATGTTTCGCCATGGACTCAACGACAGTGCGAATGTTGTCGCGACCTTCGCTGACCCAGCGGGCATTGCCACGGAACTTCTGCTCCGTCGTTCGGCCATGCACCGTGATCGCCGCGATGCCCACATCAGCCAGCGCGACAGGCAGCGTGTCGGTGATGAGTTGGTTGTCATCCCACCCCAGTCGAATCTTCGCAGTCACCGGCAGGTTCACAGCATTGACGACTTTTTTGGCGACATGTTCGACGGTGTGCGCGGGGTTGCAAAGCAGAGTTGAGCCGCCGTTTTTCTTGGTGACTTTGTCAACGGGGCAGCCCATGTTGATGTCGATGGTGGTCGCGCCGTGTGCTGCGGCCCACCGCGCTGCCTCGGCCATGATGTCGCCATCGGCTCCGTAAATCTGCATACACACCGGTTGATCCTCCGGGCACGTCGCCGCCAGCCAGAGTGTCTTGGTCGATTCATTGAGCATGGCCTGCGGGCAAAGCAGATCGGTACACGCGAGGCCGACACCGCCACTAGGCCCGGTGAATCGGCGCACGACCAGCCGAAACGCGAGATCGCAGTAACCCGCGATGGGCGCCAGCAGCAGGGGGTTTTCGAGTTGGATATTGCCGATGCGGAGCATGGTGGAATGCGATCATTCTATGCCATGTTCTTACGCCATGTCCGATGTGGCAGTAGTGCTGGTGCGATTCATTTCGCGTTGCACCGCATCTTCGGGCATGTGTTCGCTCACCGCGTGGCCTGAGCCTTTGCGAACGCCGATGAGCACGAGCAATGTGCGACGCACCTTGCGGAAGGGCGTTGCCACCAGCATGCGCCACAGGCTGATGATCAGCGGCGGCGACTTCTGCGGATCGCGTGTACCCGGCGGCAACAGGTCCGGGCGATGGCGGTGGATGTGTTTGTTTAGGTGATGCTGATCCCCGAGCTGATAGACACGAAGCAGCCAGCGCAGCGGCAGGCCCAGGATCGAGCGCGGCAAGATGAAGGAAATCTGAAAGTCGATCAGGTGCGGCTGACCCTGTTCATCGACGATGATGTTCTCGCGCTTGTGCAAATCCACGTAAGCCATCTTTCGCGCATGGATCGTGTCGAGCGTGTTTTCGAGCTTCGGAAAAAAGTCATCGTCCACCTGTTCATGTTTCGCCAGTGGATGACCTTGGATGAACTGCCTCGCAATGACGTGCGGCTGAGGCTTGCCATCGATGCAGACGTTGCCCATAAGCCTGGGTACATGAGGCACGTCAGCGAGCAGCGCGAGGCATCGCGCCTCGTGCCGGGCAATGCGTCGCCCCAGCCAGGCCAGTGGAAAGATGAAGGCGGATTGCTGCCGGGCGAACTTGCAGATGACGCGGCCGTCCGGGCCGGTGTAGAGCGCGGTGGCGGCCATGGAATCATGTTTGAAGATGACCAGTCGGCGGTAGGTCTCGCCGGCGATCTGCACCGTCTGCGGCGGCTCATCGTGGCCCAGTGCGCGCAGGATCGCCGGTCGCGGCTTGCCTCTTTGGTTGGACTCTTTAAGCGGAACCATCACGCAGGTCATGGTACAAAGATTTGAACGATTTTGAGTGCGTGCAAAGTGTCACTTGCGACTGGCTTGCGGAGCAGGTGCTCCGCGCAGAAGTCCCTCGGTGCTCAGGTCTTCATCCAGGTCGGGCCAGTGAATGCCAAAACCTGCGGCACAAGTTTGCCAATTGGCGAGTTGCGTTGCGGTGGCGTGTAGCAGAGAGGGGTACCAAGTCAGCGGCACCGTGATGGTGCGACCATCCATGAGATCAACGCTCATGGCATGTTTGGTGAATCGCACGTCCTTCACTCGATTGCCGGATTCAGGTGCCAAAGTGTTCATGCCAGGCATCCAAAAGTTGCTGCTGGTGTTTCGCAACGATTCGTTCAATCCTGCGCAGCTCACGGGGAGAGAACCCGATATTGTAGGCCATCGAAATCGGACTTAGCCAGAACTTGACCGTTTGATCGTCGCGATCCACATGAACATGTGCGGGTTCATTGGGTTCGTGACTGAAAAAGTGAATGCGATACGGGCCGACCCGAACAACCGTAGGCATTGCCTTCCTTTCTTGATCCGATTACTTCTTCTTCCTCGATGCCAGTTCCGCGAAGTGTTTCTTGCCTTCGCCCACCAGGTAGAAGCTGCCGGTGATGACGATCAAATCCTCACGGCTGACCGCACGCCCAGCCAATCGCAACGCATCTTCCAGCGTCGGGGCAGCCTGCGACATCTTGCCCGAGAGATCATTGAACCGGTGGATCAGGTCCTCCGGCTCCATGGCGCGAGGGTTGTTCTTGGCTTTGGTGAAGATGACTTTGTCAGCACCGAGCGAGAGCTGCTTGAGCATGCCGTTGATATCTTTGTCCTGGCCGCAGCCGAAGATGACCACGAGCGAGTCGTAGGCGATGTGGGCACCCAAGGCGCGGATGAGCGCCTTGATGGAGACGCCGTTGTGAGCACCATCGAGAATGACGCGTGGCTCAGTCCAGACCTGTTCCATCCGGCCGGCGAGCTGCGTGGCGGCCAGACCGGTGGTGACTTTTTCTTCGGGGATGTTGAAGCCGTTGGCTTTGAGTTTGTCGAGAACGCCCAGGGCCAGACCGCAGTTGTGGGCCTGGTGTTCGCCGCGCAGAGGGACAGCGACGTGCTCCCAGCGGCTCGTCGGCGTGGTGACGCTGACGCGGGTGTGCGGGCCCAGTTCCTTGTTGGCTTCGAAGCGATAGCTGAAGTCGATCTGCTTGCCGGTGTATTCGACAGTCGTGCCCACCGCCGCAGCGGCTTCATCGAGCACAGCCACGACTTCGGGATCCTGCTCGACACTGACAGCGGGGATGCCCTTCTTGAAGATGCCCGCTTTTTCCTTGGCGATCTGCGTGGTCTCTTTGCCCAGGATGTTCATGTGGTCCAGACTGATGTGGGTCATCGCGGTGACCAGCGGAGTGACAGCCGTGGTGGAATCGAGCCGACCACCCAGGCCGGTTTCCAGGACGGCGATATCGACAGCTTGGTCGGCGAAGTGGCGCAGAGCGACGCCGGTCATGATGTCAAAAAAGCTGGGCGGGTTGTCGCCGAAGACTTTGTAGTTGGCCTCGATGGTTTTGAGGACATCAGCCATATCGCTGTGGCTGATCATGTGGCCATCGATGGTGATGCGTTCGCGCAGGTCCACGAGGTGAGGCGAGATATAGAGGCCGGTGGTGTAGCCACAGGTCTTAAGAACACTGGCGAGCATGGCACAGGTGGAGCCTTTGCCCTTGGTGCCAGCGATCTGAACGCACTTGATCTGTTCGTGAGGATTGCCCAGCACCTCGAGCAGCTTTCGCATGCGATCAAGGCTGAACGTGCGCGTGTTATATGGGACAATGCGCATCTGCTCGTAATTGGTATGGGTATTGAGCCATCGCACCGCTGTAGTGTAGTTGGCGATGGGGTCGGTTGTCTTGGGTGTCGTGGATTTAGATTTCGAGGCGGCGGACTTCGTACCCTTGGGTGTGGCCATGGTTGTCTTTACAGGAGTTATAGGAGCAGCAGCCTTGCGGCTGATGGTCTTTTTGCGTTTATTAACAGTAGTGGATTTATTCATGTGTATGAAACCTTACGTTGGGGATCATTGTCGCAGAAAATGGCCTTCCTGTCAAATCATTAATTATAAATAGTTTAATTTGTTGGAGTTACGATCAATATGCCTATACAGACCAGGCCCCGGTACCTTTGTGGACAACTTGTCAACATAGGCCGATCTCGATCCAACTCGCGGTTGGCAAGGCTTTTCTTGTAGCCGAATTTGTCTATCCACGGGTTTTTCAATCGTGTCTATCATTATAAGTCGTTTTCGATTCTTCGATTAGCTCGCGGTTCAGGGTAAACGAGTAGGACATCTACCTTCTACCCCTCAATGCTGTAGAAACGATCAAGCAGACCAAGCCCAGCAAGCCAATCAAACCAGTCATCCCAGGCATAGTTTATCACATATTTAACTAAATTTCAACTGTTAAATTGTTGACGAACACACCATGAAATGCGCTGCCCCTGCACAAGGTGGGCACGGTGAGCAAGGCGAGGCAGGCCACCAGACTTGCATCGCCAGGGTGAAGGACAAAATCGATCGGCAGTCCTGGCGCGACTGTCGGGGCAAACGCATGTAGCCTGCGCAGCCGGCGGCAACGCTACATGCGATTGCCCTAACCATTGCTCTAACCATTGCCCTAACCATTGCCCTAACCATGGTGACCAACAGGTTGCCTCATCCCCGTCCACCGGCTACTCTTTCCCGCGTCGCGCCCGTAGCTCAATTGGATAGAGCGGCGGTCTTCGGAGCAGGAGATCATCATTTTTAGGTGTGAATAAAAGCCTGAAAAACATGGCGTTTTCGATTAATCAAGACATTTTATTTGAATTGTCGATTCAAAATCGATTCACTATAGTCAAATTCTCATCTGATCAGCCTGCCCAAAATTCAACGCAACAGCCAAGCAAACAGGTCTCGGCGCTGTTGGATTTCTTTTTTGAATTCCGGCTCATGATGTAAGAGGGGGGCATCGTTGCATATGCCCGCATTTCCCCGGTGACCTCTGCGTCTCAATGCAACCAAGTTGGCGTTTGTCCTGTATTCCAATTGATTTCACATCTACGATCCACGGATAGGGCAACTTCCTGCGTCGGAGTGCGCTACCGCCGAGCGTAAAGCACTGGATGTTGACGACGGTGCGGGAGAAGCTGATCAAGATCGGGTGCAAGGTCGTGCGTTACGCTCGGCGTGTGGTGTTTCAGTTGGCGGAGGTGGCGGTGCCCCGAACACTAAAAACAACAAAGTCGTTGCTCCGGGGCAATAGCAAGCTGCGATTCAATGCCCCGCGATGTTCGTGGGCCGCAGTCCAACAGGGAAATCTCGGTTGAAAGGCGTACGCATCGCGCGGTTGTAGTCGGAATCGCAAAAACGTCTGATAATCAAATCATTTTTTAATCGACGACGAAATGCCACTTCATCGTATTCGATATGCGTAACTTATCTATCCGATACAACAACTACGCAGACCCGAAGACTGTCATTGTGAAATCTGACCTGCCAGCGCCGTGTCGAGTTGAAACATTTTTTTATTTGTCTTGGTTTTCAAGAATCTGGTGATTCCATGTATCTGTTTGCCAACATTCTCAATCGCCTCCCGCGCGCGCCCTGGCAGCGAGTCCTGATCGCCGCATCCAGCGTCCTGCTTGTGTGTGGGTGCGCATCCAAACCGAAGCAGGACAACCACCTGCCCAAGGTCGGCGGCAACTTCAGCGCACCGGTCGTCATCTCCGGAAGCCCGCAGCGCGACCAGCGCGCCATCGCTGCGGCGAATGATCAACTCTCTGAAGCGGACTGGCGGGTGCTTGAAAAAATCGGCCCGCGCCCCATCTGGGAACAGATCGAAGGCAAGCGAAAACGAAGCGAGGCCAACGGCAGCGCCAAGCAAGATGATGATGGGGATGCCAATGCAACACCAGGCGTTCCAGCGGCCCAGTCACCGAGCGTTTCACTGCCGATGCCCATCGATGAACGCGAACTGCCCATCCGCAACATGGATGCCCCTGAGGGCAAGAGCCGGTTCATCTGGGTGCTGCGAAGTTTCGGCGGCTCTGATGTCGCCACCAGCCGAGATGCCTCGACCAGCCGGCGCAGTGTGAAACTCAGCGTCCCTGACCTTGCACCACTCGTGGCCGCCGTGACTCAGCAGATGGAAGGAACGGGAACGGTCGTCGCCTTGCCGCGCGAGAACACGCTGGTGGTGACCTGCGACACCGCCACGAAACCGCAGGTGCTGCAACTGCTGGCGAGCCTCGATGTGCCCGCCAGCCAGGTGGAGATTTCGGTCAAGATTTTCGAAGTCAGCCAGAACTTTGATTTTCAGCAGGGTGCCAACCTCGTGCTCAACCGCATTGCAGGCGGCGATACGCAATCACTCATCTCCACCTTCAGTGCCAAGCGTTTTGCGGAAGCCGTGGGCAGCGCCACCCCCGCCAACGGCTCCGCCCTGCAGTTGATGAAACTGTTTCAGAATGCAGGCGTGTCTGTCGATTTCACCTTCCAACTCCTTGAGGAATCCGGCCTGATTCAGGTTGTCTCCTCGCCGCGCATGACCGTGGCCGTCGGACAGACCGGCTACATGCTCGCGGGTCAGGAACTGCCCATTCAGTCCGCGAATTTCGTGAACAACATTCTGCAGACCACCACGCAGTACAAGCCCGTGGGTGTGCAGCTTTACATCACCCCGCAGGCAGCCAGCGGCAGCCGGGTGAAGCTGCACACGATCTCCATCGTGTCCAGCGTCTCCGGATTTGCACCGCTGCCCAACCTCGATGGCGGCTCCTCGATCGACCTGATCAACCCGATCATTGATTCGCGCGAGGCTGAAACCGCAGTCACCATCAATGATGGCGACACGCTGGTCATCAGCGGCCTTCGCATGGTGCGCAGCACGACGCAGGAGGAAAAAATCCCCGGCCTAGGCGACATCCCGGGCATCGAGTGGATGTTCAAAAACCACCGCACCCAGCAGCGCATCACCGATCTTTATTTCTTCGTCACGCCCACGCTGCTGCCTGTGGAAGAGGCTGCGGCATTTGCCCCGTAAGATGGCTCGTCGAGAAGTGACTTGCGCTGTCAGCCTTATTCTCAAACTACCACTGCTGTGTGTGCTTGGCGTCAGTCGCGCCGTTGGCGTAAAAGCGGATCCATTGAATCTCGACGATACCCACCGCTTCGCTCACGCCCAGACGCAGTTCCAACGTATGTAAGCGTTCGGCTATCACCCATTTCCTCGCTGCTCATTTTGTGATTTCTCAATCGCCAGGTGGCACCAGCGAACGGATCGCGCGCTCGGCCATGTTGTTGTCGAAGGTCAGACAGTCCGCTCTTGCGATGCAGTTCAAACAACCGCCGCTACTGATGATCCGCCACGCGATGTCGATTGGTTTTCATCCCAACAGCATGACAACATCACCGACTCGGACTCCGCCATTCTTGGGCTATCGCAAATTGGCGTGTTTCTACCGATTCAATTTAAGAGTTCATGCGTCACGCCGAAGGCACCCTGAAAGCTGGTGAGCCGTAATTTTATTTTTTCTCAAAATCGCATGCTCGGACCCGGTTCGTTTGGCGATCTCGTCGTCGTCAGGCAGTGCAATTTTAGATCACGGCGACGGCCATCAGATCTGCATTCCCTTCGTTCATTTCTCATGAAAACCTGACCAGTTCCTGACTCGATGGCGATGAAAAAGTGTTGCAGTTACGCAACACTTTTTGGCCTCACGCGGCGCAATAATATTGATGTCGTTTAGAGGCTCAAAAATGGCGGTTTTGATCTGAAAACACACTTTTAGGCCCATTTTAGCTACGAAAAATTTCGGTCCAAAACAACTCCTCGATTTCGCAGTGAAAATGCCCCTTCTGCGCGGTCCATTTCCCCCTCACAATCTCAATCTCACCTTTGTCATTTGTGACGCCAGTATCGCCGGCGAACTGACAGGCATTGAGGCCAAGACGACGGGGCTGGTTCATCCCAATGCTGACTTTTCAGAGTGGGGTCAGGAGATGACGGATCAGGTTCCTGACCATGTGATTTATCAGTGTCATGCTCACATGGCCTGTATGGGTTTTGAGTGTCAGGAAGTGTACGTGCCTATCTGGTTGAGTTGGAAAGGGTTCAGGTTGTATCTGGTGAAGCGGGTTGAGGGGCTCGTGGAACATATCGAGGCCTGCTGCCAGGATTTTGTGACTCACCATGTCGACACGAACTTGCCGCCTTCTGATGTTCGGCCGAGTCTGGACACACTCAAGCGGGTTTCGCGAGGTGAGTATGGGATGAGTGTGGCTTTGGGGGATGAGATGTTTGAGGAGTATCACCGGGCGATGATTCGAAGGGATCGTGCTGAGCAGGTTTACTCGGGTAGGAAAGCTCAGATTTTGGCGGCGATGGAAACGGCACGATCAGCAGTCAGCCCCGCCGGCCATAAAGTTCGCATTGGCCGCGTTGCAGAAACCAGCAGTCGCAAGGGGTACGACCTGACCAAGATCAATCTCAACAAGTCTGCCCTGGTCGTTGTCTGAGCAGCGTTACTTTCCTTTGAAAAGGAGCATTCAACATGAACACGAATAATCAATACGTACCCATGACGGCTCAGCAGATGGTGGATCAAACCAACTTGATTCGGGAGATCATCAAGGGGGTGATGAAGATGGGGACGCACTATGGGAAGATTCCTGGAACGGGTGATCGTCTGTGTCTGCTTAAGCCCGGCGCCGAGATTCTGCTGGCCACCTTCCGCATTGCCGGCAAGCCTGAGATTCAGAACCTGAGTACTGGAACGAGCATCCGCTATCTCGTCTGCCTGCATGGTCATCATGTCAATGGTGATTATGTCGGGGCGGGTATTGGTGAGTGCAGCAGTGATGAGGACCGGTATCAGTGGGTGCGGGTCAAGTGCAAGCAGGAGTTTGACGGAGCCCCCGAGCACAGTCGACGGATGAAGTGGTACTCAGATGGCTCGCATGACTTGATGGTGCGTGCCAATGTTCACAACTATGCCAACACGGTTCTGAAGATCGCCAAGAAGCGGGCCCTGGTGGATCTGGCACTGACAGCGACGGCGGCCAGTGAGTTCTTCACACAGGACCTGGAGGACAACATGCTCGATGCGTTGGTGCTCGACAACAAAGAGCCCGCGGCGACGGAGAATAAGGCGGCTGCGGCCATCCCCGCGTCTTCACCACTTGTTGACACGATTATCGAGATTGTCCATGAGTCCCGTGACAACTGGACTCGCTTTGACATCATGACCGGTCAGGGATTCAAGATCTCCACCTTCAAGCCGGAGATCATGCGGCAGGCACAGCCGTTTGCGGGGTTGAATCTTCCTGTGACGATTCGGTGGGGTAAATCCAGTGGCGGGTTTTTGGACCTCTACGAAGTGCGCGAGCAAGAGCCATCTCAGCATTCTGCATGGCGCTCTTCAAATGGCCCCGCCGCGATTAAGGTGCCTGTCAGGATCTGAGTACTCGTTGTCATCCACCGTCGCCACCGTCACCCCAACATTCTGTTCCTCTCAAAGAAAGGCTGGCCATGAGCCATGTCGCCACTGTCAATGTCCAAATGACTTCAATTGACGCCCTCGTCAAAGCATGCAAGCAACTGGGCCTCGAATTCGTACTTAACCAGACCACCTACAAGTGGTTCGGCCAGTGGGTCAACGACTATTCCGCTGAGGATGCCGCCTACCTCAACGGCATCAAGCCTGAGGATTACGGCAAATGTATTCATGCCATCCGCAACCCCGGTGACCCCGATGGCTACGAGATCGGTCTGATGGCGCATCCCTCGGGCAAGGGGTTCCTGCCGGTGGTCGACTTCTGGGGCATGACCACGAACAAGAACCACATCGCCCATGTGGTTGGCCGTGACTGCCGGAAGCTGATTCAGGAATACTCGGCCCAGGTGACCATAGCCCACTCCAAACATCTGATTGCTGCGGGGTACAGGATGCAGCGGCAACTGCTGGACAATGGCACGCTCAACCTGGTGTTCGAGAAATAACCCATCGCGGGTCCAGCCATGAATCCACGCAGCGACGAGACCAATAGTGATATCAACAATGAAAGAGGGCACCCATGAAGCAAACCATCACCGTCACCATCCCCGAAGATCACACCGTGGGTATCTCCACGAAGGTCGAGGGTGTCAAAGGGCAAAGCTGTCGAGCCCTGACCGGGCCAATCGAGAAGGCGCTGGGCACCGTCACTGATGACGTCGCTACCCCCGAGTTCTACCTGATCCCAGTGATCGCCAGTCAGATAGGCCGGGAGCGGAGATGAGTCCAAACTTATGGCAAACTGAAATCTCCAACTACTCCTCCACCCATGAGGAAACGACAACCATGCGAAGTGTCATCCATATCGAACCCAGTGGCAGAATCACCTTCATTCATGACGACCAACTCAGAAGCCTACTGATGGAAGGGGCCGCAACACTTACCAGGGCTAGCCATGTCGAGCCGGGAGATATGACACGGGGGCAGCATCCGCTCCAGTGGTATGCCGACATGGCTCCGAGCGCAGGGCCGGTGCTGGGGCCATTTGGCTCGCGAGGCCAAGCTCTGGATGCCGAGCAAGCCTGGATCAATGAGCACGCCTGCGGAGGATGAATGAACCGCAGTTCTCATGAAGCCGCACTTCAACCAACCTGTAAACAAACTCTTTCCATGGTGCCAACGTCCGGTGTCAGATATGAAGGCGCCCATGCCAATGGGTGCCTGAAAATATTCAATATTCCTTGCTGACTTTCGCGGATGACCTGCCTACTATCCCCGCCTTACCAATCTCTCACCGGTGCCATGAACCTAAGGAATGACCTCATGCACGAAGAACCCACCATCATCGAACAAATCCTTTTTCTCGAAATGGAGCCTGGCGACCGCGGCTGGAACGAAGGCTACCGCTTCATGGTCCAAACACCGGAGGGAGATGAATTCTTCTTCGATGACCGTGACCGCACTGAAGACTTCATCATCCGGGAAGGGCTCGAAGTGATCATGATTCCTGAGATGAATGAACTGAGAAAGCAGCGGTTCCCTGAAATCTATGACTGAAGCTCCACCCTCGTCGCGTATATCCAAAACAAGCCCCATGAATGGAAGCATTCATGGGGCAACGACGATCAAGTGTTAGACGATTCAATCCTAACAGCGAAAAGCTCGCTCTTCGGACTGCTCGGCAATCAAGCGCAGTAGTTCATCAGATATTCTGCCACATATGCATGTTTTTCCCCATTGCGATGCGGCGGCACGAACCCCCACAAATTGTGGAACACCTGATCAATAGTGTGTCCGGACTCATTGGCCATCGCTTTGATCACCGGGGCTAAGCTAGTGCGAACCCAATCTACATATCTCACAAAGTTGGGCGACTTGGCAACTGATCGCATGACCTTAGGTTCAACAGAGCCAAGTAGTTCATGCCACCAATTGGCCCTGGGACGTCGGGCAAGCTCCCTCGATCCGGTATTCTCGCGAAAGTCCACAGTGCCCAACGTATATTCTGTGATTGTGTTTAGGAAGTCATTGGTAGAGACGAGCTTGTCAGCAATGGAATCAGCCTTGCCTGACGTAAATTCCACTTCCCAGCGTATCCACTGGCCTTTCTGGGATGACTCCTTTTCAAGGCCTTTGTCGTAAACGCGTAAAAATCGACCACTGCCTTTCTTGCCACGTCTACCAATAGTAATTCCATTGCCTAATGTGCCATCGTCATTATATTCGACAATAATCGTCCGTATTTTGGCATGACATACTTCGTTGCGATTACATGATTCGACAAGCTCTTCGATAAGCGGAATCGGCGTTCCATCAAGCCTCCGAAAGTCAACGTATGTGTCTATCCGCGTGCATTTGCCAAAAACAACAAGCTGCCGTAGCAGATCGATTGTCACATTTAGCTCAAGGATACTCAGTGCTTCTCCGGGTAGTTCTACGCAAAGAATTGGATCAATCTTGTGCTTATCGTCATATAAGATGGCGGCTTTACCTCGGAATAGCCTCTTGCCGCCTCTCTGGTGACTGCCGCCAGTCTCATGGACCCAAGGGCCAAAAAGATGGGTAAGCATATCTGTCACTTCATTTAAGAATACTTTTGGTGCTGTCACCCTTATCCAATCTATTCCAACTACCACATGTGACTTTACCCCCTGTATTACTCCAAGGGGTAACATTGAAGTTTCAGAGTGCTGGTTGAACGTCGACTGCTCATTGGCCCATGGGGATACCACGGCCAATGATGGTGCTGGCCCATAAGGGAGTGTTGTGTTTGTTTTGAATTGAGCGATGGCATCCATCGAAGTGGTCACCTCGTGGCCCATTGGGGGAGGTGCTCCATTGTTGTTGACGGCGGGGGTTGGAAAGTGCGAATGATTCATATGAATCTCCTGGGTGGGGCAATGTTGCTCAGTCGTGTGCAATGAAGCCACTTTGTGCGTCAAGGGACTGAACATCATCGTTCCCTACTTAATGTATCGGCCGCTACTAGCAATCATTCTTTTGTTTGATATCAGGAATTGTTGCCGTATTAAGATGAGGCTGCGCCTTGCTTCCCAGAGTCGTGAGAGCATTTTTTTTAGGCTGCTCCGGAATTTTAGTGGGTACCCCCTGTTTGTGACGCATTTTTCGCCCCCTCGCCTCCCCAGCGGTCGGGCGCGGGAGGCGAGGGGGCGAAAAATGCT
>ENA-ORBV01004894-ORBV01004894.1-microbial-mat-metagenome-genome-assembly--contig:-NODE-4894-length-25168-cov-11.330039_pt1 | contig 25168 bp, 16 predicted proteins | sample MGYA00237777_ERZ505514 | MGnify/ENA primary metagenome ERZ505514 (study PRJEB26160, sample SAMN06269048) | microbial mat metagenome | isolation source: Oligotrophic lake microbial mat | place... | reverse complement strand
TATTCGTCGGCAGCGTCAGATGTGTATAAGAGACAGGGGGTGGGGGGGGTGTCGCTCATCGATATGGACGTTCGTTCGACGATTCTGCCCGACCCCCGCCTGCCGCGCTAGGCGGCAGTCTGGATGGCGTCGGCCTTCGCAAGCAGTTGCTCGGCCATGCGGATGTTGGCGGCGTCGATCATGCGCCCGTCGAGCGTGACCGCTCCGCGTCCAGCACGGGCCGCCTCGGCCAGCGCCGCCACGATGCGCCGGGCGCGAGCGACCTCTTCGGGGGCCGGGCTGAAGATGCGGTTGGCTGCCGCGACCTGGGAGGGATGGATCACCATGCGGCCCTCGAAACCGACCGCGGCAGCGCGTTTGGTCGACGCCTCGAAACCCGTGGTGTCCTTGAAATCCGCGTAGGGACTGTCGACGGGCCGCAGGCCGTAGGCGCGCGCCGCGGCAACCACGCGGGCCTGCACGGCATGCCACTGGTCACCCGGGTAGAACGGGCGTGCGCCCGTCGCATCCGCTTCGGTCAGCACGCCGTAATCCGGGTGCAGCCGCCCGATGTCGACCGTGCGCGCCTGAATGGAGGCCGCAAAGTCACCGCCGCCGTAGCAGAGCGCTTCGTTGCGCCGGGACGCCGCCGCGATCGCCTCAGCGTTGGTCAGCCCCAGCGCGCTCTCGATCTGCAGTTCGAAGCCGATGCGCTTCTCGCGATGCTTCGCCGTCTCGATCTGCGTCACCAGCCAGTCGAGCGCATAAACGTCCGCCGCAACGCCCACCTTGGGCACCAGCAGCAGGTCCACGCGCGGGCAGGCTTCGACGACCTCCACGATGTCGCGGTAGGTCCAGTGCGTGTCCATGCCGTTGACGCGCACGCTCACGGTCTTGGTGCCCCAGTCGATCTCGTTCAGCGCGGCAATGACGTTGGTGCGCGCCTGCTCCTTGTCATCGGGTGCGACGGAGTCCTCAAGGTCGAGGAACACGACGTCGGCGGCGCCGCGCGCGGCCTTCTCGAAGAGTTCCGTGCGGATGCCGGGCACCGCGAGCTCGGTGCGATGCAGGCGGGGTGCGGCGAGGGGCGGTTGGGTGAAGCTCATGGTGTTCTCCTGATGCGGGATTTGGGATTGGGGATTTGGGATTGGAAGTCAAAACCAGAGCGCCACCACTGATCGCCAGAGCTTGGTTTCAATTCCCAAATCCCTAATCCCCAATCCCGCATTTTCAAATTCCGCCTTGCATGCGCTCAAGGACAGTAATCAACGCCGAAAAATCGGCTTCCCCCTGCCCCGCCCCCATCAGCGCGTTGAGTTGCTGCTTGACCAGCGCGGCCGCCGGCAGGGGCAGCCCCATCTCGTGGGCGAGGTCGAGCACGATGCCCACATCCTTGTGATAGAAGCGCGCGTCAATGCCCGGCCCGAAGTCGCGGGCGGCCATGCGCGCGCCGAACAGGTCGAGCACGCGGCTGGCCGCCACGCCGCCCGCCATGACTTTGCGCACGCGTTCCGGATCGAGCCCGTTGGCCGCCGCGAGCGTCAGCGCCTCGGCCACCCCCTGCGCCGTCACGCACAGCGCGAGCTGATTGCAGGCCTTGGTGACCTGTCCGGCGCCGCTGGCGCCCATGTGCTGCACGTAGCGGCCGAGCGTCGCCAGCAGCGGCTGAGACCGCGCGAACGCCGCCTCCGTGCCCCCGACCATGATCGACAACGCGGCTTCGCGTGCGCCCTGCGGGCCGCCGGACACCGGCGCGTCGACGTAATCGATGCCGCGTGCGGCGAGCGCCTGCGCGATGCGGCGCGCGGTGCCCGGGGCAATCGTGGCCATGTCGATCACGAGGCCGCCCGCGCGCAGACCGTGCGCGATGCCGTCGCGGCCCTCCGCGCCAAGGATGACCGCCTCGCTGTCGGCGGACGTGGTGACCATCGTGAACACGACGTCCGCCGCCGCGCCGACCTCGCGCGCGCTGTCGGCGAGCCGCGCGCCGGCCGCCACCACGCTTGCAGCACTGCCCGGGCGCCGCGCCCACGCCGTCATGGCGTGCCCCGCCTTGATCAGGTGCGTGGCCATAGGCGCGCCCATGGTGCCGAGTCCGATGAAGCCAAGTTGCATGATCAATAGGGGGTCGGAGTAGCGGAATCTAGCCGGTGAAGAGTCCCAGCGCCATCAGCAGCGGGAGGGACAGCCAGAACAGGATGGTACTCCAGCCGATCAGCAAGGCGGCGGCTTCATGATCGAGCTTGAATCGGTCCGCCAGCAGCAGTCCGCTCATCATGGCCGGTGTGGCCGCTTCCACCACCGCCGCAAACTGCGCCTGTGCCGGGGGCGGATACAACAGGTGGGCCGCCCCCCAGACGATGACCGGCGCCAGCAACAGCTTCACCAGCGCGGTGCCGAGGATCTCGCGCCGCGGCACCAGCTTGCGCCAGGGCACCGTCAGCCCGAGCACGAACAGCACGACGGGGATGGTCGCCTGGCCGATCATGCTGGCGGCGCTGATGAGCGGCGGGAAGCTGAGGCCCGACTGCTGAACGGCGAATCCCAGCGCAAAGGCCCACAGCGGCGGCATGGAGAGCGTCACCTTCAGCACCGACCCGTAGGTCGCGCGCTGCCCGCCCTTGCCCAGATGCAGGCACAGCCACACACCGAGACTCCAGACGAGCGGCATGGTCATCAGCACGTCGTTGAAGACGGCGTAGCGCAGCGCCTCGCCACCGAAGAAAAATTGCAGCACCGGCACGCCGATGTTGAAGGTGTTGCCGAACATGCCGCCGACCACCAGGATCGCTCGCGTCGCATCCGGCACCCCATGTCCAACCGGGGTCCAGTACAGCAGCGCGTAGATGAGAAAACCGCTGATGAGGGTGCCGATGCCCACCAGCAGGGGCACCGACAGCAGGCTCGCATCGATCGGCGTCGTCGCCGCCACGGCGAACAGGATGCAGGGGTAGAACAGATACATCACCAGGCGGTTGAGCTGCGTGCGCATCTCGGCCACCTGCGTGGCGGGGAAGATGACCGGCCAGAAACCGCCCGCCGCCACCAGCAGGGTCAGCGGCAGCATGACCTGGACGGCGAGGTCGAGGAGCTGCGAAGTCATTTGTTAACTGCGGGATTGGAGATTTGGGATTGGGGATTTGAAACCGGCAGCCAGAGGTCGGGGGTGCACGGTTTTGACTTCAAATCCCTAATCCCCAATCTCCAATCCCGAATTCAACGATTGACCAGATTCGGCGGCCGCTGCCCCGTCAGCACCGCGACGGCGTTCTTCGCGGCGGTCATCGCCATCGCGCGGCGCGTCGCCTCGGTGGAACTGCCGATGTGTGGCACCAGCACCACGTTCTTCAGCGCGAGGAAGCCGGGATTGAGCTTCGGCTCGCCCTCGAAGACATCCAGCCCCGCCGCGCGGATGGTGCCGGCCGTCAACGCCGCGATCAGCGCGGCATCATCCACCACGCCGCCGCGCGCGCTGTTGATCAGCACGGCGCTCCTTTTCATCTTCTTCAACTCCGCGGCGGCGATCATGTGGTGCGTTTCCGGCGAGTACGGCACCTGCAGCACCACGAAATCGCTTTCGGCGAGCAGCGCGTCCTTGCTGCGGTATTCGAGGCCGTGCGCGCGTTCGGTCGCCGCATCGAGCCGCGTGCGGTTGTGGTACAGCACCCGCATGTCGAAGCCGCGCGCGCGCTTCGCGATCGCCTGCCCGATGCGGCCCATGCCGAACACGCCGAGCGTCGCGTGGTGCACGTCGGTGCCGAGCATCTGCTTCAGGTGCCAGCCTTGCCAGTCGCCGGCGCGCACGTAGGCTTCCGACTCGGTGATGCGGCGCGCGGTGGCCAGCACCAGCGCCATGGCCAGGTCCGCCGTCGAATCGTCGAGCACGCCGGGCGTGTTCGTCACCGCCACGCCGCGCGCGGTGCAGGCCGGCACCTCGATGTTGTTGTAGCCGACCGCGATGTTCGCCACGACTTTCAGCGCCGGCGCCGCGGCGAGCAGCGGATCGTCGACGCGGTCGGTCAGGCAGCACAGCATGCCCTGCTTGTCCGCCAGGCGCCGCGCCAGGTCGGCGGGCGCGAGCGGCACATCGGCCTGGTTGGCGTCGACCTCGCAATGCTCGGCGAGGAAAGCGAGGGTTTCGTCGAAGACTTCGCGCGTGACGAGTACTTTGGGTTTCATCGGACATCCATGCAAGGCGAAAAGCCGGCCGGCGCGCGGACCGGAAGGTCAGGCCGCCGCGGCGGCCGCCGACGTCACCGTCGGGTAGTTCTTGGACACGAACGAGCGGTAATGGTCGAGGAACAGCACCGGCGGATGCCGCGGCTGCTCGCCGGGCGCGACGCAGGTCGGCAGGCATTCGATCAGGGTATCGAGATTGGGATGGAAGAAATACGGGGCCGAGTAGCGCTCCACGCCCGCCTGGTTGATCACCATGTGGGGCGTCGACAGGAAGCGGTCGTTGGTCCAGCGCCGCAGCAGGTCGCCGGTGTTGATCAGGAAATGATCGTCCAGGGCGGGCGCCGCCACCCATCGCCCGTCCGCCGTGCGGATGGCCAGCCCCGGAATCTCCGACTGGGCGAGGATGGTGATGAAACCGTTGTCCGCATGTGGCGCCAGGCCGAACTGCTCGCCGTCGGGCTCGCCCTGCGACGGATAGTGCAGCAGGCGGAAGCTGACGGTCGGCTTGCGGAAGGCCCCGGCAAAGAAGTCCGGCGGCATCCCCAAGGCCGCGCTGTAAATCGGCAGCAGACTGCGTCCGAAGTTCTCCATGGCCGCGAGATAGGCCACGCAGCCCTCGCGGAATCCGGGCAGGTGGTCGGGCCACTGGTTAAGGCCGGTGAAAGGCTTGCCGGCCAGCACGTCGGGATCGTCCGGCCGCAGCTCCCGGCGCAGGACGAAGGAGGCGTTGAGATTGGGCTTGCGGCCGTCGGCCAGGGCGCCCGCGTGGCGGGTGTAGCTTGTCGCGTGCGCCAGGTAGCCGATCTTGTTGGCGTTGACCCTGACCCTGTTCTTTTCTTCGAGCGACAGCGCATGGAAGCGCTGCGACTGGCGGAACAGCTCGGCCGTAAGCGCCCGGGGCACGCCGTGATTCCTGATGTAATAGAAGCCGACCTGCGTGCAGGCCGCGTAGAGTTGGCGGCCGAGACGCTCGACGGCGCCCGCTTCGCCGGACCGATAGGACTCCAGATCCAGTACGGGGATGGCCGTGCCGGCCAGGTCCTGCTCGATTTCGATCGCGCGCATCGTCGGGGTTCTCGCCACGGGCGAAAGTTTACCCGACGAGGCTTACTTGTAGAGTGTCTGCGGCAGCCACAGCCCGATCTGCGGGAACATATAAAGCAGCACGATCGCGATGATCTGGATGCCCATGAACGGCAGCATGCCCAGGAAGATCTGGTTCAGCGTGACGTGCGGTGGCGATACGCCCTTGAGGTAGAACGCCGCCATCGCGACCGGCGGCGACAGGAAGGCCGTCTGCAGGTTGAGCGCGACCAGCAGGCCGAAGAACAGCGGATCAATGTTGAAGTGCGGGAGCAGCGGAATGAAGATCGGCATGAAGATGACGATGATCTCCGTCCACTCGAGCGGCCAGCCGAGCAGGAAGATGATGGCCTGCGAGAGAATCATGAACTGGATCGGCGTGAGGTCCATTGAGAGCACCCACTGCTCGATCAGCTGCTGCCCGCCCAGCAGCGCGAACGCCGCCGAGAAGATCGACGAGCCGACGAACAGCCAGCACACCATCGCGCTGGTCTTGGCCGTGAGGAACACCGACTCCTTCAGCGTCTGGCCGAGCCGCGCCTGGAAGACCGCCATCACGCACCACACGGCGATCGCCGCCATCGACAAGGTCCCCAGCCACTGCGGCACTTCCGGCGTCACCACCTCGAGTTTATGCAGCACGAACCAGACGACGGTTACGCCGAACAGCGCCCACGGCGTCGCCCACTGCTTGAGCACCCCGCGGACGTACTCGCGCGGACGCGCGGCCAGCAGGTATGCGGCCGCCAGCACGAAGCCGCCGAGCGAGCCGATGGCCGCGGCCTCGGTTGGCGTCGCCAGCCCGAACACGATGGTACCGAGCACCGCGATAATCAACACCACCAGCGGGAAAAACGACGCCAGCAGCATCTTGAAGATTTCGAGGCGGCTGAAATTCAGGATCGCGTAGAAGGCCAGCAATGCCGCGCCACTGACGCCCAGCATGATCCACAGCCACAGGGGCATCGCCCGGCGCTCCGCGTCCGCCACGGGCGCGGCGGGAACCGCGGGAACCGCGGCCTTCAGTTCGGGCGCTGCGGGTACGACTTCCTTCACCGTGCCCGGCGGCTCCTGCAGATCGCCGGCCGCCGCCTTGTCCGTGCCCGGCGGCTCCTGCAGGTCCGACGACGGTTCCTGCACGCCGCCGGCGTCCTTGGGTTCGTCCGCGGCTGCGTTGAGGTCCGTGCCCATCTCGACCAGCCCCGCCGTCGACTCCTCGATCACCGGCTTGGTGGCCAGATGCCAGGTCAGGCTCATGACCGCGGCAAACGCCAGCGTGGGCAGCAGCGCGATGGCGAGTTGCCCGAGCACCGAACGCGTGCCGGCGCGATCCCGCCCCTTCAGGGCGCCGACCAGACCGAGCAAAGCGTTGCGGCCGTGGCCGCCGTCCAGGCTTTGCGCGAGCGGCGGCAGCGGGACCACCCGTTCCGCCATCGGCAGCGGGGGCGCGAGGCCGGGCTTGAGCTTGGCGACGATCATCACGTAGGCGATGTAGAGGCAGGCCAGCATGATGCCTGGGAAAAAGGCGCCCGCGTACAGCTGGACGACCGAGACGCCGGCCGTCGCGCCGTAGACGATCAGCATGACCGAAGGCGGGATCAGGATGCCAAGGCAGCCGCCGGCGGTGATCACGCCGGCCGCGAGCTTGACGTCATAGCCCGCGCGCAACATGGCCGGCAGCGCAAGCAGGCCCATCAGGGTCACCACCGCGCCGACGATGCCGGTGGCGGTGGCGAAAATCGCGCAGGTGACCAGCGTCGCCACCGCGAGCGATCCCGGCACCCGCGCCATCGCCAGATGCAGGGACTTGAAGAGCTTCTCGATGAGGTTCGCGCGCTCGACCAGGTAGCCCATGAACACGAACAGCGGGATGGAGATCAGCACGTCGTTCGCCATCACGCCGTAGGTGCGCTGAACCATCAGGTCCAGTGTCTGCTGAACCGCGAGGTCGGGGTTCTGGCTGCGGTAGGCGAGCCAGGCGAAGATCATGCCCATGCCCATCAGCGTGAACGCCGTGGGGAAGCCCAGCATGATGGCCACCACCACCAGCGACAACATGAGCAGCCCGATGTGCCCGCCCGACATCTGGGCGGGCGGCGGCAGCAGGACGACCGTGGCCAGCACGATCAGCACCATGATGGAAAGGCCGAACCAGACGCCGCGCTTCATGCCTTGCCCCCCGCCTGTTCCTGCGCGACCACCAGCTTGTCGAGCGCGGCGATGTCCTCGTCCTTCACGTGGACCATCTGCTTGAGCTTATCGACGTCGACCTCCTCAACGTCCGCTTCGCGCGACGGCCAGTTCCCCAGTTTCAGGCAGATCACGCAGCGGGCGATCTCCACCAGGCCCTGCAGAAAGATGAGCGCGCCGGCCAGGGGAATGATCGTCTTGAACGGATACAAGGGCGGCCCATCGGCCGTCGTCGAGGAGTGCTCCATGATGCGCCATGAATCCAGCGCGAAGGCGTAGCCGGCGTAGGCGAGCGCGATGACGCCCGGCACGAAAAACACCAGGTAGAGCGTGAGATCCAGCCCGGCTTGCACGCGCGGCGGAAAGAATCCGTACAGCACGTCGCCTCGCACGTGGCCGTTCTTCGCCAGCGTGTAAGCCCCGGCCATCATGAACAGCGTGCCGTACAGCATGATCATGACGTCGAAGGTCCACGAGTGGGGATCGCTCAGCACGTAGCGCGAGAACACCTCGTAGGAAATCAGCAGCGTCAGCGCCACGATGGCCCAGGCAAACGCCTGCCCGACCCAGGTGCTCAGTTTGTCGATGAACAGCAGCGTTTTTTTCATCGTGAAGTACTCCACCCGCCTCGGCAACCCGCGTCTTGCGGTTCCGGGCTAGCCGCGCAGTATGCCCGGACAGCCGGGAAACTAAAAAAAAACCATCCGGGACGAACCCGGATGGTTTTGGTCGGAGTACTCGCGCTCAGGCCTTCTTCTGGGCGCCCGGCTTCTGGGCGAAGAAGTGGTTGTAAGCCATGCGCGACGGCACCATGGTGTCCTGCTGCCAGCGCACGGCTCGCTGCGCGAACACGCGCTGCGAGTCCAAAATCTTTTTGAACAGGGGATTCTCGGCGGATTTCTTGGCGACGATCCCGTCCCAGCACTTCAACTGGGCTTGCAGCACCGAATCCGGCGTCTTGTAGAACTTCACCCCCTGCTTCGCCTGCAGCTCAATGTAGTCCTGCGAGTAGCGGTCCACCGCCTTCCACGACATGTCGGCGGAAGCGGCCTGCACGGCGTAGTCGATGATGGTCCTGAGGTCCGGCGGCAGCGCATCGAGCCGCTTCTTGTTGAACAGAATCTCGAACTGCTCGGCCGACTGGTGGTAGCTCTGCAGCATGCAGACCTTGGACACGTCCGGAAAGCCGAGGAGGCGGTCGGAGGTCGCGTTGTTGAACTCGGCGGCGTCCAGCAGCCCGCGGTCCATGGCCGGCACGATCTCGCCGCCGGGCAGCGCGTTCACCGCGGCGCCGAGGCAGTTGAAGATATCCACCGACAGGCCCACCGTGCGGAACTTGAGGCCCTTGAAGTCCTCCGGCTTGGTGACCGGCTTCTTGAACCAGCCGAGCGGCTGCGTCGGCATCGGTCCGTACAGGTACGACACGACGTCGAGTCCGAGACCCGTGTAGACCTCGTCGAGCAGCGCCTTGCCACCGCCGTTGTAGTGCCACGACAGCAGCATGTTCGCGTCCATGCCGAAGGCCGGGCCCGAACCCCACAGCGCCATCGCGTTGTTCTTGCCATACCAGTAGGCGGTCACGCCGTGGCCGCCGTCCAGTGTGCCTTTGGACACCGCGTCGATCAGGTCGAAGGCCTTGACGACCGCACCGGCCGGCAGCACCTCGATCTTCAGGCGGCCGCCCGTCATGTCGTTCACCTTCTTCGCGAAATCAAGCGCGTACTCGTGGAAGATGTCCTTCGCCGGCCAGGTCGACTGGAAGCGCAGCGTGATCGGCGTGGCCTGCGCCTTCGCGATCATCGGGAACCCTGCCAGCGCTGCGCCGGTGGAAGCGGCGGCGGCGCCGGTCAGGAACTTGCGGCGCGTGGGCGCAGCCGTTTTCGTCACGTCGTGCTTTTTCATCACTCCTCCTGGTTTGGGAACGTTCTTGAAATCCGGATGCGCGCTTTTTTTGGACTCCCATCGGGCGCGACATTGACCGAGGCGCGTAGTGTATGCCCCGGATTCCGGGACAGGCAAGCCGGAGCGCGGGGATGCCCACCCCCGCTCCGAATCTGACGGAAAGCTGACGCCGCGCCGGGCGGGCATGACGCTTACCGGGCGGGTCAGGCCGCGAGCAGAGCGCTGGCGGGTGTCAGCACCCTGCCGGTCAGGGCGTCGATGGTCTGTCCAGGCTCGGCGATGACCACGGTGGCCTCGGGCAGGCGACGTTCGACCGCCGCCTTGAACTCCGGCCAGGGCCGGCTGGCCGCACCCATCATCCGGTGAAAGTGATCGTGCGGGGGATACAGCACCACGACCTTCGGGTTGAGCGCGGCCGCCCCGCGCGCCACGTCCTCGGTGAAATCGAGCTGCATGCCCGCCAGCAGCACGTCGGTGCGGAAACGGCGACCGAGATCCGCGATCTCCGTGTCGGTCATCTTGGTGTTGAACCCCTCGTTGTAGTTCAGCACCGTCAGGCCGCCCGGCAGTTCGACATGGAAGCCGGTGTAGGCCGAGTAAAACGGCGCGTTGGTCGCGCTCGACCACGCCCACGACAACTGCGTCGCGTTGCCCTGGAATACTGCCTTGGTCAGCGCCTTCCACAGATTGATGTCGCGGTGCTGCCAGTTGAACGTGGTGATGCGGAATCCGCGCACCTCCACCGGCGAGAAGGGTTCGACGGGATGCAGCTTCTCCCGTGCCATGCCGCGGCGGATGCGCAAAAAATTACAGATGGCGTTGGTCCCGACCACCTCCGCCCCGCTGCGCGCCGCCACGGCAGGGATGTCGAGGAAGTGTTCCTCGTGGCCATGCGTCGCGCATACCACCGCCGCCTGCGCGAAGTCCTCCAGCCCGAACCACTGGGCGCCGCAGTAATGGCGGAAGAAGGGATCGAAGAAGAGCGAACCGGTCGGCGTATCGATCGATAGCGCGGACCAGCCGTAGTAGCGGATCACCGGGACCTCGCTCACGCTGCCGCCTCCTTCAGGGTTTGTTTCGTGCCAGACATGATGCCCTTCCTCTTGCGCTGTGGTGAGCCCGTTCGCGGTTGCAACAAAAACACGCGCGAAGCTTCAACCTTCGAAGGTCGTCGGCGCGCGGTCGGTCTTGACCCGCTTGCCCCCCGGCTCGAACCCCGCGCTGTTGCGGAAAATGTTCGGCTTGCGATAGATCGCCAGAATCACGCAGCCTTCCGCGCTGTGGGTCTCGTGCATGGAGTCCGGCCTGCGCCAGACGAACTCGCCGGCCCGCGCGATGCCGTCGTGGTCCGAGAACGAACCAGAAAGCACCCAGCTCTGCTCGATCTCCGGGTGCTTGTGAAAGGGCAGCGTGGTCCCCGGCTGCCAGCGCAGCAGGCAGGTCATCTCGCCGCGCGCCTGATCCTCGTACAGCACCTTGATCTCGATGCCCTCGAACTGCGAGGGCTTCCAGTCCATCGCCTCCGGATTCACGTACACGGAGCCGTCCGGGGTCGGCGCCAGGCGTCCGCGCAGGCGTGCCGCCGCGGGTGCGGTGTTGCGTGCCGCTGTGGTTGCCATGGCGCTTCCCCCGTTCCTTCAGTGACGGCCGTGCCTCAGCCGATCGGCCCCTTGCCGAAATAGTGCGCGTAGGCAAGCTTTCCGTCCACCTGCACGCCGTTGTGCCAGAACATCACGCGCCTGGCCCAGGCCTTCTGCGACTCGACCACCTTCACGAACAGCGGGTTCTCGGCGGAACGCCGCGCGATCACCGCGTTCCAGGCTTTCAACTGCGCGTTGAGGATAGGCTGCGGCGTGCGGTAGACGTTGACCTTCTGCACGGTCTGCAGCTCGACGTAGTCCTGCGACATGCGGTGCATGCTCTTCCACGAGGCATCGGCGCTCGCGGCGTGGCTGGCGTACTTGAGGACCGTTTTCAGTTCTTCCGGCAGCGCCTCGTACCTTTTCTTGTTGATCATGACCTCGCAGAAATTGTTGGCCATGTGATAGCTCTGCTGCAGGTAATACTTGGCCACATCCGGGAAGCCCATGGTGCGGTCGTCGGTGGCGCTCGCGAATTCGGCGCCGTCGAGCACGCCGCGGTCGAGCGAGGGCACGATCTCCCCCGGCGCGAGCTGCACGGTCGCCATGCCCAGTTCCTTGTACATGTCCACGGCCAGGCCGGCGGTGCGGAACTTGAGGCCCTTGAGATCGGCGACGCCCTTGATCGGCTTCTTGAACCAGCCCATGGGCTCGCAGGGCACCGGCGCGAACAGAAAGCTCACGATGTCGAGCTGCGCGGCGGCCTGGATCTCGGCGTACAGCTCCTTGCCGCCGCCGTACTCGATCCAGCCCAGCATCTGGTTGCCGTCCATGCCGAAATCGGGGCCGGCGCCGTAAAGGCCGAACGCGGTGTTCTTGCCGAACCAGAAGCCGGGGATGCCGTGGCCGCCGTCGAGCGTACCCTTGCTCGTCGCATCGATGATCTGCAGCGCGGGCACCACGGCGCCGGCCGGCAGCATGTCGATCTTGAGCCGGCCGCCGGAAATCTCGCCGACCTTCTTGGTCCAGTCCACCGCCAGCTCGTGGTAAATGAATTTCGCGGGCCAGGTGCTCTGGAAACGCAGGGTGGTGGGGGGTGTCTGCGCGCGGGCGATCATCGGGAAGCCGATGGCGGCGGTTGCGGCCGTGGCGGCCACCGCGCCGCCCTTGAGGAAGCGGCGGCGGCTGGACGGCGCGGGCTGCGCGACCGACGGGGTCGTGGTGAGCGCCTGCGTTGCGCGCGTGGAAGATTTCGCTTTCATTGATGCCTCCGCTGTTGACTGCGCTGTTGACTGAGAAACGGTGCGGTCATGCATCCCCCGCCTTGCCTGGACTTTTTTTGACTGCTGATCGTGCCCGCAACAAGACGCTGTCATTGTTGCTATTGGGAAACTTTCTGTCAATATGTTTCCCATTGGTAACAATACAGATAACATTTACCTTTTATCTCATTGTTATTGAACGAAAATATTTCATGCTCCCAATCACAGGCATAATTTTCCGGGAAACCCGCCATGAAAGCCGCCATCCTTCTTTACCCGGGCGTTGAGCCCATCGACCTCGCCACCTTCGGCGTGCTGTCGATGGCGCGCCGCGTGGCCCCGCAGATCGGCATGTTCACCGTCGCGCGCGAAGCCGGCGTGGTCGAACTCGCCAACGGACTGAAAGTCATCGCCGACCACGGCTACGCCGATGCACCGGACGCCGACGTGCTGATCGTCACCGGTGGCCCCGGCTGGCAGGACGCCGCACGCTGCGCGGCAACGCTGGCCTTCGTGCGCGCGTGGCCGGCGCGCGGCGTCACCGCGTCGGTCTGTACGGGCGCGATGATCCTGGCGGCGGCGGGCGTGCTCGACGGCCATGCGGCGACCACCAAGCAGGAGGTCATCGGCGCGGAGGTCTCGCCGCTGGCGCTACTGCGCGATCATCATCCGCGCGTCGAGGCCGTCGGTGCGCTGGTCGTGGACGACGGGCGTGTCGTCACCGGCGGCGGTGTCACGCTGTGCATCGATGCGATGCTGTACCTGATCGAGCGCTTCGTCGGCGCCGACGCGGCGCGCGAGACCGCACGCATCCTCGAATACTCGGCGGCCCGCGAGGCCAACCGCGCGCGGCTCGCGACGCGAACCGCCGGCTGACCTGTGGAACCCGCCGCGCCTGCGCTGGAACAGCTGATCGGCGAGCGCATCGCCGAACGCCGCGCCCGCGCCGGCCTCACGCTCGAGCAGCTCGCGGGCGCGACCGGTTTCACCAAGGGCTACCTGTCCAAGATCGAAAACTCCAAGAAGGTGCCGCCGATCGGCACGCTGTCGCGCATCGCGCAGGCGCTCGGCACCGACATCACCGATCTCCTGCAGGCCGTGCCCGCCGACGGCGGCCGCGGTTTCTGCGTCGTGCGCGCGAACGAACGCCAATCGGTGGTGCGCGGCGGCACCGCCTTCGGTTACGACTATTCCAGTCTTGCCTACAAGAAGGCCGACAAGAAGATGGAGCCCTTCCTCTTCACCTTCCCGCGCGACCTCGACAAGTACGTGTTCTTCGAACACGACGGCGAGGAATTCCTGTTCGTGCTGGAAGGCCGCGTCGAGTGGCAGGCCGGCAGCGAGAAGATGGTCCTGGAACCCGGCGACGCCATCTACCTCAACTCCCGCATCCCGCACCGCGGGCGCGCGCTCGATGGTGAAGCCAAGGCGATCGTGGTGGTCTACAGCCCGGACAAAAACGGCTGACCCTTGAAGCGAGATTAGGCGCGGAGGCGCAGAGGACGCGGAGAAGCTCAAAAAAGCGAGAGACGATAGAAGATAGAGGTGAATAATACAAGGGCGGCTGCGACGATATTTCATCTTTCGTCTTTCGTCTCTCGTCTCTCCTCTTTCGTATTTCGTATTTCGTATCGCCTCAGCGCTCTCTGCGTCTCTGCGTCTCTGCGGCTAATTTCGCTTTGCGTTTGACAAGTCAGTCCGCGCCCTGCGTCTGCCAGCGCCAGGTATCGGCGCACATCTCCTCGATGCCTCGTTTCGCCTCCCAGCCCAGCATCGACCGGGCGAGCGCAGGATCCGCGTAGCACTGCGCAATGTCCCCCGGCCGGCGACCGACGATCTTGTAGGGGATCTTGCGCCCGCTCGCCTCCGCCAGCGCGGCCACCAGTTCCAGCACGCTGTAGCCGCGCCCCGTGCCCAGATTCACCGTCATCACACCGGGCGTGCGCTCCAGCGCCTGCAGCGCCGCCACGTGGCCCAGGGCAAGATCGACGACGTGGATGTAGTCGCGCACGCCCGTGCCGTCGGGCGTCGGATAATCGTCGCCAAACACTGAGAGTTCCGCCAACTTGCCCGCCGCGACCTGCGCCGCGTAGGGCATCAGGTTGTTCGGAACGCCGCCCGGATCCTCGCCGATCCACCCCGACACATGCGCGCCCACCGGGTTGAAGTAGCGCAACAGCGCGATGCGCCACACGGGGTCCGATTTCGACAGGTCGCGCAGGATCTCCTCGATCATCAGCTTGGAGCGCCCGTACGCATTCGTCGCGGACAGCGGGAAATCCTCGCGGATCGGCACGGCGTGCGGATCGCCGTAAACCGTGGCCGAGGACGAGAACACCAGGCGCTTGATGCCCGCCTCGGCCATCGTCTCGAACAGCGCCACGCTGCCGGAGACATTGTTGTCGTAATAAAGCAGCGGCTTGGCGACCGATTCGCCCACCGCCTTCAACCCGGCGAAATGAATCACGGTATCGAAGGCCTGTGCCTTGAACAGCCCGCGCAGCCCGGCACGGTCGCGGATGTCGATCTCGGCAAAATCCGGCCGGCGGCCCGCGATCCTTTCGATGCGGTCGAGCACCCCGCGCTTGCTGTTGCTGAGGTTGTCGATGATGAAAACCGCATGGCCCGCGCCCAGCAGTTCGACCACCGTGTGCGAGCCGATGTAGCCGGCGCCGCCGGTCACGAGAATGCGCGAGGAAGAAGTCATCGGGTCAGTGGCGCGACCGCCGCAAGCGGCCCGCGAGCGCAGGGTCAGGGTCAGGGGCAGGGGCAGGCCGCGATCATAGCGCACCGTGCCGGCCATGCGCGCCGTGTAAAGTCCGGCACGGGCATCCGCAGCCCGCGTCCGGACCGTCCGCCCCGAGAGGATCTGCCTTGAACCCCGCGCCCCGCCCGTCTGCTGTGCCCACCGTCCAGATCGACAACGCGCGGGTGAAGGTGACCGAGTGGCGCTTTGCGCCCGGCGCGGAAACCGGCTGGCACCGGCACGCGCACGATTACGTCGTGGTGCCCATGCGGGACGGCCGGTTGCTGCTGGAAACCGCGGCAGGCAACGTCACCGCCGAGCTCAAGGCCGGACAGTCGTACGCGCGCAACGAAGGCGTCGAGCACAACGTCGTCAACGCCAACGCCTTCGAGTACGTGTTCGTGGAGATCGAGGTCAAGGGCCCGGCGTGAGCGTGCGCGGCCGGTCGCGCCAATGCCTCAACTCAGCCTTTTGATCCCCTGCTCCAGGGTCGTGGCGGATTGCAACCCCTGCGCGGCGGTGCCGAACGATCCGCTCGACAGAATCGAGACCGCGGGATCGGCCCCGATACCGGCAAGCGAACCGCCCAGCCCATAGCGGTAGGCGAGATCGCCGCCCATCGCCTCGGTATCGCTCCCGGCCAGATGCTCGGTCAGCAGCGCGTTTGTCACCGACCAATTGGAGGTCTGCCCGGCCGCATCGAACTGCGCGACGACGCCCAAAAAGTCAAAAGACACGACCTTCCGGTTTCGCAGCGGATCGGACGACCCGGCGTCGAAATCGGCGCAGGCCTCGGCGATCACCTGCAGCATCGACACGCTGCGGTTAGCGGTTGAGGCGTACCAGCCCGCGAACGTTACCTTCTCCGCGCTGCCGCCGAGGTTGAAGACCAGGTTGTTGCCGCTCTTCGTCAGCGTGAGGTCACTGTAGGTAATCCCGCCGCCCAGGCTCAACGTATTGTCGCCGCCGGTGCTGAGGTTGACCGTGTCCTGGCCATCACCCCGGTTAAACGCGATGAGGTCGGCGCCCGTGCCGGTGTTGATGGTGTCGTTACCCGTGGCGCCGATGAAGAGCTCGTTGCCCGAGTTGCCCGTCATGGTGTCGGTGCCGGCCCCGCCGTTGAAGAGATTGTTACCCGCAGCGTCCGACAGCACATCGTTGCCGTCCATGCCCTCCAGCACGTCGTGACCCGCGTCACCCAGCAGCGTATCGGCGCCGGTGCCGCCGCCCCCGTTCAGGAGGTCGTTGCCGGCGCCGCCGGTCAGCGTGTTGTTGCCCATGTTGCCGATCAGCCAGTCGTCCGCTGCGCCCCCGGTAGCGTTGATGGCGGACGTGCCGGTGAGCACTATTTTCTCGACATTGTCTGAAATCGTGCGGGTGATCGAGGCATTGATCGTGTCAAAACCCTCAGCCTCGCCCGCACCCTCGACAACGACATCCCCGGCGTTATCGACGACGTAGGTATCGTCGCCGCCGCCGCCGATCAGCGTGTCGGCGCCGGCCGCTCCATTGAGTGTATTGGCGGCGCTGTTGCCCGTGACAACGTTGTTCAGGGTGTTTCCGGTGCCGTTGATCGCGCCTGGCCCCGTCAGGAGCAGATTCTCCACGTTGGCGGTCAACGTGTAGCTCACCGCGCTCTGCACGGTGTCGATCCCGGCGTTCAGCGCCTCGGTCACGAGATCGCCAGCGCTATCCACGACGTACGTGTCATCTCCCGCGCCGCCCAGCAGACTGTCGGCGCCTTCCATGCCGTTGAGGATGTTGTTGCCGCTGTTGCCGGTCAGCGTGTTACCGAGGCTGTTGCCTATGCCGTCGAGGTTGTCACTGCCGGTCAGGGTGAGCTTTTCGACGTTGGCAGTGAGCGCGTAGGACACCGCGCTCAGGACGGTATCCGTGCCCTCGTTCAACTGCTCGGTGACGACATCACCAGCCTGATCCACGACGTAGGTGTCGTTGCCGGCGCCGCCGGCCAGCGTGTCCGCGCCCCCGCCCCCGTTGAGCGTGTTGGCGCCGGCGTTGCCGGTGATCGCATTATCGAGCGCGTTGCCGGTGCCGTTGATCGCTCCCGCGCCGGTCAGGGTGAGGTTCTCGACATTCGTCGCCAGCGTGTGGGTGGCCGAGGAGAGCACCGTGTCCGTACCCTCGCCGGGAAGCTCTACGACCGCGTCCCCGGCGTTGTCGACGACGTAGGTATCGTCCCCCCCGCCTCCCATCAGGGTGTCGGCGCCCGCCCCACCGTTGAGGGTATTGGCAGCGCTGTTGCCGGTGATCGAGTTGGCGAGCGTATTCCCCGTGCCGTTGAGCGCGGCGTTGCCCGTCAGAATGAGGTTTTCGACGTTCGAGGTCAGCGTATAGCTCACCGCGCTATGCACGGTGTCCGTACCCGCGTTGGCGCCCTCGGTTACGAGTTCGCCCGTGTTATCCACGACGTACGTGTCGTCGCCGGCACCGCCGATCAGGGTATCGGCGCCGGCGCCGCCGTCGAGCACGTTGCCGGCGCTGTTGCCGGTCAGTTTGTTGTTCAGCGTGTTGCCCGTGCCATTGATGGCGAGCGCTCCCATCAGCGTCAGGTTCTCAACGTTGTCGGTGAGGGCGTAGGTCACGTAGGCCTGCACGACATCCGTGCCACCACCCGCCTCTTCGATGACCGCGTCCGCCGCGTCGTCGATGACGTAGGTGTCGTTTCCACCGCCGCCGGCCAGGGTGTCGGCGCCCGCCCCACCGTTCAGGACATTGGCCGCGGCGTTGCCGGTCAGCACGTTGGCGAGCGCGTTGCCGGTGCCGTTGATGGCGCCGGTGCCGGTCAGGGTCAGGTTCTCGACGTTAGCGGACAGCGTATGGCTTACCGAGCTTTGCACCCGATCGGTGCCTTCGTCCGCCTGTTCGACCACGGCATCGCCGGCGTTGTCGATGACGTAGGTATCGTCGCCGGCCCCGCCGATCAGCGTGTCGGCGCCCGCACCCCCGTTCAGCGTGTCGTTGCCCGCGCCGCCGCCGAGCACATTGGCCCCGCTGTTCCCGGTGAGCATGTTGTCGAGGGCGTTGCCGGTGGCCGTGTTGGCCGCCGCGCCCGTCAACGTGAGGTTCTCGACGTGATCGGAAAGCGCGTAGCTGACCGAACTGCTGACACTGTCGGTGCCTTCATTCGCCAGCTCGACGACGAGATCTCCGGCGTTATCCACCACGTAAGCATCGTTGCCGACGCCCCCGCTCAAGCGGTCCGCGCCTGCGCCCCCGTTCAGGGTGTCGTCCCCCACACCGCCAAACAGCGCATTGGCAGCCGCATTCCCGGTCAGCACGTTGTTCAAGGCGTTACCGGTGCCGTCGATCGCCGCCGTGCCCGTCAAGGTCAGGTTCTCGACCTCCGCGGATAGCGTGTAGGTGACCGTGCTGCCGACCGTATCGGTGCCCTCCCCCGGCAGTTCCACGACCGCGTCGCCCGCGTTGTCCACGGTGTAGGTGTCGTTCCCGCTGCCACCGATCAGCGTGTCAGCGCCGGCCCCGCCGTTGAGCGTGTCGTTGCCGGCGCCGCCGGAAAGCGTGTTGGCGCCCGTGTTGCCGGTCAGCACGTTGTTCAGGTCGTTGCCCGTGCCGGAAATCGCACCGCTCCCGGTGAGCGTCAGGTTCTCCAGATCGGCGCCGAGCGTATAGGTGATCGCGCTTTGCACCGTGTCCGTGCCCCCGCCCGAAGCCTCAATGACAAGATCGCCCGCGCTATCGACCACGTAGGTGTCGTTGCCCAGGCCGCCGGCCATCGTGTCCGCCCCGACGCCGCCGTTCAGCGTGTTGTTGGCGCTGTTGCCGGTCAACTGGTTGTTCAGCGTGTTGCCGGTGCCGTTGATGGCCGCGGTTCCCGTCAACACCAGATTCTCCACGTTGACGCCCAGCGTGAATGTCGCGCTGCTGAAAACCGTATCCGTGCCACCGCCCGCCGCCTCGATTACCGTGTCCCCCGCACCCACGGTGTAGGTGTCGTCCCCGGCGCCGCCGGTGAGAACGTTCGCCGCGCTGTTGCCGGTGAGCACGTTGTTCAAAGCGTTACCGGTGCCGTTGATGGCGGCCACGCCGGTCAGGACGAGATTCTCGACGTTCGCGGCCAGCGTATAGGTCACTGAACTCTGTACGGTGTCGGTGCCTTCGTTGGCATTCTCGATGACCGTGTCGCCGGCGTTGTCCACCACATAGACATCGTTGCCGCGCCGGCCCGTCATGGTGTCCGCGCCGAGGCCGCCGTCGATGGTGTCGTTCCCGGAGCCGCCGCGGAGTACGTCGTTCCCGGCGCCGCCGACGATGGTCTGGTCCGATACGGCGTCGATCGCCAGCGCAAACGTGCCGGCCGCCGTCAGGCCGCCCGCGTCCGTCGCCGTGACTTTGACGCTGAGGCTGCCGACATCCTCGAACTGCGGCGTGCCGCTGAAAGTGCGGGTAGCCGCGTCGAACGCGAGCCACGCCGGCAGCGCCGAGCCGTCGGCCCGCGTCGCGCTGTAGGTCAAGCTATCCCCAGCGTCCACGTCCGAGAAGCTGCTTGCCGGCACCGTGTAGGTCCACACCGCGTCCTCCGTCGCCCCCTGATCCGCCAGCGGCGTCGCCAGCGTTGGCGCATCGTTGACGTTCACGATCGCAAGGTCGAACAAGTCTGATACGGCCAGGCCGCTCTGGTCGGTCGCGGTGACGCGCAGGCGCACCGTACCGACCTCGGCGTTGCCCGGGGTGCCGCTGAAGGTACGCGTGACCGCATTGAAAGCCAGCCAGGCCGGCAGCGCAGCGCCATCGCCCAGCGCGGCCGCGTAGGACAGGACGTCACCCACGTCGGGGTCAACAAAAGTATTCCCCGGCACCGTGAAGCTGTAAGCCGCGTCCTCCAGCACCGATTGATCGGCAATGGCGGTGCCCACCGTCGGCGCATGCTGCGATTGCAGCAGCAGCGTGGCGGCATCCCACACCGTACCGTCCTTGAAACGCACCTCCTCGACCGTGCCGGATTGCGAAAAGAAGTTCGCGATCGTGACCCGGTCGCCGCCCGCCATGGTGATGACGACGTCCGCGTAGGCGCGGGCCACCGCCACGGCACTCGGCAGCACGTCCAGCGTGAGTACGTCCACGTCCCCCGCCCCGCCCGCGCCTTCCTCGATGCGGTCGGCGCCGTCACCCGCGCCGTAAACGTAAGTGTCGCTGCCCGCACCACCGATCAGACGGTCGTTGCCGCCGCCGCCGATCAGGGTATCTGCGCCATCGGCGCCCGTGAGGGTATTGGCGGCGCGGTTGCCCGTGAGCCGGTTGGCAAGTGCGTTGCCGGTGCCGTTGGCCGAGTAAATCCCGGTCAGCACCAGGTTCTCGAGGTGGTCACCCAGCGTGTAGCTCAGACCCGTCGCCACGGTATCGACCCCCTCCCCGACCAGTTCGACCACCGTATCGCCGACGGCATCGACGATATAAATGTCGCTGCCGATGCCGCCGGTCATCGCGTCGATGCCGGCGCCGCCGTCCAGGAAATCGTTGCCGGCGTTGCCGATGAGCGTGTCGTTGCCGGCCAGCCCAACAATCGTACTGTCGGCGGCGGTACCGGTGAGCGTATCCGCCCCGCTGGTACCGAAGCGCACGTCGCCCGAAACTGAAAACCCCGTACCGTCCGCGAACTCGACGCGGTCGACCGCATACTGCGCCGCCAGCAGGTGCGACGAGATGCGGACGGAGTTATCCGTTCCCTCCTGCGTGATCATCAGGTCGTTGGACAGATTAGCGAACCGGAGGTCGCCGGCGGAGATCCCGGCGCCGAAGCGAATCGTGTCGGTGCGCCCAACGCCCCCGTCGTTGTTGTTGATGGTGTCGCGTCCCCAATCGGCGTTGAAGACATAGACATCGTTTCCGCTACCCCCGTTGAGCGCGTCGTCCGAGTAACCGCCGTCCAGGACATCGTTGCCCGCGCCTCCCCGCAGGTCGTCCAGCATCGCTCCGCCGTACAGAGTGTCGTTGCCGCCGTAGCCCTCGATCACGTCGTTGCCGGCGCCGCCGTCGAGCGTGTCGTTGGTGGAAAAGCCAAGGATGGTTTCGTCGGCAAGGGTGCCCGCGGTGGCCTTGGCCGCGATCGTCGACAGGTCCCAGACGGTGCCGTCGGCGAAGCGGATTTCGGAGATGGTCTCGGACGGGTCGCCGAAGTCGTAGCGGAACGCGCCGTTCACGGTGATCCGCTCGCCGCTGTCTTTCAACTGGATGAGCATCCCCTCGCCGAAGTAATACCGGCGGATCAGCAGGTCCGAAGGCGCAATGGTGGCGTCGAACTCGATGACGTCGAAATGCCCCGCGGTGCCGTCGTAGTTGTTGATCGTGTCCTGGCCGAAGCTGCGGCTGAAGCGGTAGGTGTCGTTGCCGGGACCGCCCGTCAGGATATCGTTGCCGGGGCCGCCCTCGATAATGTCGTTGCCGCCATTGCCGTTGAGGGTTTCGTTCGCGGCCGTGCCGGTGAGCGTCTCGCCGACGGCGGTGCCGTTCAACGTGATCGCGGCAGGCGCGGCGGTGAGCGCCGCAGCGATCGCGGCCGTGTCCCAGACCGTACCGTCGTCGAACGCCAGCCGGTCGATCCGGTAGAGGTTGCTGGGATGGAAGTGATTGGAGATCCGCAGGCGATCGCCGGTGCCGAGGATCTGCAGGAGAAGGTCGCTGCCGCTCATCCACAGCTTCAGGTCCGCGGGCGCAATGCCCGTGCCCAGTTGCACCGTCTCGATCTCGGCCGTCAACTGGCGGCTGACCTCGATGCGGTCCTGCCCGCCGTCGCGACCGAAGCGGTAGGTGTCGTCCCCGGCGCCGCCCTGCAGCACGTCGTCCCCCGCGCCGCCATCCAGAATGTCCGCGCCTTCGTCGCCGAACAACTGGTCGTTGCCGCCGTCACCGAGCAAGGTGTCATTGCCCGCGCGGCCGTAGATGGAGTCATCGCCGCCCTGCCCGTTGATGGTTTCGCCGCGGCTCGCCTGCCCGTAGATCGCCTCGCCCCACGGGGTTCCCGCCACCTGCAGGCCGTAGAGGGTATCGATGTCCCACACGGTGCCGTCCACGAAGCGGATCTCGTCCACCTGCCGCGCGTAGAGCTGCGTTGTGCCGTTGTTGGCCTCGAAGAAGGCCTCCAGCGTGAGCTTGTCGCTGCCGTCCTTGAGGAAAAAAGTGGCGGCGCCGCCGCCGGTGCGCTGCAGGATCAGGTCCTCGGGACGGATGCCGGGGCCGATCTGCACGACGTCGTGCCGGTTAACACTCGTGTCGTTCTGGCTGATGGTGTCGCGGCCCGAACCGCGCCCCCACCGATAGAGGTCGCTGTTGGCGCCGCCCAACAGCCGGTCATCCCCGAGGCCGCCGTCGAGAATATCGTCGCCGTCGCCGCCGGTCACGTCCTGATTGCCGGCGCCGGCAATCACCAGATCGTTGCCTTCGTTGCCATCGACCTTGATGCCGCCGTCCTGGCCGATCAGCACATCGTCGTTGGTTCCGCCGATGGTCCGGATCGTATCGCCGGGGCTCGCGCCGTAGATCATGCGGAGATCAGTGAAGACGGACGCCAGCGTGGGGTCGGCCTTGGCTTCGCGCACCCAGTCGCGCATCAGTTCCACGCCCGCCCAGCCGGTGGCGTAGAGCGATGCGCCGGCGAACTTGTTCAGTTCGACGAGATCGATCAGGCCGTTCAGGCGGTCGCCCGCGCGCCGGGTTTCGAGCTTCTCGGTCACCCCGCTGGTGTCGAAGGCCAGGCCTTCCTCCGTGATGTTGAGGGCCACCGCGTCCAGATAGGGCTTGAGCCGGGTTTGCACGACGAGCGCGCCGTAGACGGATTCGCGCAGGGCGTCGTACGACTGGTTCAGATACTGCATCTGCGTGGCCGACACCGGCACATTGACATAGGCCACGCTGGAGAGCGCGGCCTCGCCGCCGCCGTCGCTGCCGCCGCCGTTCTCGATGAGCTTCTCCCAGTCCGCCACCTTAATCGCATCCTGGGTCTGGAAGAGGCTGGGGTTGACGAAGGTCTGGCCGTTGAACTTCTCCAGTAGTTCGAGCTTGCGCACCCAGGCGCCGTATTCGGCACTCTGGCTCTGGTCGTAGAGGGAGGGCGCCATCTGGAAGCTGCCCGGCGCGCTTTGCCCCTCCCCATAGAGCCGCAGCACGTCCAGCACGGAATACGTGGCCACGCCCGCGAACTGCCACTGCACCACCACCGCCGGGGCGAGGTCGCTCGCCGCTTCCCGGCTGCCGCGCATGGCGGAGGTGTCCGCCCAGGCGCCGATGAGGGCATCGAGGTTGGCGCGCTGCTCGGCGCGCGTCTCGCCCGCGGCGTAGCCGCGCAGGGTGGGGTTGAGCACCGCGTCGGTGGCCGCGGCCACCCGCAGGCGGGCGACCGACCCCGAGCCTTCCATGTCGGGCAGATCGTTGGCGGAGGCCGGGGCTTCAGGCGGGTTGACGTATTCACGGAAAAACCGCAACTCCGCCAGATCGAGATTGGCGGTGCCGCCCGCACTGCCGTCCGCGCGCGTGAAGACGCCGGTACCGGTGATGCGGTTGCCGTTGCCGAGATTGGTGTTGACGACGGTCTTGGCGGTGCTGATGGAGGCGATGCCGGCTTCGGTGAGGGTACGCAGTTCGGACGCCTCGGACACGCCGTTCTGGTTGATGTCCTGCCAGACCATGAGGTCGGTGAAGGCAAGGGCGCGGGTCTCCCCCGTGGCGATGATGCCGTCACCGTTGACGTCGAAGGCGATCTGCCAGGCTTCGAGCGGGGCATCCGCAATATCGATCTTGCCGTCGGCGTTGGTGTCCAGCGGCGCGATGGCGGAGAAGCCGTCATTGGCAAGAGCCCCACTCGGTAGCAGGGTGTCGACGCCGAAGAGTTCGGCGCCGGTGGCGATCACGCCGTCGGCGTTGCGGTCGGCGACGAGGAAGGCTTCACCCCCGCGAATCCAGCCGGTGCCGGTCTTGATGCCGTCGCCGTCGTAGTCGAAGACGATGCTTGAATCCGTGGAACCGCTGGTGGAGATGCCGCCGCCGTCGAGGTCCAGGGTGAAGGGGTCGCGGGTGAAGGTCCAGGTTTTGGCGAGGTTGTAGTTGGTGGGTACAGATGATTCAGGATGAAGCCATTCATACACACGGGCGCCGAGATTCAGTGAATTAAACCAGTTGATACCTTCGTTAAGCCACCAAGCTACACCGTATCCTACTGCCGTACTCGCAGACCAGTTTTCTAACTTTTGGATCGCTGCGGTGTTCCTCCATTCGCCAGGTGCATATTTGATCAATATCCTCGCCATTAACCCCTTATCCATGGACAACCCACGAAAAGCTGGTGACAAACCCGATATTGGGAAAGTCGTTCGCGTCAATGCAATTGTCGTGAGTACCCCTGTCAGGAGTACCGCCGTAGCTTGAGAAAACGCTTGCGTTGCACCGAGATTGTCGCCTTCACTCAACCGATCAAAGCCACGGTTCATATTCGCGCCAACCGCTTCCTGAACCTCATGCCCAATAATGATGTTTCCGACCCATGGCGGCACTGTACCGTTAGACACGAGAGTTCCTCCCTAGCCTAGATGAGATTACTGAAAATAGAAGCTTGCAAAAATCGTAAGTAATATTCGCCAAAATCCAAGCGATTCCAAGTTCCCAGAATACGTCCGATAAGCTCATTTCTGCGTCTACATGCCCGCTCGATACTGAACCCATCATCGTCTTGACAGCCATAGCGAGAATCGTAAATACAACAAACAGTCGAATGAACCACATTTTTTTTGAGTAATTCGCATTGCCGCCTATACCCAACCGAGCCATTTGAATATTCCGCACTCCACAACAGCAGACAAACGCGAACACTGCAAAAAAGAAAAACGCTCCCTGTTGAAAAAGCGTATTCGAGTGAATGATTAAATCAAGAAGGCTTTTCGCAAAATTGATGGCATGTAACGGGATTAAAATGAAAGTCGTGAAAACGATAATGTCTAGCCAATAGAGCCGTAATATCACGCCCACTATTGAAGACATGATGAAGCCGCCTTAAATGGTATGCTCATTAGTGTCAACTCCGCTGTTTTCAGCATGCTCGATACTCCACCGTCTGGTTCTGCTCGAAGGTCGCCGGCGACAGCTGACAAGGTCCTAGCACGATCTGCCCACCCGCGAACTGCCACTGCACCACCACCGCCGGGGCGAGGTCGCTCGCCGCTTCCCGGCTGCCACGCATGGCGGAGGTATCCGCCCAGGCGCCGATGAGGGCATCGAGATTG